>Ga0214917_10005941_pt1 | contig 12859 bp, 18 predicted proteins | sample LL_1208_BB_MetaG_FD_177983 | JGI IMG/M metagenome (GOLD analysis project Ga0214917, IMG submission 177983) | Freshwater microbial communities from Lake Lanier, Atlanta, Georgia, United States - LL_1208_BB | ecosystem: Environmental > Aquatic > Freshwater > Lake | place: USA: Georgia | collected... | reverse complement strand
GGGTGTTGCCCTCCACCGGCACCGCATCGCTTTCGTCGTATTTCTCGGCGCGGTTGAACAGCATCACCCACACCATCACCGACACCACCGCCCCGAACACGAAGGTGCCGATGGCGGTTTCAAGGCCAAACAGGTTGTCCACGAGCGGCGCCGCCGTGGAGGCGGACACCGGAAACCAGCGGTGGGACTGTTCACCCATCCAGTGGCTGAGCACCACCAGCACCCCCACCCAGAGGCTGACGCCCGCCACGGCGGTGGTGTTGATCGGTGGCTTCGAGGAGCTGGTCATCGGGATGGTCTCCTCAGGGCAGGGCGGTGTGCAGATCGGCCCCGGCCTGCAGCAGCTGGTCGGCGGCGATGTGCACCCCGAATTCAGCGGCCAGCTGGGCCCCCAAGGTGCCGTGCAGGCCGATCACGGCGTACATCACCACGCCAACGGCCAGATAGAGCCACTGCACCTGACGGCCCATGTCACGCCGCCAGACGTAACGCTGAACGCCACGCCACACGGTCATGGCCGTGATGATCGCCAGCACCAGCACACCGCCGACGCCATGCCAGAGCATGGTGGTCATGCCGCCCAGGCCGAAGGTGCTCCTCACATCGGGCAGGGGCACCGCGGTGAGCATCTCGTAGAAACCGGCCGCCACGGTGAAAACGGTCACCAGGCAGCAGGCCAGCAGGTTGTACCAGCCCACATCGTGGAAACCACCGCGGGTGATCGGCAGGGCCAGGAAGCGGAACACCCGCTTCTCCAGCGGATACAGGGCACCCACCACATCAAAGGCGATGGCGATCACGAACAGGCCGATCGTCAGGTGCACCAGGTTGGGGTGGATCGGCAGGCTGTAGGGAAGGCCATTGGCCCCCAACATCTGGGCGATCTGCTCAACCGGAGGCTGCTCGGGGGCATAGGCCAGCTCGAGCAGCAGCGGCATGGTGAGCAGCGGCAGGCTGACCATCAGATCAGGCCCTCGCGCATGGCGGCCACCACCTTCACGGTGTGGAGTCCATAGGTCCAGATCAAGCGATCGCCCAGGAGCATCTGCACCACGACCAAGGCGCTCACCAGGCTGCCCGCCCCCAGATAACTCAGCGGCAACACCTGAGGGTCGCGATTGCGCAGCACATAGCGCCAAGCCGCAAGCAGCGACAACACGCCCGCCAGCGACCAGCCAATCGTGGTGTGGATATCCAGAAGATGGCGAGAGGCCCCATAGGGCGCCGCCAGACCGGCCTCCACCTGCCCAAAGATGATCGCCACAAAGATGGCGCCGGTGGCAAACAACAAGTTCCAGAAGCTGGCTTCAAACAGGGCCGGCTTCCGCCAGACCACGCCCACCACGTCAAACACGAAGGCGATCAACGCCATCGCGATCACGAAGTGAACGACGATCGGATGGATGGTGTCCATCCAGGGCAAGTTGTGGTCGTTGAGCGGCGGCAGCAGCTCAAGCATGGAAAGCAGCCCTCAGCCCCCACAGGCTGGGGAGAGCGCCAACACGAAGCACCCGTCTGTAACCGAACGCAAACAGTTGATTCGGCGACTCAACGATGGGAGCAGGGGGACTTGAACCCCCACAACGTTGCCGTCTGCGGATTTTAAGTCCGCTGCGTCTACCAATTCCGCCATGCTCCCTGGCAGCAGCGCATCGTAGAAGCACAGCCCGTTTGCATCCGGCGCCAGCCACTGGAAACCGGATCACCGGCAGCATCTTGAGCGGATTGCCCCTGCCGCAACGCGCGCTGCCGCCCATGGCAGCCCGATTCCGCCCCACACTCCACCTACATTCACGTCAGTTACATCAACGCCGTGCCCTTGCCCGGGTTGCTCAGCTCCCTCTCCGGTGAAACCCTGCTGGTGATCGCTGCCTACATCGCCCTGGGGGGCGCCTATCTGGTGGTGGTGCCGTTGGCGCTGATGGCCTGGATGGCCAAGCGCTGGACCGTGATGGGCAAGCTGGAGCGCACCGGCGTGTACGGCCTGGTGTTTTTGTTCTTCCCGGGCCTGATCCTGTTCGCCCCGTTTGTGAATCTGCGCCTGCAGGGCCAGGGCCCGCAGCTGTGAACAGCGGCATCACCCGCGGCAAGGCCCTGCTGATCGGTGTGGGGCTGTTCGCGGTGGGCGGCCTGGGCTACTGGGCCTTCCAGGCGGCCGGTTTTGAAGGGTTCTCCGCCGGCATCGCCTCGCAGGTGCTGCTGGTGGCGATCGTGGTGGTGTGGACCGGCTCCTACCTGTTTCGGGTGGTCACCGGCAACATGACCTACATGGAGCAGCGTCGCCGCTACCGCTCCGCCTACGACTCCGCCACCGACGCAGAACTGCAGAAGCGCTTTGAAGCCCTGAGCCCTGAACAACAGGAGCAGCTGCTGCAGGAGCTGGACCAAACCCCCCAACCGCCGACCCCATAGGCTCAGCGGCAGATCCAGTGCCGCCGTGACCCCCAGCACCCCGATCCAGCGGCGCTTTGCGCAGCTGCAGAGCCAGGGCCGTTGCGCACTGATGCCCTTCCTGATGGCGGGCGATCCGGATCTCGACAGCACCCGCGCCAGCCTGCTGGCCCTGCAGGCGGCCGGGGCCGACCTGATCGAACTGGGCATTCCCTACAGCGACCCCCTGGCCGACGGGCCGGTGATCCAGGCCGCCGCCAGCCGAGCCCTGAAGGCCGGCACCACCCCGGGGCGGGTGCTGGAGATGCTCGGTGGGCTGCGGGGGGAGCTCACCATCCCGGTGATCCTGTTCACCTACAGCAACCCGCTGCTCAACCGCGGCATGGAGCGGTTCTGCAGCGATGCGGCCGCCGCCGGCGCCGCTGGGCTGGTGGTGCCCGACCTGCCCCTGGAAGAAGCCGAGAAGCTGTCGGGCATCGCCGCTGCTGCTGGGCTCGACCTGGTGCTGCTGGTGGCCCCCACCACCCCGGCCGAGCGCATGGGCCGCATCGCCGCCGCCAGCCGCGGCTTCACCTATCTGGTGAGCGTCACCGGGGTGACCGGCGTGCGCACCACGATCGAATCCCGGGTGGCGGGCCTGGTGCAGCAGCTCAAGGCCATGGGCCCCACACCGGTGGCCGTGGGGTTTGGCATTTCCGGGCCCGAGCAGGCGATCCAGGTGCGCGACTGGGGCGCCGACGGGGCCATCGTGGGCAGCGCCCTGGTGGCGGTGATGGCCGCCGCCCACCACGGCGGCAGCGATGTGGCCGCCGCCGCGGGTGCCTTCTGCGGCGAATTGCGCAGCGCCCTCGACCGCTAAGTGCTGAGCCTTCCGCGCTAACCGCACGGGGCAAAACCCGGCAGAATCACACCAACGCTCACGCCCCCAGGCCATGGCCCACCGCACCCTGCTCACCGCCGGCCTGCTGTTGGGGGGGCTCGGCCTGGCCCCCGCCGCCCTGGCGGGCTCCTCCACCTACCAGTCGGCCATCTCCGAGGTGGATGCCTGCAACCAAGCCCAATACCTGATGCCCGCCAAGGCCACGGTGCAGGGGTTCGCGCTCAAAACCCGCACCGACAGCAAGGGCGTCACCCGCTTCGACTGCCGCGTGAACTGGACCGACCAGGCCAACGCCCAGCCCACCGACCGGCCGATCCTGTTCCCCAGCAAGGTGCGCCAGCCCTGGTTCGCCGCGGGCTGGCTGTAGGCAGCGTTGCGCGGCGGTAGGTTGCGGGCCCCTTGCCGCCGCCGGCCATGCGCTTCGTTCTCTGGGGCACCTACTGCGCCGATGCGCTGGAGAAGCGCGCCCCCTTCCGGGAGGAGCACCTGGCGGGGCTGCAACGGCAGAAGGATGCCGGCCTGCTGATCACCCTGGGGCCCACGGAGGGCAGCACCCACGTGTTCGGCATCTACGAAGCCGACAGCCAGGGCCAGGTGGAGGAGCTGCTCCACAACGACGTCTACTGGCGCAACGGGATCTGGACGGAGCTCACCGTGTACCCCTGGATCCAGGCCTTCTGAGGCCACCGCTGCGCTGATCTCCTAGCCCTTCGGCCAGCCCGCCTGGGCCTGCTGCCACACGTAGGTGGCCACCTGCTCCACCCCCGGCTCCCCCAGCACCGCGCCATAACCGCCCATCTGGCCCACCCCCGCGGCGGCGATGGCGGCGATCGCCTCCGGCGAGGCCAGGCCCTGGCGTTCCAGGGCCGCCAGCTTGAGGGTTTTGCCGCGGCGAATGATGTTGCCGCCATTCACATGGCAGCCGGCGCAGTGCTGCGAAAACAGGGCGGCGCCATCGCCGCTGCCCCAGGCGGCACCCGGCCAGAACACCAGCAGCAGGGGCAACAGCACCGCCAGCAACCCAGGCAACAACCCAGATCGCAACGCACTCCAGCGGCGACGCACCGGCCCTCCATCCGTGTGGTTCACCAATCTGCCCCAGGCGCGCTGAAATGGGTCGACCCCCACAGCCCTGCATGCTGTCGTTTCTGCACAGCGCCGACTGGCAGATCGGCAAGCCCTACGCCCGCGTGCAGGACCCCGACAAACGGGCCCGGCTGCGCCAGGTGCGCATCGAAGCGATCGCTCGCATCGGCGCCCAGATCGCCCCCACCAAAGCCAGCCTGCTGCTGGTGGCGGGCGACCTGTTTGATTCCCCCACCCCCAGCAGCAGCGATGTGAGCGCCGTGTGCCAGGCGATCGGCAAGCTGGATCTGCCGGTGCTGGTGATCCCCGGCAACCACGACCACGGCGCCCCCGGCAGCGTGTGGCACAGCCCCTTTTTCCAGACGGAGCAGCGGCGCCGCGCGCCAAACCTGCAGGTGCTGTTGGAGCGCAGCCCCCTGGTGCTGGAGCAGGCGATCGTGCTGCCTTGCCCGCTGCTGCGCCGCAGCGATAGCCACGACCCCACCGCCTGGGTGCGCCACCTGGATTGGTCGGCGCTGCCGGACGACCGGCCACGTCTGCTGCTGGCCCATGGTTCGGTGCACGGCTTCGGGGCGGCCGACCTGGACGCCAATCCGGGCACCGACCACGACGGCGACGAAGAAAACCCCGCCAGCGCCAGCAACCGCCTGCAGCTCGATGCCCCCCTGCTGGAGCAGCTCGACTACGTGGCCCTGGGGGATTGGCACGGCCTCAAACAGGTGAACAGCCGCAGCTGGTATTGCGGCACGCCGGAGCCGGATCGCTTTCCCCGCACCAACGACTACCGGGGCGGCCAGGTGCTGGCGGTGACGGCGCAACGGGGGCAACTGCCGGTGGTGCAGCCGCGGCCCACCGCCAGCCTGCGCTGGCTGCCGCTCACGGTGGAGCTGCAGAACAGCGCCGATGTGGAGCGCCTGGAGCGCCAGCTGGAGCAGCTGCTGGGGGATGAGCCCGGCCAGCAACTGCTGCTGCTGGAGGAGCAGGGCAGCCTCAGCCTGGAGGGCCACCGGCGCTACGCGGCGCTGCTGGAGCGCTGGGAGGCGCAGCTGCTGCGGCTGAAACGGCGGGGGCACTGCGGCACCAGCCCCGATGCCCAGGAGCTGGCCGAGCTCAGCGGCCGTGCCGAAGATCCGCTGATCGCGCGGGTGGCGAGTGATCTGCAGCGGGAGCTGAGCGGCAGCGACGACCCGGACACCACCGCCGTGCTGCAGCTGGCCCTGGCGGAGCTGCACCGCTGCCTGCCGGCCGAACGATGCGCCTGAGGAGTTGCCGCCTGCGGCAGGTGCGCCAACACGGCGACCTCGAGATCGGCTTCGGCCGCCAGCTGACGCTGATCGGCGGCCCCAACGAAGCGGGCAAGAGCACCCTGGTGGAGGCCCTGCACAAGGGGCTGTTCCTGCGGGCCACCGCCACGGGGCGGGGGGTGGAGGAGCTGCGCTCCCGCCTCCACGCCGGACTGCCCGAGGTGGAGATCCGCTTTGAAGCCGCCGGGGAACTCTGGCAGCTGCGCAAACGCTTCTCCGGCGCCAGCGGCACCTGCCAGTTGAGCGGCAGCGCCAGCCCATCGCTGAGCGGCGCCGCGGCGGAGGAGCGCCTGGCCCAGCTGCTCGGCTACGACGCGCCGGTGGAGGGGCGGCGCATCGCCCAGCTGCCGGAGCGTTGGGCCCACCTCTGGGTGCGGCAGGGCAGCGCCGGCGACAACCCGATCGAGGGCCACCAGGAGCGCTACGACTACGGCCGCCTGGTGGATCAATTGCAGGGGCGCGGCCAGGCGGACGCCGTGGCCTCTGCGCTGGACCAACAGGTGCTGGCGCAACTGGAGCAGCGGCTGGCCGCCAGCTACACCGCCACCGGCCGGGTCAAGGCCGGCAGCCCCCTGGCCCTGGCGCAGCAACGCGATGCCGAGGCCAGCGCGCAGGTGCAGCTGGCCCAGCAACGGGTGCAGGAGCTGGAGACCGCCATGGAGCAATGGCGCAGCATCGGCGAACGGCTGGAGACGATCGACCAGCATCAGCGACCCGCCCTGCAGCGCCACCTGCAGCTGCTGCAGCGGCGGCGGTTGCTCAGCGCCGAGCTGCAACCGCTGCTGCAGCAACGGCAGCAGCGGCAGCACTTGCTGGAGCAGCAGCGGTTGCAACAGCAGGAGCAACGCAGCCTGCAGCAGCAACTCGAGCAGCTGCTGGAGCAGCAACGCCAGCTCCAGGGCCAACAGGGGCAGCAGCTGCAGCGCCAGCAGCAGGCCGCCTCCGAATGCCAACGGCAGCAGCGGCAGCAGGAGGCGCTGCAACAGCTGCTCGACCTGCGCCAGCTGGAGGCTGAACAGCACACCCTGCAGGAGCACCAACGGCAGCTGCAACGGCTGCAGGCGGAGGCCGATCAACTCAAAACCCAGCTGGCGGCGCTGCCGGAGCTCAACGCCGAGCAGGTGCGGCAGCTGCGCCAGGCGGAGCAGGCCCTGCTCCAGCTCGACACCCGCTGCCAGGCCATGGCCACCACCGTGGAGGTGATCGCCAGCGATCAACCGATCCAGCTGGAGGGCGAGGCCCTGCGCCGCGGCGACCGGCGCCAGCTGAGCCACGCGGCGGAGCTGCAGGTGGGCGCCGGGGTGGTGCTGCGGCTCAGCCCCGGCGGCGGTGAGGCCCTGCCGGCCCTACTGGAGCAGCGGCAGCAAGCCGAACGGCAACTGCAGCACCTGCTCCAGCAGCTGGGGGTGGCCAGCAGCGATGCGGGCGAACAGCTGGAGCGCCAGCGGCGCAGCCTGGAGGCGGAGCTCACCAGCCTGCGCCAGGCGGCCCGGGCCATCCCCTGGGCGGGGTTGGAGCAGCGGCTGGGGCAGCTGCAGCCGCGGCGGCAGCGGCTGGAGGCCGCCGTGGAGAGCCAAGCCCCGCAATTGGCCGCACTCGCGGCGCTGGCCGAGGCGCCGGGGGATCCACGGCAGCTGGAGCGCCACCAGCTCGAGGGCTGGCTGGAGCAGATCAAGGCCGGGGCCACCGCGCTGCAGCACCAGCAGGAGCAGGCGGCCCAGGCGGAGCAGCGGCGGCAGGGGCAGGAGCAGCAGTTGCAGCGCCAACTGGACAGCCAGCGCAGCCGGCTGGGCCAGCTGGAGGGGTCGCTGCGGGTGATCGACGAGCGGCTCCAGGCCATCGCCGAGCCCCCCACGGCCCAGCTGCAGGAGGGGGAGGCGCAGCTGCAGCAGATCGAAGCCGAGCTCTCCGATCTGCGGGATGGCCCGCCGCCCAGCACCGATGCCCTGGAGGCGCAGCTGCAGGCGCTGGAGCAGGAGAAAAACCAACTGCTCAGCCAACGGGGGCAGGTGGAACAGCGCTGCCAAAGCCTCGGGGCCGTGAACCCCCAGGCGGAGCTGGAGCAGCGGCAGGCCGCCTGGGAGGAAGCCCAGGCGGAGCGCCAACGGCTGGAGCGCCAGGGGCAAGCGCTGCAACTGCTGCAGGAGCGGTTCCACCGGGCCCAGGCGGAGCTGGCCAACCGCTACAGCGAACCGCTGCGGGAGGCCATCCGCCCCTACCTGGCGGAGCTGGCCGGCGACCCCGGCAGTCCGCTGCTCAGCTTTGATCCGCAGCAGGGCTTCCAGAACCTGCAACTGCGGCAGCGGGGGGAGGCCTACGGCTTTGCCCAGCTCAGCGGCGGCATGCGCGAGCAGCTGGCGGCGGCCCTGCGGCTGGCCATGGCCGAGGTGCTGCTCCCGGCCTACGACGGCGGCCTGCCGCTGGTGTTCGACGACGCCTTCAGCCAAAGCGATCGCGAACGGCAGATCGGCCTGCAACGGATGCTGCGCCGCGCCATGGATCAAGGCATCCAGCTGGTGGTGCTCAGCTGCCAACCCGAGGGTTTCGAGGGGCAGCTGATCACCCCCACCTCATCCACCAGCAACAACCCGGCAGATAATCCGGCGGGAGATGTGGTGTGCGATGTGGTGTGCGTGAGCTTGGGGTAACCCCCAAGCCCCAGATCACTCTTCGTCTTCCTCGCTGGAGCCCACGGGGATCAGACGAATCTGCTTGCGGCCGAGTTTGATCTCAAACTCGTCGCCGGGCTGAAGATCGAGCAGGGCGGTATAGGCCTTGCCGATCAGCAGGTTGCCATTGCCCTGCACGGTGGCGGTGTAGCTCAGCTTGCGGCCGCCTTTGCCCACCTTGCCGCCGCCGGAGAGCTCAACGCCCTTGGCCTCCAGCAGAGCTTCGTAGAAGGCGGTGAAATTCAGGCGCTCGCCACCATCCTTCTTGGATGACACGTAGCCGCAGGAGCGGACAATTTCCGATTTGCCCACATCGCCAAGCTCTTTGACCTTGGCCAGCAGTTCAGATCCGGTGAGCATTGCGGAGCAGCTCTTATCAACCAACACGTTGAACATACAACATGCCAGCAACCCTGACCATGGCAATCCAATGCCAATCCCGTGACAATCCCGTGAAAATGGATGCACGATCTCTGCACACTGAGGCAGACCGGCATGCAGGCTGACCTGAAAACGCATGGCCTGCGGGCCATGCAACCAGGGGATCACGATGCCCTGCGCGAGATTTATCTCGAAGCGGTGCAGCATGCGGATCCAGCGGTGTATTCACCGGCGCAATGCCGGGCCTGGAGCCGTTGGGCTGATCAACTCCGGGGCAGCCTGCAACGGGGCCAGGGGTTGGTGAGCTGCGCCGCCGACGGCCGCGCCGAAGCCTTCGGGCTGCGCGATCCCGCCGACCGCATCGCCCTGCTCTACTGCCACCCCCGCAGCCAACGGCAAGGGCGCGCCCGCCAGCTGCTGCGGGCGCTCGAGCGGCAGGCCCTGGAGGCGGGCTGCAGCCAGCTGCGCACCGAAGCCAGCCTGCTGTCGCAACCGCTGTTCAGCGCCGAAGGCTGGCGGGTGAGCTGGCGGGAAGCCCTGCTGATCGAAGGGGTGCCATTCCGGCGCTTCCGCATGCACAAGCCGCTGCGGGCAAACTGAGGCCATGGCCGAAGAGCAGCTGCAGCAATTCCTCGAGAAGGTGAGGCAGCTCAATGCCTTTGTGGCCCTGAGCGAGCAGCAACCGCAGCTGCGGGAGGCCCTGCGCCACTGCAGCCAGCACCACGAGGTGGTGCAGCTGGCGGCCAGCCACGGGTTTGCGATCGGCCGGCGCTGGGGCGATGCTGAATCCAGCCCCCGGCCCTCCGATCAGACCAACCTGCTCAGCGGCCCCTGCCCCGCCGAGGGCCGCGAGCGGATCGACCCGCTGGCCAGCGGCGCGGGCTGGCGGCTGGAGCGCATTCACTCCTGCCTGGCCAGCAGCCCGGAGGGGTTCTGGTACGACCAGCGGGAATTCGAATGGCTGGTGGTGTTGCGCGGCAGTGCCCAACTGCACTTCGCCGATGAGGCCCAGGTTCGCGACCTCTGCGTTGGCGACAGCCTGCTGATCACGCCCCACCGCCGCCATCGCGTGGTGGCGACGGATCCCCATCCAGGCACGCTGTGGTTGGCGCTGTTCTGGGGGGCTGACGGTTGATCTGCGTGTTGCGCACCAACCAGTAGGAGGCGGCGAGGGCCACGGCGGCAAAGCCCAGCCCCAGCAGATCGGAAGGGTTTTTCTGCACCCCGGGCGGCATCACGATCAATTTGCGCGACACGGCCGTGAGGGCCGTGGCCAGCACCAGCTCGATCTGCACCACGTTGTCGCGCAGGTAGGCGGTGAGGTTTTGCAGCACCTCCAGGGCGATCAGCAACACCAACACCTGGTCGAGCAGGCGGATCAGCCCCTCACCGCTCCAATCCACCCGCAGATCCAGCAGGTCGACCCCCAGGCCCAACGCCAGCTGCAGGGCGGCCACCACCAGCACCACGGTGAGCAGCAGCGAGAGCACCTTGGCCAGGCTGCGCTCGAAGCGGGTGATGCCCCGCAGAAAGGCTTGGTCGCTCAACACGGCGGCAAGGCTGCGGATCAGTTGTTGAACGGTTCGTAAACGGGCTTGGCCGGCGTGTCACCGGGGGGATTCACGATCTGGGTGTCGCAGGTGATGGTTCCGTCCTTGGCGGTGACGCAGTTTTTGGGCACCACCCGGGTGGAGGGGCCCACATTGCTGCCGGGGCCGAGCAGGTAGCTGCCCGCCTGGGCCAGCGCCGGCGGTGCTGAAGCCGCGGCCAGGGCCAGCAGCGCCGAGGCCCCCAGGCCAACGGGCAACACGGGAACGGGCAGGTGCCGCATGGGGTTGGGGTGCACGACTCGACCCCTACTTTGGCGAGCCTGGGCCGATCTGGCGGATTTCCTCCAGCAACAAATCCAGCTGGCCAAAGGAATCATTGAGGGCCGGTGGCAAGCGGCCATCGCCGCTGGCGCCCGCCTCTTCCCCCTGCCAGAGCGCCTCGATCTCACACAGGCGCTGGGCCAGCCCCGCCAGGCCATCGCGGTTGTGCACCCGCAGCAGTTCCTCCAGCAGCACCGGCATGCGGATCGAACTGGCCCGCAGGGCCCGGCGCAGGTCCGCCTGGGTGCGGCCGGTGTGGCGCAACCAGTCCTTGATGAAGCCCTGCAGGTCCTCGAGTTGGTCGGGGGAGAGGGTGGCCATCAGCGCCCGGGGGGGAACCAGGCATCCAGTTTGCGCTGCGCCCGCTGGCGGATGGCGGGTGTGATGTGGGTGCCGCACATCCCCAGCAGGGTGGTGAGGGCCACGAGGTCGTCGCTGAAGCCCGCCGCCGGGATGAAATCCGGCACCAGATCGAGGGGCACCAACAGGTAGGTGAGGGCCGCCAGCACGGTGAGCTTCACCGGCGCCGGCGTGGCCGGATCCCGCAGCAACTCCAGGCACTCGAGGGCGGGGCGGGCGATGGTGCGGCCGGCCCGGCGCAGCAGACGGCGCAGGGTCCCCTCATCCACCGTGGTGCTGGAGATCACCTCCGCATCAATGGGGTCTTCACCCATGGGCGGGTGGGCTTCAGCCCACCTCCACCAGGCCGCTCTGGATGCCGGCCTTGCGCAATTTGCGCAGGGCCCGCTGCACCACCTGGCGGCAATACTCCCGGCTGCACCCCAACAAACGGGCCACCTCCGCCAGGGTGCGCCATTCGTTGCTGCCATCGAGGCCAAAGCGCAGCATCACCACGGTGCGCTCCTTGGGGGTCAGATTCGACTGATCCAGCAGCTTCCACACGGCCGCGTTGCGCTCCGCCAGCTCGCAGCGCTCCATCGGCGGCAGTTCATCGCTGGGCAGCACATCCACCAATTCGGTGGGGTCGGATTTCGACTTCACCACCCCCTGCAGGCTGACGGTGACACTGCGCAATTCACAGCCCAACAGCTCCTCCACCTCCTCCAACGGCAGATCCAACGCCACCGCCAGCTGTTTGGCATTGGGAAGGATGCCATTGCGCTGCAGCAACCGGGCCTTCGCCGCCCGCAACCGGGTGAGCTTTTCGTTCACATTCACCGGAATGCGAATGGTGCGGCTTTGGGTGGAGAGGGCGCGGTTGAGGCCCTGGCGAATCCACCAATAGGCATAGGTGCTGAAGCGGTGCCCGCGGGTGGGGTCGTACTTCTCCACCGCGCGGGTGAGGCCAAGGGTGCCCTCCTGAATCAGATCCAGCAGATCCAACCCCTTGCCCTGGTAGCGCTTGGCCAGATTCACCACCAGGCGCAGGTTGGCGGTGATCATCTGATCCTTGGCCCGCTCACCCACGCGCATGGTGCGCTTCTCGATGTCGTTGTAGTCGCAGGCGTCACCCACGCCACCAGCCATGGTGCAGCGCTCCTGCAGCACCACCATGGCTTGTACCTTGCGGCCCAGCATCAATTCCTGCTCCGGCGTGAGCAGCTGATGGCGCCCGATTTCCCCAAGGAAGGCACTCAGCGAACTAGCCATGTTGATCCGTTGCCGCTGTCTCGAACCTAGGGTCTTTTTCGCTCTCAAAGGAAAGCCACCAAAAGGCTTCCAACTTTCACTTTTGCTTCGCGAATTCGGTATTTATTCGCAACTGCAGATTGCCATCACAATCACGGCATTTGCTTCCACATTCAACGGCGGTGTTCCCGGTGACGACGGCCGGCGGGCCCGCTCGCTACGGTCGTGCGACCGAGAAGCCCCGCCATGACCGCAACCGCGGCCCTGCTTGCTGATGTGTCCGCCGTGCTGCCCCGGGCCGGGGTGGCCTACGTGCACTACCTCAGCTTCATGGTGTGCTTCGGGGCCCTGGTGCTGGAGCGGCGGTTGATCCAGCCCAACCCCAGCAAGCAGGACGCCACCTTGATGGTGATCACCGATGTGGTGTATGGCCTGGCGGCCCTGGCCCTGCTGGTGAGCGGCATCCTGCGGGTGCTCTACTTCGGCCAGGGCAGCGACTTCTACACCCAGAACCCGCTGTTCTGGTGGAAGGTGGGCCTCTACCTGGGGGTGGGGGGCCTGTCGCTGTACCCCACCGTCACCTACATCCTCTGGGCGATCCCGCTGCGCAAGGGGGAACTGCCCCAGGTGAGCGAAGCCCTGGCCAAGCGCCTGGCCTGGATCCTCAACATCGAGCTGGTGGGCTTC
>Ga0214917_10005940_pt1 | contig 12861 bp, 3 predicted proteins | sample LL_1208_BB_MetaG_FD_177983 | JGI IMG/M metagenome (GOLD analysis project Ga0214917, IMG submission 177983) | Freshwater microbial communities from Lake Lanier, Atlanta, Georgia, United States - LL_1208_BB | ecosystem: Environmental > Aquatic > Freshwater > Lake | place: USA: Georgia | collected... | reverse complement strand
GCGCGCATCAGGGAGCTGCCGTCGCGGTCGTCGACGTGCGCCGTGAGCCCGCCGAGCGTGTCGCGGGAGAGATCAGCGCAGCGGGAGGCAAGGCAGTTGCCCTTGTTGCCGATGTTCGGGACGAGGCTGCGGTGAAAGCTGCCGTGGATGCGACCGTTCACGCGTTCGGGAGCTTGACAACCGTCTTCGCGAACGCAGGCATCAACGGCATGCAGTGTCCGATTGAGGAAATGACCATTGAAGAATGGCATGCCACGATTGACACCAATCTGACCGGCACGTTCCTGACCGTAAAACATTCCATCCCGCATCTTCGTGCAGCCGGCGGGGGAAGCATCATCATTACGGCTTCGGTGAATGGTACGAAGACGTTCTCGCTGCCTGGGTACTCCTGCTATTCCACTTCCAAGGGCGGCCAAGCCATATTCGGACGGATGGCAGCTGGTGAACTTGGTCGGTGGGATATCCGCGTGAACACAATTTGTCCGGGTGCGATCAGGACCAACATCGGGGAGCGTACGTACCGACGCAACCTTGATGCGGTTCGTTGGGACATCAAGATGCCGGACCGGAACCCACCTCATCTCGGCCGCTCGGCCGATCCGTCTGAGGTAGCAGACCTGGTGACCTTCCTTGCCTCCGATGAGAGCATCTATATCACCGGGGCTGAAATCCTCATTGATGCCGGTGCAACAATCTTGAGAGGGTAGGAGCAGGTTATGGTCGAGGCGCTGGCACACGCTTGGTCCGCAGCGGACGGGCTATTCGCGCTAGCGTCTCAGTCCGGCCATAATTAATTGAGGCGCAGCGGTTCACTTGCCGGCATGATGGGTAGGGTCCCGCTTAAGCCCTCTGGGTTCGCCCTTTGGGGGACCCAGGCGGATTGAGGTAAGTCATTGCCGTGACGCCTCGTCTCGGTCCATGGCGATTACCGGGACTCTCCCATTTGACGAATCTGGTCTTCTTCATCTAAACAGGGCTAAGTTATTCGTGTTTCCCCATACGGTGTGGTTTTTGTAGCCCACTAACCTGGAGACTTGATGTCGCGACTGATCAGATATCTGGTTCTGGGAGTGATTGCGGCGGTTTCGGTGATTTCCCTGTCCCGCCGAAGGGTTCAGCGATCAACACGATATGAAACTCTTGAGCCACGGGACTCGTCCGAATCGCCTCCAACGGGTCCTATTGGCAGAGGTGATGGTGGCGTCGATCCGACAGACACATCCTCTCCCCCCGTATTCGCGTATGGTAAAGAGCTTGTATCAATAACTGAACAAGCTGCCGAGACCTCTTCACCAAAGCGATCCGCGGGAAGCAGTGTGGTGGCACCGTTCCTCGTCTTGCTGGGCGTTGTCGGGACATTGGGTATCGGCTGGTTGGCCTACGTTCCTGTTCAGCGCCCTGGGGCACTTGGGCAAGCGTCGCCGACTGCGCAAGTGGAGGCTGGTGCTGGTACGGCCTTGTCCCCGACGCCGGTACCCGAACGGAAGGTTGCTGTCCTCGACGCACGTCCGACAGCGACGCCGGAACCGTTGCCTGACGGTGATGTGCCCGAGGAGGTGACCGTCACAGATGACGCTGGTGACACCGTTTTGGCCGACTTTGGAGTCGCGTCTGGGACGCTGCCTGCTTCGGAGGGATATGTCCTGTCATTTGACGGCACAGCTGACGCGGCGGTCGTCAACTGGGGATCCGTGGACCCGTTGTCTTCCCGCGATGGATGGGCATTTGAGGTTTGGTTGCGACCAGCAACCCTGACAGGCCCGCAGTCAATCTACGTCGAAAGTATTTCAGTCGGGATAGGAACCCGCGTCGTCGAGCTTGGGATTGGTTTGAGTGACCGGAATATCGTTGTCGGTCGACGCCAGGCAGCAGCCTCGTCTACGTCACGCATGATTTGGACCACGACGCCGCTGCCCCCAGACATCTCTCCAGGATCATGGTTCCATCTCGAGACTGCCTTGAGGTCCGGCAGCGTCGAAACATGGATTGACGGTAGGCAACTCACAGGGGTTGATTCTCAGTCCAGTGGACCGCCACTGCTGGACCGATCCTCGGTCTCACTCGCAGGTATTGGTGTAGTTGCGACACCAATGTTAACATCACCGTTCGGTGGTGCCGTTGACGAAATCAGGTTCTGGACCGGGACGTCAGCGCGTTCCGATAGCGGCCGGGGTCGCACAGATCTCATCTCACGGGCTGACCCGAGCCTGATCGGCTACTTCCCTATCTCTGCATCCGAGGCGGCGGGAACCGGGGTGCCTGATGCTACGGGAAGTCTCGGTCCGCTGAGCTTCGAGGGGGGCCTGCGTTGGGCTCCGCTCGCGTCTGCTTCAAGTGTCAGTGCTCAAACGGACACACCATTGGAGCTCTCCCCGTCGCGGGCGTCGCCGTCAAGCATGGGTGACGGTGGGTCGATAGGCGCGTGGATTGTGAGGAATGCGTTCATCGGAGACATCTTGAACTCCGGATGGAAGATATCCGGTGATGCGACGCTGTCCAATGGAGGTTGGCTGCGGCTTACGCGCGATCGCCCGATGCAACTTGGGTCGGCGTACCTTGAGGAACCCTTGCCCACGGCTCTCGGATTGACCATCGACTTCGACTACGCCGCATGGACTGAAGATGATCTTGGCGCGGACGGCATCGTCGTATTCCTTGCAGACGGTTCATCACCGGCAGTTGAGGTTGGTCAGCGCGCGGGGAGCCTCGGCTATGGGAGGTATTGCCAGACTGGACTGACAAATGCGTACCTGGGAGTGGCGTTGGACACTTTTGGGACATTTGCGTCGAACGAACCGACTTGCAATGCCGGCGCGGGTTCCCGTTCGCCGAACTCGGTCGTCGTCAGGGGGTCAGGAAATCGGAATCAAGGGTATGCGCTAATCACTAATCAAGCGGTCCGCAGGTCTTTTGTTGCGACAGGCGTCGGTGCGCGCCCTCAGTTTGGTGAAGTAGGTACGCAACACGTGACGCTTGCACTTTCACCTGGGGGGATACTGTCGCTGACCATTTCCTATTACGGATCGAGTGACCAGGTTAGTGCAATATCGCGGTTCGACCTTTCGAGCGTGTCAGGGCAGGCCGCTCGTCCCGATACCGTGCGAATTGGCGTGGCAGGGGCCACTGGGGGACTATCCGCAATTCACGAGGTTTCGCGACTTTCAGTTCGGATTGGTGAGTAGGTCGTCTTGGCAGAACCGGCTACCGTGACCTGACCCAGTCATCGACGTGACCTTGCAGCCACTTTTTGTAGGTCGATGGTTCGGCGTAGAGAAGGGCGAGGGCGTGCGTTAGGTCTAGGTGCGGGGATTCGGCACCCGCGTGTTCGAGGTCCCTGTCGATGCGCGCCTGCGCCGCGAATGCGCAGTCGAATGGTGCGGGATCAGCGACAACGACCGCGTTTGGGTCCGCAAGTCCCTTGCTGGGTCCGATTAGCCGATCACATGCATCCCGGCTTGACCTGGCGTTGTACGCGCGGCAATACGCTGGGCGTGCGTCGTAGATCGTGCACGAGCCTTGAGTGTCAAGCAGGGGACACGCGACACGGGCGCGGAGCCGATCGGAACCATCCAGACCTCGTGTCTGGTCCGATGCGGATGCAATGCGGTCTCCCAGGGCGATCACGTCAACGGCCGTGAGGGCCGCCTTGAGTGCATGAACGACTTCCGGAACTGTGACGTTCACGGGCAAGTAACAGCATGATGAGCAACCCAACGTACAAGGTGGCCCTTCGCTCGCGGGTGTCGGACCTTTGGTGGGCTGGGCAAACGCCGTGGCCAAGGCAGATGACGCAATGGCCACGAGTTCCCCGGCGTCTAGGGGCTTCACTTTGGTGTCAGCCTCGGATGCGTTGCGTTGGGTATCGAAACCTGCGACGCCCGGCGCACGTCAATAAGGGAGGTATGTATCAGGATGGGCCTTGATGTACTTCGCAAGCCGAACGCTGAGGTTCTCCTGAAGCTGGATGGTGAGTCCCCCATCAACCGCGATTGCCTGTCCTGTGATGAATGAAGCGTCGTCCGAAGACAGGAACGCGATGGTGCCAGCGATGTCGTCGGGTGTGCCGGTTCGGCGGACAGGGTATTGCTGGGCAAAGAACTCGAGTCCATCAGGATGAGCCTTCCATTGAACTCCCTGCCGTTCGGTGACGATGTGTCCTGGGCAAATCGCATTGACGCGGATCCCCGACGGGCCGTATTCGCACGCCATCTGCCGTGTAACGCCGATGACGGCGGATTTGCCCGCCTCGTAGACAAGGAATCCCTCGGCCATCATCAGGCCATGCACCGAGCTCAGGTTGATGATGCTCCCCGCCCCCACGGCCCGCATGTGAGGTACGGCGTACTTCACACCCAGAAAGATCGACTTGACGAGGACACCCATTCCTCTGTCCCAGGCCAGCTCGGAGACGTCAGTGGCACCCCCGCTGATCGACCCGCTGTCCAGCCCGCCGCCGGCAACGCTGAAGGCGTTGTTCACCAAGATATCCAGCCTACCCCATTTATTGACCGCTTCCTGCACCATTTGTTCGACATCAGCGGCAACCGAAACGTCGGTATGGATGACAGCGACCGTTCCTCCGGCGCTTCGGATACCTTCAGCATTTGCTTCAGCGCGTTCGACATCTATGTCGGCGATCAGCACCGATGCGCCATCAGCTGCAAGGCGCCGGGCGGTTGCGCCGCCGATACCTTGCGCTCCCCCAGTCACAATTGCGACACGGCCAGAAAATCGTTCACTGTTTCCCACTTGCACTCTCCCAAGCCAGTTGAAGTTGGTGGCGACATAACCGAGTTGGCGCAAACGCCGTTGGTTGCGTTGGCTACCGGCGGCCAGTATATCCGGAAGATGTTCGGGACCCGTGGCACATGCGTAAATGGTATCGACACTGTAAATTTTAACACATTGCCACGCACTTGTATCAGGACTATCTGTATTCGCCGACCTGTCCGGTTGGACGAATTACCCCTTGAGAGTTTGCCCTTGGAATGCGGCCGGTGAACTCCCGTTTCCTCAGATCTTTCAGAACTGCAATTGCCGTTGCCCTTGCAGTCGCGGCGATCGTCATCACCTCTCGAACCAAATGGGAGGCTGTTGCGACGACCGGCGTGACGATTTCCCCAGCTACCGGAGGGCAGGCCATCTCACTCGATGGGACGACTGACGGAGGTACCGCGTCGTGTACGTCGTTGGTGGGACCCGTCGTTACCGAGCAAGCCTCGGGCGATATTGCCAGCGGGACGATGTCACTCACTCCGCCCGCGGGTTTCGAGTTCTGTCAGGGTGGAACTGCGTCTGTTTCGGCGGTCGGACTATCGACGACACTCGCCTTGGGATCTTCGGCGGTAACTAGGGACCCGAGCGGTTCCGTATCCATCGCAGTATCGAGCGCCAGCACCGGCAACAGTGTTGGGCGGATCAGCTTCGCGGGCCTCTCGGTCCGTCCGACGAACCGGTTCCCGGCGACTGGAAACATCTCAATTGGTGGTCAGTCCATCCCTTCCCCATTGGCGGGTGGCGGGTTCCTATCGTCTGTCCCGGGCTCCGCAACTGCGATTTCGCACGTCAGTGGCTCTTTCGCAGATGGCACGGTTCGCAGCTCGGTTGCCACGATTAATTTGCAGACTATTGACCAATTCGGAAACGTGCGGACCAATGACTCCTCAACCCAGGTGACCCTGGGTCTTGTTGCGTCGGGCGGGTCTTTGGTGGACCTGGGTGGAACCTCCTATAGCGAGTACCTGTATTGCCAGGCCGGGCGCACGGGCACCCTCTCGGCGGGTGTTGCGACGTGGTCCCAGTGCGTGGTCACTCGGTCCGGGTCCGGGTGGCGCCTTCGGGCGACATCGACCGGGCTGCCGACGTGGACCTCGTCTTTGCCGTTCACGACGTCCCCGGTGGCGCCGTCCTCGCTGGCATTCGGGACGGCTTCGGCTAGCTACGGATATATCAATCTCGCGAATGTCGCTGCCGTCCCGGCGGTCGTCGGGTTCCCGTCCGGAGGTGTCACTGAAACGGGTGTCCTGACAGTCGTTCTGACAGACCGGTTCGGTCGAACGGCAACTGGCGAGTATGCCGTTCCGGTCTCGGCGCAGGGTTCGCAGAATGTCGAGGGTCTGTCCATCGACGCAAGAAGTCTCGCAGACGGTGCGGTGACTTCTACCGTTAAGTTTGTCTCTGCGGTCGGCTCTCAAGCCTCGTCAGTCGTGACCGGAGCAACGCTGACGAAGGACACGGTACCCCCGTTCGCGCCAGACATATCGAAGCTTACGGTTAGCAACAATTTGCCGGCGGTCGCGGACGGTTTGGTCGGTATTTCGGGGGCCGTCGAGGCGTCGGCAACGGTGTCTGCATTCGGGTCGGAGCCATCGTCCTCAACGATCGCACTGTCTGTGGCCCAGGCAGATGCGTCAGGTGCGTTTCCCTCGGTGTCGCTCGGCCCGAACGGGGAGACGGTTGCATCAGGCACGTTCGGCGTATCCGGTGTGTACGTGACTGCGTCGGACGCCGCCGGTAATCGTGGGCCTTCCTCCTACATTGCAGTCAACCGGGATGCGAACCCGTTGCCCCAGTCTGCCCGGGTATGGCTCTCCGGGTCTACATATGACGTGGTCAACGCGAGCAATGTCGCGTCGGGTAGTGTCGAGGTTTCGTGGTCAGCCCCGCCAGAGGCGGGAGAATTGGTCGTCTGTCTTTCGGACTCTACTCGGCCGGCGACCGGTACTTTCGACCTCTGCGCATCCGGGTCACAATCGTGGGGTGTTAGTACATCCACTTCGGTCGCCTCGAACTCTCCTCGAACCGTCGTGGTTACGGGTATTTCCGTGCAGTCGTTGGCGTCAGGCAGGATTCGGGTCCAGGTCCGTCACACTGACGAGGCGGGTAACTCCAAAGGTGAGTTCACGGGGGTATCGGCGGTCAAGGACACTGCAACGACGAACCCCACCGCCACATCCATCAGGGTCAAGTCAGGTTCAGCGAATGAACAGGACGCAATCAACCTTGCTTCTCGGTCTTCTGTATATGTGGACGTAGGGTTCGCGACTGCACCCGGAGAGACCGGGCTGCTCTCGGTTCGTCTGACTTCGTCTGGCGTCAGTGGAACCTGTTCGGAGGTTTCGGGTTCCGTACCCGTCACAAGCTCCATCGGTACTCAGACAAACATCGTGGTTGGGCCTATGAACGCAAGTTGTCTGGCGGATGGCGTCGTGACAATTTCGGCACAGTTCACCGACAGCTCGGGAAATGTGGGAGCGTCGGTCATCGGCACAACTGGGGCCACGAAGGACACGGTCGCCCCGCAGCCACCGTCGCTGACCGCGATGACGTTGACGAACAATGCGCCGGGGACTGCTGACAGCCTGGTGGTCCAATCGTCAGTGGGAAGTGCAGGAGACACCACAGAGGTCTGGCGGGACGCGACGTTCACCTCTCTCATCAGCTCCGGACCGGCCTCTGCAGGACTGACCGTTTCACTCGGGGACAACCATGAGACGTCGGCGAGCCGGACTGGGATGTCCGCCGTGTACGTATCGCTCATCGATTCTGTTGGTAACCGGAGTTCTCCGACAGAGGTAGTCGTGGACAATTTGGCCAACCCTGGGCCGCTATCAGTTCGAGTTCAGGACGACCCGGCGCTCGGGTCAACCCAGACGACCCTGGTGGTGACCTTTGCAGTCACGCCTCAGCCGGGAAGCCTTGAAGTGTCGGTGGGTGGGACCTCGCCCATTTCATTCCCTGCTGACACGTCCGGGACCGAGACGCAGGTGACCCCTGTCTCAACCTCCCTGCTCTCATCGCTTCCGGTTTCGATTGGTGTCCGGCACGTCGATGTGGCCGGGAATTCGGTTGCGACGGCGACCTTCTCGCTGACAGATGCCCAGCCTCCCGCCCAGCCGTCAGCCCCTGCGCTCGACGCGGCGCAATCGGTGACGGTATCCGGATCGCCAACTACCTCGCTCCGGCGACCGACATTCGTCGGTCAAGCCGGGGCCGTGGAGGCGGGTGCCTTGGTGACGCTGTACGAGGGGACCACGGCCATTGGATCGGCATCGTCACCCGGGATATCCGGTGCATTCTCAGTCGCGCCGTCGGTTGACCTCGCTGACGGGAGCCATTCGGTGAAGATCAAGGCGACCGACGCCAAGGGCAACGTGAGCGTTCCATCAAATGTATATACCTTCGTTGTTGATGCGACCAACCCGCAGAGCGGTGTCTTGACCCTTGACGCGTCCGCTGATCCTGGTTCCTCATCGTCAGACCGGATCACATCTCACACGTCACCGACCTTCTCGGTCACTGGCGCATCCGACACGGGTGTTGGCATCGCGTCAGTGCAATTGCAGCGGGCGTCAGCCGGATCAGGCTGGTCATTTGTTGACACTGGATTGGCTGCGACCGCGCCGGTGTCGGGTTCATACCTTTTGACATCATCCGCGTTGACCGACGCTGAGTACCGGTTCCAGGCGGTAGTCACCGACAAGGCGGGGCGTCAATCAACCACTCCAGCGGTCATGGTGACCGTCGACGGATCTGCACCTGTGCCGGGGACGGTGGCAATGCGGACAGGATCTGACACGGGAGCTAGCCCTTCTGACGCGGTCACCAATGTTGCCACCCCTGCATTCCGGGTAACCGGCGCGGGCGACACCGGCTCTGGCATCTGGAAGGTCCAGCTGCGTGGCTCCGCGGTTGGTGGCGGAACGCTTTCCGATGTTGGCAGCCCAGTTTTGCTCGCGACGGACGGGGGTTATGACTTGTCTACCCCGAGTTCGCTGGCCGATGGTGTCTACGACATCTCTGCCAAGGTCTTCGATGTGGCCGGGAACGACGCGTCCACCCCTACGATCCCGATCAGGGTTGACACGACAGCCCCGGTACCGGGCATCCTGACCCTTGGCGACACTTATGGCGTTTCCTTCTCTGACGGTCTGGTAAGCGTTGCCACGCCCCAGTTCACCCTGACCGGAATGTCCGATGCCGGATCCGGGCTGGCTAGCGCTCAATTGGAAGTCGACGGCGTAATTTCGGGCAGCACCGTCGCTCTCGGGAACGCAGCATTCTATTCACTGTCGGCCGCGTCGTTGACGAGCGGAACGTACTCGGTCCGGGCAAGGGTGACCGACATCGCGGGCAACAGCGAGACAACACCCGCGGTCACGGTCAAGGTTGACCTGCTTCCTCCGGCTCCCGGAAGTCTCGAGGTCGTGGATGCGAACGGAAATCCGGCTGCCTCGCCGGTTCTGCCCTCCCGCACGGTCCCCTTGAAGTTGTCTGCGGCGACCGATACGTTTGGGATCGACAGCGCGGTTGCCCAGTTCAGTACCGATAGCGGGGTGACGTGGAGCGGGGGTACGGCATTCGTCGGGAGCGAGCCCCGGACGGCCATGATTTCTTCGGCCCCTACTGGAACGTTCATGGTGCGCGGTCTCGTCACTGACAACGCCGGGCTGACCGCCGCGACAAACCCCGTAACGGTGGTCGTTGACCTCGACGCGCCCACCGTGACCGCGGTCACGACCACAGCGTCCGGGAGCAAGAAGGCTGGTGACACCGTCGCGATAACCGTGACGTTCTCGGAACCGGTCACGTCCACGGGCGTCTCCCAGCTTCAACTAGAAACCGGTTCGACAGACAGGGACGCCACTTGTCCGACAGTCACGGTCTCGTCAACGCTGACGTGCACCTACACCGTGGTGAACGGTGACGTCACCGCTCACCTTGACTATGTGTCGACGGGTGCACTAACTGGAACCATGACGGATGCGGCGGGGAACCCGGCAGTCCTGACCTTGCCTGCGCTTGGCCAGTCTGGTCTGTCTACTCAGCAGACCATCGTCATCGACACGACTGCACCGACGGTGTCCGGAGTGGCCACATCCGTCATCCCAGGTACGTATGGGATCGGTGCGGTGATCCCAATTGAAGTAGGGTTCACTGAACCAGTCGTAGTCGACACCTCGGGTGGAATTCCTCGTCTCACGGTTGCGACTGGCGGGGCAGGCCGTACGGTCAATTACGCGTCCGGTTCAGGAACGGCGACCTTGACGTTCCGCTACACAGTGACCCGGGGCGATTCATCGACAGGTCTCGATGTGCTTGGCACGGGTGCGTTGGCACTGAACGGTGCCACGGTGCGCGATGCTGCAGGAAATGACGCGGTGCTCACGCTTGTGCCAACGGGATCACTCAGTGCGGCTGGTGCAGTCGCGGTGGACACGACGGTTCCTACGGTGACATCGGTCACCACCACCGCTGCCGACGGCCCATACATGGCAGGATCAGTCATTCCGATAGTCGTGACCTTCTCGGAGCCGGTCACGGTGACCGGGACCGCCCAGCTCCTTCTTGAGACGGGGCTGGTTGACCGGCAGGTCATGCTGACCAGTGGGAGCGGCACGGCGACTTTGACATTCCGCTACACGGTCCAGTTCGGCGACACGTCGGCGGACCTTGACTACGTTTCGGTGCGAGCACTCACGGTGACCGGCGGGGCGATTAGCGATGTGACGGGGAATGAGGCGGACTACTCGCTACCGATACCTGGGACACTGCAATCCCTGGCCGGAGGTGCAGCGGTCGTGGTTGACACAACCCCGCCGGCGGCACCGACCAATGTTTCTTTGACCACCGCAACGGATACCGGACGGTCCCGGACCGATGGCGTGACCAACGTGACCGCGGTATCGGTAATCGGCACCGCCGAGGCCGGAAGCGTGGTCACGCTGTATGACAACGACACCGAAATTGCTGGAGCGACTGGCACCGCGAGCACTGGGACGTTCACGATCGCGACGACGCTTGCCACGGGAAACCACGCGATTACCGCCAAGGCCACGGACGCCGCCGGCAACACCGGGAATGCCTCACTGATCTTGCCGGTCACCGTGGACCAGGTTGCCCCAACGGTGATCAGCGTCTCGTCCACAGTGAACCCTGGCGCGTACCGAGCCGGGACCACCATCCCGATGTACATTTCGTTTTCTGAGCCAGTATCTGTCGACGGAACGCCCCTGCTCGCAATGGAAACCGGTCTGGTCGACACCGTTGCGTCGTACGTTTCGGGGAGTGGAACGTCAACACTCCGGTTCGACTATGTGGTGGCGCCCGGCGACACGTCGTCACACCTTGACTACGTCGACACAGCTGCACTGGGTGCCGGTACCGGGGCGATCGCCGATGCAGCGGGCAATATGGCCACGCTCACCCTGCCGGGTACCGGGACAGGTTCGTCGCTTGCCGGAAGTGTCGCCGTGGCTATCGATACGGCTGCCCCGACGGTCATCCGTGTCGACGCAGTCAGTCCGAACGGCACCTACTACCTCGGGAAAACTATTTCGATATCGGTAACGGTCTCAGACCCGGTGTTTGTGAGCGGGTCGCCGTACCTGAGCCTCTCTGGCGGCGGTGGTGCGGGCTACGCTTCCGGGTCTGGAACAACGGTGCTGAACTTCGTCTACGTTGTGGGTCGTGACCAGTTCACCTCGCGCCTCGACTACTCAGCCACAGGTGGCCTTGTGATCCCAACCGGCAGTGGTATCGCTGATTCGGCGGGAAACCCTTTGACTACCACTCTTGCCTCGCCCGGCAGCAGCGGGAGCATTTCGTTTAATTCATCCATTTCCGTTGAGGGCCGCGATCCGCCAGGGCCTGAAGTTCCAACGCCGCTTCCAACGCCGACACGTACTCCGATACCGACGCCGACGGTTGCCCCGACCGTGATCCCGGTTCAGGCTGGTGGTCCTGGTGGCATGTTCTCAGGGGCTATTCAGGGTCCCGTCGCCGCTCCCGGCACAGCCGTGATCCCAGCAGATGCAACGATCGCGCCAGCCACGCCCACGAACCCAGTTGAGGCGGGCGCAGCCGGAACGAGTCCGCAAGCTACGCCGTCCACACTTTTCATCCCATTCGATCCCGAATTCGCGTTCCCAAATACGTCGTCCGGTAGCGGGTCCGTAAACTTGTCCCCAAATCCGATTTACGGTTCTATCGCTGGTTCTCTCGGCGCAACTGGGGCTGGAGCAGGCCCGCCCAACGTGTTGTCGGCTGCGGAAGTCACCCAGAGTTACACCGGACGCCCCGTTTCCCGGTTCCAGCTCGCAGGTTACGGAGGTCAATCAGGGTTGGCGGTCGCTGCAGTGTCAACCGGTGCGATCGCGGTCGTGGGTCTTAAATCCGATGGCGGTTCGGTCATGATGATCGGTGAGACCGGAGGCGGAGCTCCAGTCGTTGTCGGTGTTCAAACAAGCCCGGAGTTGGTCGCCTCGATTCGTTCACGCTTTGCCGGTGCGGACGTTGAGGTAATCTTCGATCCTGCGCCTAGCCGACTTTCAGATGTGCAGCGTGGAAGCCTCGGTGGCGGAAACACCACCCCGGCCGGTGCGCCATTTGACCTGCAACTGCGTGTAGTGGTCGCTGGCCGGCCTGTTCCGGTCGGATCGCGCGACGTGACTGACCTCCCAACGGTAACTGTCCACTTGCCGGTCAATCCGAATGGTGCCGCGGTTCCAAATAGTGGGAGTTTCGCGTGGCTCGTTGCAGACTATGGGCCCGATGGCGAGTTCATTGGATACTTGCGCCCGCAGGCGACGTTCAACCCGGAAACCAACTCCGTATCGATGGCATTGCCAGTCGACCAATTGCAAGGCACCTTGTTCCTGCCGGTGTTTCTCACACCTTCATGGGTCCAATCGACTCGGGCGAGCGCGCACATTTATGGAAGCCCGATGCCTGATGCGGTCGACTTCGGTCTGGCGGGACCGCAGTTCACCGTTTTCCCAGTCGTTGCGCCCCAGGTGGCGGGCCGAATCAAGGTGTTCAACCCAGTGACCGAGGGCTATGGGTGGATTAATGCTGCGG
>Ga0214917_10005939_pt1 | contig 12862 bp, 11 predicted proteins | sample LL_1208_BB_MetaG_FD_177983 | JGI IMG/M metagenome (GOLD analysis project Ga0214917, IMG submission 177983) | Freshwater microbial communities from Lake Lanier, Atlanta, Georgia, United States - LL_1208_BB | ecosystem: Environmental > Aquatic > Freshwater > Lake | place: USA: Georgia | collected... | reverse complement strand
TCCGCCTCATCCTCCTGCTTTCCTCCAAAGAAGCTGCCGGCCCTGGACTCGAACCAGGAACAGCCAGATCCAAAGTCTGGTGTGCTACCATTGCACCAGCCGGCAATTCGTAAAACAGTAAGCGAAACCCCTTCGACTTTCGAGGAGACTTTTTAAGTCGCTCCCGTCGGATTGGTTGAAGGGTTCGGGCAACTAGTCGGATAAAGGGGGAAGGCCGGCCTTTTGACGGATGGGATTCAGCGCTTTTGAGCCAAGACGGATGGCCTCTCGGATGGAAGAAGCCCGAAGAGTGAGATGTCCCATTTTCCGTCCAGGGCGGGCTTCCGATTTTCCGTACAGGTGGAGAGATGCGCCCGGCATGGCCAAAACCGGAGCCCAGTCGGGTTCCCCCTGTTTCCATAAATCACCAAGAAGATTGAACATGACAGCGGGGGTGAGAGGGGAGACGTCGCCGAGGGGAAGTCCGCAGACGGCGCGAATCTGTTGTTCAAACTGGCTTGTGGGGCAGGCTTCGGCGGTGAGATGGCCGGAATTATGGACCCGGGGGGCGAGTTCGTTCACGAGAAGTCTTCCATCGGCCAATTCAAAAAGTTCCACGGCCAGCAGACCGATGAGGCCGAGTTTTTCCGCGATCCGGACGGCCAAATCCATGGCGTCCTTGGCGATGGCATCCGGTATGCGGGCCGGGAAAACGGTCCGTTCCAAGATGCCGTTCACATGGCGGTTTTCGAAAGGGGGGAAGGCGACGGAACGACCCTGTGGGTCCCGGGCCACCAGAACCGAGATCTCCCGAATGAACGGGACATGTTCCTCCAGAACGGCACGGGGAACCCGAATCTGTTCCCAAGCTTGGATGGCGTCGGACTGGGGCTCCAGAGGAAGCTGACCTTTTCCATCGTAGCCAAAAGCAGAGGATTTCAGGCGGGTTTTTCCGGGAAAGGTTTTTAGCGCCTCTGTGAGCTCGGATGGGGAAGTGACGACGGAGTAGCGAGGGGCGGGGAAGCCTGAGGATTTGAGAAATTCCCGTTCCCGTTCGCGGTGTTGGCAGATGTGAAGAATGGACGGATCGGGAAAAACCGAACGGCTGGAGGCAATTTGACGGAGTGATTCGACCGGGATGTTTTCAAACTCATAGGTGACGACATCACTGGCTTCGGCGAGACGACGTGGGGCGGAGGAATCATCAAAAGAAGCGGTGAGGGTGAGGTCGGCCACCGGGCCGGCCGGGCAGGAGGGGTCGGGATCAAGAATCGCGATGCGATAGCCCATGCGGCGCGCGGTGAGGGCGAGCATGCGGCCAAGCTGGCCCCCGCCGACGATGCCTATGGTTTTGCCGGGAGGAATCACGGAAGGTGGCGAAATAGAGAAATCGCAAAGCGGGCGGCGGCGATGGCGCCCTTTTGGCCGATGGGAAAAGTGGCGACGGGGATCCCGGCGGGCATTTGCGCAATGGAGAGGAGGGAGTCGAGGCCCCGGAGGGACTTTCCGGCGACCGGAACTCCCAGTACGGGAAGTGGGGTAAGTGCGGCGGCCATCCCCGGAAGGTGAGCCGCTCCACCGGCTCCGGCAATGAGGAGGCGTAGGCCTCGTTTTTGGGCCGAGCGGGCGTAGGCGACAAGACGAAGGGGAGTGCGGTGGGCGCTGACCACCCGGACTTCTGTGCGGATGCCGGCTTTCCGAAGAAGAGTCTGGGCGGGGCGGAGGGTCGACCAGTCGGAACGACTGCCCATGATGATGCCGATGAGGGGGTGGCGACTCTTCAAGGAGTTGAGATTAAATGCTTATCGGTTGAAGTGAAGAATTTTGGGTGGGATTAACGGGAAAGGGCTTCGAGAACAATCGAGGGGGTGATGATTTCCGGGAGGAGCTGGGGTTTGGAGCCGTCGGGAGGTCGGAGGATGACGTAGGTGGGGACCCCTTCACGTCCGTATTTCTGAAGGGCGGCGGTGATCGCCGGATCGCGGCGGGTCCAGTCGGCAACAAGGAAGGCGATGTTCTTATCGCGGAAGGCAGACTGCACTTCTGGCCGGGAAAGGGTAACGCGCTCGTTCACCTGGCAGGTCAGACACCAGGCCGCGGTGAAATCGATGAATACGGTCCGTCCCGCAGCCAGGTGGCGGTGAACCTCCTCTTCCGACCAGGAAAGTCGGTCGGAAGAATGATGGGGGGTTTCCGGTTCCGTGGCTGTTTTGAGGATCAGAGCGGGGATCGAGGAAGCGAGGAGGATGAACCCGAGTCCCGACCAAAGGAGAGAGGGGGAAGGCGGGTAAGAACGTTGGGCTTTGCCGTATTGGAAAAGTCCAACCGCCAAGAAAATGAGTCCGAACAGAATCAAGGGAGTTCCATTGGATCCGGAAAGGCGGAAGGCCACCCAGACCAACCAAAGAACGGCGCCAAACATGGGGATGGAGAGGACTTTTTTGAAGGTGTTCATCCAGGCCCCGGGCTTGGGCAGGAAGGAAAGTAAAAACGGAAAAAAAGAAAACAGAAGGACGGGCAGGGCGAAACCGAAGGCGAGGGAGGAGAAGATGAGGAGAGTGCCGAGCGCAGGGAGTGCGAAAGCAGCGGCGAGAGCCACGCCCATGAACGGTGCGGTGCAGGGGGAGGCGACGGCGACGGCGAGAAGTCCGGAGGCAAAAGCCCCGGTCCATCCTTGGCCGGATCCTTTTGCGGCGAGACCTGAAAAGAGCACGGGGAACTCAAAAATCCCCAAAAGGTTGAGGGAGAGCGCAAAGAGGAGGGAAAGGAGGAGCCAGACCACGGGGGGGGACTGGAGTTGGAACCCCCAACCAAGGGCATGACCGGAAGCTCGCAGGGCAATCAGAAGCCCGGCGAGCGATAGGAGGGAGACCAGAACGCCCGTGCCAAAAGCGATTCCTTCCCAGCGTGCAGCGGAGCGGCTTTCTCCGGAGATCTGAACGAGATGAAGCGCCTTCAGGGATAGGATGGGGAAGACGCAGGGCATGACATTCAGAATCAGGCCACCCAGGAAGGCGAAGAGAAAAGTCAGTGGGAGGTGGGAGGTTGAGGTGGAAGGAGGTTGTAGAGCGACGGTGATTGTGAGGGCACGGTGGCCGGAGGTGTCCCAAGGCTTTTCGGCGACGAGCAGACCGGAGAGAGTGTCCGGAATCTTACTCTTTGGCTTGAGCGGAACTTTCATGAGCAGTTGATTGCCGGTCTTTTCGGTTTTTGCAGGTTGGAACTCGTCGACATAGTCGCCTTCCGCAGGAAAGAAGGACAGAGAGCCGACTTCCGGGGCGTTGGAGATGGAAAATTCCAGCAATCCACCCTTGAGTCGGGCTTTCACGGCGATCGTTGGGATCTGGGCGGGCATTTCGCGGCGGACTTCGTCAAAAAGTCCCTGCAAATCGATATTGGGTTTGGGTTGGGTGGGGAGGGTGAGACTGAGATGGGCCTTCCCGGGGAGGCAGGTTTCCTTGCAAACGAGCCATTCGATATCTGCTTCAATAGGAAAGGAGGAAGGTGTTTTTTCGTAATCAGGAATCGTGAAAGTTGTAAGAAGGAGTGTTTCCTGTTCGTAGCCGTAACTGACAAGAGGCGGGACAAGAATTTTTTCAGGAAATGGAAACTGGAGTTCGCCTGCGGTCCATCCGGGGGGAAGTTTCCAGGTCACGGAAGGGGGGAGGCCGGAGTCGCCCGGATTTTCCCAATAGATATGCCACCCGGGGACGGGACGAAAGCGAAGCCCGAGGGTCATGGGTTTGCCAGGTTCCACGGATTTTGGTTCGGCCAGCAGGTCAACAGTGACTTGGGGTGTTTGGGCGACCGGACCAGCCCAGAGGGAGGCTTGGAACAGAAGGAGGCAGGGGAGCCACCGGAGGAAGGCGGGAGTTGGGCGAGTCATGAGGATAGGGTAAGCTAAAAAAAGGCGATGGAAATGGTTTCTCCTGAATTCACAAAGCAGTTGCGGGATCTGCCCCATCGGCCGGGGGTGTACCTTTTTCGGGATCGGTTTCACCGGGTGATTTATGTGGGAAAGGCCAAGGATCTGCACCGGCGGGTGAACCAGTATTTTCATCCTTCACGCAAGATGGGGGCAGATTTGAAAACGAGGGCTTTGTTGCAAAGCATTGCGGAACTGGAGACGCACGGAGTGAAGAGCGAGCCAGAGGCCATTTTGCTGGAGGGAAGGCTGATCAAGGAATATCGGCCCCGGTACAATGTGAGTTTCCGGGACGACAAAAGATTTCTCATGGTGCGGGTGGATTTGGACGAGCCGTTTCCCAAGTTTCAAACGACGCGGATGAAGCGGGAGGACAAAGCACGGTACTTTGGGCCTTTTGCCCACTCGGGGGCGTTGCGTCAGACGTTGTCCCTGATGCGGAGAAAATTTGGTTTGCGATCGTGTCGTCCGGAGGTTCCTGGAGAGAAGGATTATCGCCATTGTCTGGATCATGTGATTAAGAACTGCAGCGCCCCGTGCGTGGGAAAAATATCACGCGAGGAGTATGGCGAACGGGTGAAGCAGGCTTGTGAATTTCTGGAAGGGAAGACCCAAGAGATGAGAGAGGATCTGAAGGCGGCGATGAAGAAGGCGGCGGAGAGGCGGGATTTTGAAAAAGCGGCCTCGTTGCGAAATCTGGTGGAGGATCTCAAGAAAACGACCCGCCCGGCGAAAAGGTTTTTCCGGGATCTGCCGACGACAGTCGTACCCGAGCGGGATTTGGAGATATTGCGGGACGTTTTGGGGTTGGGAAGTATTCCCGCACGGATTGAGTGCTTTGATATTTCGAACATTTCCGACACGCACAGTGTGGCTTCGATGGTCATGTTTCGGGATGGGAGACCCTCTAGGCCGGCGTACCGGAGGTATCGGATTCAGGGGGTATCGGGTCAGGATGACGTGGGGTGCATGGCGGAGGTGATTCGCCGAAGGTGCGCGCGCTGGAAGTCTGAGGGAGGTATGCCGCCGGATCTGATTGTGGTGGACGGGGGAAAAGGGCAGTTAGGGGCTGCGGTGAGGGAGTTGCAGGAGGGCGGGTGGGCGGAGGTCCCGGCGATCGGGTTGGCGAAGCAGAATGAGGAGATTTTCCGGCCCGGGCGACCCGATCCGATTGTTTTACCGAAGGAGAGCGGGGCAATTCGGCTTTTGCAGAGAATACGGGATGAGGCGCACCGGGTGGCGAACGGGTATCACCAGCTTTTAATGAAGAAACGGATGGAGATGAGTGAACTGGATTCAATTCCCGGGGTGAGCGGGGTGCGTAAACGGGCTTTGTTGAAAAAGTTTGGATCGGTGGGTCGGGTGGCGAAGGCAACGGTTGAGCAGTTGGCCGAGGTGGAGGGGGTGGGGGAAAAGGTGGCGGGGGCGATCGCGGCGTATTTCACAAAGACGTGAGGTTTGAATGAGCCGTGTTCAGAGGGACAGGGATGGGGAGAATTGGGTGGTCGAATCGAAGGAGGGTGGAATTTATCTTCCGCAGGTGGATCTTTGGATGGATCCGAAGAGACCGCAGAAGCGGGCGGTGGTTACGCATGCCCACTATGATCATCTGGCGGGTCACCGGGAAATTTTAGCGAGTCCGGGGACAGCGCGACTATTGCGGGTGAGGTTAGCGAAACGAACGAAGATCCGGGCCGTTCCGTTTGGACAGGCCTTCCCATTGGGGAAGGGGGCAAGTTTCACCCTGCTTCCGGCGGGGCATATTTTAGGTTCGGCGATGGTTTGGGTGAAGCGGCGGGTTGGGAAAAAGGAAACACAGCTTCTTTACACGGGGGATTTCAAATTGCGGGGGGGCAAGACCTCGGAAACGTGTGAGCCCAAGAGGGCGGATGTGTTGGTGATGGAGACAACGTTTGGCCGACCCGAGTATCGATTTCCTGCGGAAGAAAAAGTAGTGGCGGAGATGATCGATTTCTGCCGAAAGGCGGGGAAAGAGGGAAAGGTACCTGTTTTATTGGGGTACTCTTTGGGAAAAAGTCAGGAAATTCTTCAACGTCTGGGTGCGGTCGGGTTTCCAATTCTCATGGATTCGGCGGGGCATCGGATGTGCGAAGTGTATCGGGAGTTGGGGCAAGCGTTGCCCCCTGTGGGCCGATTGGGGAAGATCACGGAGGAGAAGGTGCGAGGGCACATTTTGATTGTGCCTCCGTCGATGGTGAGAAGGAAAGGGTTGGAGGTGTTGAAAAACCGAAAAGTGGGAGTGGTGACGGGGTGGGCTTTGGATCGAAGTGCAATTTACCGCTATCGATGTGACGAAGCGTTTGCGTTATCGGACCATGCGGACTACGGGGAGTTGATCGAAATGGTGGAGAAGGTTCGACCCAAGGAGGTTCGAACGGTGCACGGTTACGCACAAGAGTTTGCGATGGATTTACAAGAAAGGGGATGGAAGGCGTGGGCTTTGGCTGGGGAGACCCAGTTGGTTTTTCCGTTGGTGCAAATGGGTATTGGGAAGGAGGCGAAGCGAAAGAGTCGCTCAAAGGGGGTCAACTAGGGCTTTTAAAGCCTGATTCGTCGCTGGGGACTAGGAGGCGTTTCCGCGGCCAAACGAGTCGAGTTTGATTTCCATGTCGATGTTGCCTTTGACGCTGGCTCCATCATTGATGATCAAACGGGGGGCCTTGATGTCCCCCATCACATAACCTCCGCTGACAATTTCGATTTTTTCCTTCACGGAAATATTTCCGACAACCCCGCCGGCGATATTCAATTCAGCCGCATCCACATCAGCTTTGACCAGGCCACCTTCCTTGATCAGCACGGTCGTTTCGATGGCAATTTTCCCCTCCACAACTCCTTCAACAGTAAGTTGTTCGTGACCAATGATTTCACCCTTAACGGTGACGGTTTTCCCAATGATCGTCTGGGGAATATCTCTTTCTTGGCTGATTCTCATTTTTACTTCGCCTAAATGCGTAAAAGGTTGTTACCGAGGAAGGGAAAGTGCGTCAAGAAAGCCTTCCCCTGTGGGGATTGATTTTGTGGATATCAACCAGATTCATTAAACGCTTTTTTATGTAAAAATGCGATGGGTCGCGGCCTTACTTGGAGGCCGTCTGCCAGACTCCGTTCCAATCTCTCGGAGGTGGCGTGCGTGAAAATGTGGCGATCCGTGTGATGAATTCAAGCGAGGGACCATCATTCTCCCGGATTTTCAGGCAAGCCTTGAATCCCTTTTCGGCTTCGTCCCATTTCTGCTGGCGGTAGTTCTGTAGAGCGGTTGCAAAAGTGTCCCTGAGTTGAAGAGTGGACCCATCCAGTTCCCCGACTTTTCCAAGAAGCTCGTAAATCCGGACTGGCTCTGTTTTACCATAAACGGTGACTAGATCGATTTCCCGGGCCTCGACTTCCCGTTCGGCTAACTGGAAACAATCCTCATTCACAATCAGGTCCGTTCCGTAAATCTTGTTTACCCCCTCCAAGCGGGAAGCGATGTTGACCGTATCGCCGATCACCGTGAAGGATTTCGTGGTATTGGATCCGACCGTTCCAATCACGGTGTCTCCGGTCGCCAGAGCCATCCGGACATGGAATTTCGGGAGATTGCGGCGAAGGCCGGTGATATCGGAGATCTCCTTCGCAATCTCGGCAAAGGCCGTTCGCATTTCGAGGCAGGCCAGGCAGGCATCCCGGGCGTGGGCTTCCCCTTCGGAGAAAGGGTTGGCCCAAAAGGCCATGACGGCATCCCCGATGAATTTGTCTACAATGCCGTGATTCCGGCGAACGATCTCGGTAGCCGCCGTGAAATATCGGTTGAGAAGGCGAACCATGGTGTCGGCGGTCAGTTGCTCCCCGATCCCGCTGAATCCGGCTATGTCTGAAAAGAAGATGGTGACCTTCCGACGTTCGGCCGACTGCCGAAGCTCGCCCGTCACGGGATTGATGACATTGGCCACAATTCGGGGATCGAGGAACTGGCCGAACGAATCCCGGAGTTTTTCCTTCGATTTCAGTTGTTCGACCATGGTGTTGAATGAGGTCGTGAGTTCGCCGATTTCATCTTCGGAAGTCACGGGAAGGGGGGACGAGTACTTTCCATCCGCCGTCTCGTGAAAAGCGCGGATCAAGCCACGGAATGCCTTTTGCAGCCGGCCTGTGATCAAGAGGAAAACAAGGAAACCGAGGATGGATGCCGACAGAAAAAGAACGGCATTGGTCCAGATGATATTGAAGATATTGCCATGGGTTTCGTTCAAAGAATCGGTGGTCAACCGATTCGCCTTTTCGCGGAGCGAGGTGATGACGGGATCGAGATATTCAAAATTGCGGAGGTTCCCGAGGGCTTTTCGGGCTTCTTCTCCCTTCCCCTGTGCCATCAGTTCGACCGGGAGCGCTGCTGCTTGGGAGAAACGGTCCACTTCCGATTTCAGGGAATCGATCTCTCCCACCATCCGTGCCATTTCCAACCGATCCTCCAGATCATTGCGGTCATCTTTGCTTCCTGCCTCCGAAAGTGCTTTTGCCTCTTTGAAAATCGCATCAATTTGCTCCTGGCATTTTTTCGTGCGGGCAAGAATCTCCTCAATCCTTTGCTTCGAGGGGGTTCCTTCATCCGCCAAACGGTGGGCAACAATCTCGATTTCGTAGGTAACGACATCCAGGGCGTTGAGACGGGTGAGAATCGGCAGGTGATATTGGAGAATTCCCCCCACTTCCTCGTCGGAATCCTTGACCAGATAAAGGGTCGTTGCCAAAGCACCAGCAAAGAGAACCAGAAGGGTGATGACCCCAGTCATGATCTTGGTTCGGAGGGAGTGGCCCATGAGGAATGAATTTAACTCAAAAAGCAGACAGGGTCACGCCTTGCGAGTGACAAGCCAGACCGCCTCTTCGCCCCGAGGATCCACCCAGCGTTGGATTTGGGAAAGTCCGCAGGCTTTTAACCAAGCCTCAACCTGCCGTGTCGTCGGGCGGCGGGAGGAAAAAAGAATGTGAGTCGGTTTTTCATCGATCATCCAGCGGGCTTCGATTCGTGAAAGGGAGGCTTGGGATGGATCGGGAAATATTCCGAACGCAATCGATCCTTTTTTCCATTTGGGGCGGAGTCGGGACAGGGCGCCGGCAAGCCAACGGTGGGTCAGAAGGTTGTCGTATTGGGGTAAAACCCGAGCAGTTCCAGTCCGCCCTCGGGACCCAGGGGCAAGGTTTGCGCTAAAAAGAAGGAAGTCTCTAGGACGCAGGAAGCTGGAGATTCTTTGGAGAAGGGGAAGGGGCGACAGATTGGGAAGAACACCAAAGAGGGTGATCAGGCGTGGAAGATTTCGGGTTTTTAAACCCGAGTTGGAGGAGGCGCGGTCCAAAGTGGTGGAAAACGAAACAGGGAGCTTTTGGGTTAAATCGACTTTTCGGCAGATTTTCCTTCGGGCGGGTATGCGGAGCGTGGCTTGGCGGGCAAGGTTCAGGTTGGTGTCGGCGGCCAGAAGACAGTCGGGCGCATGGAGTTTCTTTGAGAGAAGGACTTCTTTCATCCCATCCGCGCACCCCAGCGCGATCCACTGGTAGGATTTGTTTCGGAGAAGGTGGCAGAGGGTTTTCGCGGGATGGATATATAGATTCCGGATCGAGGAGCGTTTTAGAAAGGGGGAATGGGCCAAATGGACTTTTTTCCATAGTCGACCCAGCGACGGGTGGGAATAGAGGGCTGAAGCCGGAAGTTCCGGGAGAGAGGTTTGCACAAACCTCCTCCCGCCCTGAATTCCTTGGGTTTTGAGGGAGGGAGGAGGTCTGCGAGGCAAGGGCTAAGCCAATCGAACAAGGCCGGATTGGTCGATCAATTTCCGGAAATATTCCGGGAAGTTTTCCTCCTTGAGGAGGCGACGCCGCAGCTTGGACAAGGCGGAGTTTTGGATCTGGCGGATTCTTTCGCGGGTCACCTGCAGTTTTTCACCCACTTCCTCCAGAGTTCTCTCCTTGTTATCTCCCAGGCCGAAACGCAGGCGGAGAATTTCGAGTTCACGTGTGTTCAGAACCGACATGCTCCGGGAGACCGCTTCCCGAAAATCCGTTTGGGAGTGTTCTTCGGTCGGATCGACTGCGACCGGATCCGCGAGCAGGTCGACCAGGGTGCCGTCCTCCCCATCCGAGCCGATGTTCACGTCCAAGGAGACCGTGCCGGCGGAAATTTCCCGCAATTTGGTGACCCGGGCTGTTTCGATCTGCAACTCATCCGCCAACTCCGCATCGGTGGGTTCGCGTCCGAGTTCTGCCCCCATGGCGGAGCTGACTCGGCGCAGTCGTTGGATCTTGTCGACGAGGTGGACGGGGAGGCGGACGGTTTTCCCTTGGTTGGCCAGAGCCCGCCGGATCGATTGTTTGATCCACCAGCAGGCGTAGGTGCTGAACTTGACGCCCCGGCTGGGTTTGAATCGTTCGACCGCCTTCATGAGGCCCAGATTCCCTTCCGAAATAAGATCCATCAGGGGAAGACCGCAGTGGTTGTAATCAGCGGCGATTTTCACCACGAGGCGGAGGTTGGATTTGATCATCAACTCCCGGGCCTTACTTTCGCCGCGACGAACGCGGCGGGCCACGCTGGTTTCTTCCTGCCGGTTTAAAAGGGGAGTTTCCCCGATGCCTTTCAGGTAGGACTGAAGGGCAGCCGGAAGTTCCGTGGACTGTGCGGGGAGCTTTTCCCTCTGGGTGGCTTCAGTTTTTGTATTCATACAGGGTTAGACCGGGGCGGGGGTAGAACGTTCGGACTTTTTTTTAAAAAAATTCCACAGAGGGAGAATCCCTCCTGACAGGAGCAAATCCGGAGTTCGAGGCAAAGCAAGTGGGGCAGAGATCAGGTTGTTTGGATGGGCTGTGTCGGAAGCTTTCACAACCCAAGTTTTGTCGGTCGGCCCATCAGGCCCAAGTTACAATTTGATGGATAAATTTTCCGGGTGAACAAAAGGAGAGGAACTGGAAATAGTTCCCGGGGATCAAAAAAATGGGGGGTGAGGATTTCTCCTCACCCCCCATGGGTAAAACTAGGGTTAAGTTTTAGCGGTATCCGCCGCTGTCGCGACGAGGGCCACGGGGGCCACCACGGCCTCCGCCACCACCATATCCGCCACCACCACCGTATCCACCGCCTCCGCCGCCACCACCATATCCGCCACCGCCGCCGTATCCGCCTCCGCCACCACGGGCAGGACGCTCTTCACGAGGGCGAGCGATGTTCACGGTGAGGCTACGGCCGGCAAAATCCTTGCCGTGCATGCCGGCGACTGCCGCATTGGCCTCTTCCGGGCTCGACATGGTCACGAATGCGAAGCCGCGTGAGCGGCCGGTAACGCGATCCGAGATCAAGGCGACGTCCGTGACGGTGCCGTGGCCTGAAAAGGCCTGTTTGAGTTCATCATCAGTGGCGGAGAACGGAAGGTTCCCCACATAGAGTCTGGTTTCCATTGTATTTATGTTTCCTTGCTGGCTACTGGCTGACGGCGTTGCTCGGCGTGAGCCCGAACAACGGGCCACAAGGTGGGTTGGAACCTACCGGACTGTATCTGTTTCCTCGCCTGAACTCGTATCATCTAACCTTGACCAAGAAATTAAGTTACTCCCTATTGAGGGGCATGCCAACTTCTTATTTTCATCCCTTTTTCTTCTGGAAATAGCTGATACAAAGTGGAAATGAACGAATGGGTGATGACGATTTTGTTGGGGGTGGTCGAGGGGGTGACCGAATTTCTTCCCATTTCCTCGACTGGGCATCTTTTGCTGGTGGAGCACTGGTTTGGGATCCATCGGACCGAGCTTTTTAATGTGGGGATCCAATCCGGTGCCCTTTTGGCGATTCTTTTGATCTATGCCCCAAGGTTAAGGGCGATGGTCATGGGGGAGATGGGGGGAGCGGGAAAAAGTTATCTGATGAAATTGGGAGGCGCGTTTTTTCTGACAGGGGGGTTGGGATTGGTGGCGGCCAAGATGGGGCTGAAGCTTCCGGAGGACCCGGGAGTGATTGCCTGGACTTTGATGGTCGGGGGAGGACTGATCCTTGGGGCGGAAGCGTGGCTCAAGCGTCATCAAGGGCATGAAAATCCAGGATGGGGAACGGCATTGGTCATCGGAGCTTCCCAGATGCTGGCGGCGGTGTTTCCCGGGACTTCCCGTTCCGGGGTGACGATTTTGGCGGGGATGTTTGGGGGGTTATCGAGGTCGGCCGCGGCGGACTTTTCTTTTCTGTTGGGAGTTCCCACTTTGCTGGCGGCGTGCGGGCTGAGTTTTTTCCGGCAATTGAAGACCACGGGCGTTCCCGATCAACACGAGTGGGTCCATCTGGGATTGGGGTTTGCCGTTTCTGCGGTCACGGCTTACTTCGTGGTCTGCTGGCTGCTGGGGTATGTGCGGACGAGAACCTTCAGTCCGTTTGGTTGGTACCGGATTGCTTTGGGGCTAATTTGGTTGTTACTGGTTTCGCCTTAAGCCCTGTGGTGGCGAATTCCGAGCAGACGAAAGAATCGGCGGCAGGGCAGCTTCCGTAATTCGCCTACTGCGACTTTTTTACGCACGTATGATATGTGTGGGTTGTGGTCCCCGCTCTAGTCGTATGGGCCTTGCAAATCTTCCCCGTATTATCTTGGTCGAATGTTTTGCCGCATTTGCTGCATTTCCAAACATCACCCGCCATCAGGGATTGAGTGAAGAGGGCGCAAGTTGCTGGGGAAAAAGATACAAGGGGTGAGTAGGCTTACTCAACAAATCACAATATCTTGTATATCTTTATATAATAATCTATATGTAGGTTCTTATGGGGATACGAAAAAAGGCCGTTCCAAGCTTTTTTGTGACCGTGGGATGTCTTTTTTTAGCGGGATGCGCCCAGTGGGGGGGGAAGGTTTTGGAGAACAATCATGTGGCCTTCAATGAGGCGGTGGCCGACTCGATGGACAAGCAGATGCTGATCAATGTGGT
>Ga0214917_10005937_pt1 | contig 12866 bp, 13 predicted proteins | sample LL_1208_BB_MetaG_FD_177983 | JGI IMG/M metagenome (GOLD analysis project Ga0214917, IMG submission 177983) | Freshwater microbial communities from Lake Lanier, Atlanta, Georgia, United States - LL_1208_BB | ecosystem: Environmental > Aquatic > Freshwater > Lake | place: USA: Georgia | collected... | reverse complement strand
GCGCCATGCTCGCCCTCCTCGGCACCGACGAGGCCCTCGCCGCCAAAGTCGCCACCGCCGCAGGTTGGGAAGTCGCCAACCTCAACGGAGGCGGCCAGGTCGTCCTCTCCGGTCCCGCCGAAAAACTGGAAGCCGCCCAGGCCGCTGCCAAAGAGCTCGGCGTGAAACGCGCCATCCCGCTCAAAGTCGCGGGGGCCTATCACTCCTCCCTGATGCAATCGGCTAAGGAAGGCCTCTCCGAAGCCATCACCAAAACCTCCATGAAAATGCCCGCCGTCCCCGTCCTCTCCAATTTCCTCGGGCGCCCCGCAGGTGACGAAGCGGAGATCCGTTCCAGCCTGCTCGATCAGGTCACCGGAACCGTCCGCTGGGAAACCTGCCTCAAGGATCTATCCGGGCGCGGCATCACCCACCTGATCGAGCTTGGCCCCGGGGCCGTCCTGGCCGGCCTCGCGAAAAAAATTGTTCCCGATCTTCCTTGCCACAGCGCCGGAACTCTGGCGGAACTGGAGAAAGTCATTCATGAACTCCCCCGCTGAATCCCGCACCGCCTTGGTCACCGGCGCCAGTCGTGGCTTGGGCCGGGCCATTGCCGAACGCCTGGCCCGCGACGGCTGGAAAGTCGAACTGGTGGCCCGCCAAGCCGACAAACTTCAGGAAGTCCGCGCCGCGATTGAAGCCGCCGGGGGCAAAGCCTGTGTGCACACCGCCGACATCTCCGATCCCAAAGCCGCCGATCAAGTCCTCGCCGCCGTGGAAAAAGAGTCCGGTCCGTTGGGCGCCCTGATCAACAACGCCGGCATCACCAAGGACGGCCTGCTCATGCGCATGGACGATGCGGATTGGTCCGCCGTGATCGACACCAACCTGACCGGGGCCTTCCGTTGGATCCGGGCAGCCTCCCGGGGAATGCTCAAGGCCCGTGCCGGTCGGATCGTCAATATCGGCTCCGTGGTGGGTTTGGTAGGCAATGCCGGCCAAGCCAACTACGCCGCCGCCAAAGCCGGCTTGATTGGCCTCACCCAGTCCGTGGCACGCGAATTCGCTTCCCGTGGAATCACTTGCAACTGCGTGTGCCCCGGCTTTTTCGAAACCGATATGACCTCGATTTTGAAAGATGATATAAAGTCTAAAGCATTGACAGGCATACCTTTAAACCGATTTGGAAAGCCCTCCGAAGTCGCCGGTTTGGTCTCTTTTTTGTGTGGTCCGGACGCCGGATATGTGACCGGACAGGCCTGGGCCATCGATGGCGGCATGACCATGTGACCGACCCCCTCCCCACCCCCCTGAATTTTCTTATTGCCTAACTGCCTCCGAGAATCCTAACTGCGCACCTCACAAACACAGGAGCAACCACACCATGAGCGAAAAAACCGTAGATCAAAAAGTCAAAGACATCATCGTGGAGCAACTCAGCGTCAACGCGGAGCAGGTCACCCATGAGGCCAAGTTCATCGAGGACCTCGGGGCCGACTCCCTCGACATCGTCGAGCTGGTCATGGCTTTTGAGGAGGAATTTGGCATCGAAGTCCCGGACGGCGACGCGGAAAAACTTCTCACCGTCGGCGATGTTGTGAAGTACATCGAGGACAAGCAGTCCAAATAAGTTTGGACCCCATGCGCCCGGCCCGGATCAACTTCCCGGCCGGGCGTTTTTTTCCCCGAATTTCATGAGCACGCGTCGCGTTGTCATCACCGGTCTGGGGGCCCTCACGCCTCTCGCCAACGATTTCCCCACGACCTGGAATCTTCTCCTCCAAGGCAAAAGCGGCATCGGTCCCATCACCGCCTTTGACTGCAAGGACTACGACTGCCGGATCGCGGGCGAGGTCCGCAACTTCGACCCCGCCATCGGTTTCAAAAATCCCAAGGAGGTTCGCCGGACCGATCGCTACACGCACCTAGCCATGGCCGCCGCCGCCGAAGCCTGGAAGGATGCCGGCCTCGAGGGTGCGACCTTGGATGCCGACCGGGCCGGAGTTCTGGTGGGATCCGGAATTGGCGGTTTGAGCACTCTCGAGGAGCAGCACTCCATCCTCCGCGATCGCGGGCCCAAGAAGGTATCCCCCTTCATGATTCCGATGATGATCAACAATATCGCCTCCGGTCATATTTCGATGCACTACGGCCTCCGGGGCCCCAACTTCGCCATTGTTTCGGCCTGCGCCACTGCCAGCCATTCCATCGGGGAAAGCTGGCGTCTCATCCGGGAGAACGAAGCCGACTTGATCGTGGCCGGCGGAAGCGAGGCGGCGGTGGTTCCCCTCGGCCTCAGCGGATTCGCCGCCATGCGTGCCCTTTCCACCCGTAACGACGAACCCACCCGCGCCTCCCGTCCCTTCGACAAGGGACGTGACGGTTTCGTCCTGAGCGAAGGAGCCGCCATCGTGGTTCTGGAAGAGTACGAGCACGCCAAAAAGAGAAACGCCCGCATCTATGGTGAGTTGCTTGGTTACGGGGCCACTGCGGACGCCCACCACCTGACCGCCCCTGCCCCCGAAGGGGCCGGAGCCGCCCGCGCCATGCGCATCGCCCTCAAGCACGCCAACATCTCCGCCGACCAAGTGGATTACATCAACGCCCACGGAACCTCGACCCCCCAAGGCGACATCTGCGAAACCCAGGCCATCAAATCCGTCCTCGGAGCCCACGCCAAAAAAGTCGCCGTCAGCTCGACCAAATCGAGCTTAGGCCACCTGTTGGGCGCCGCCGGTTCGGTGGAAATGGCCATCTGCCTGAAGGCCATCGAAAAAAGCATTCTCCCCGCCACCATCAACCTTGAGGATCCCGATCCCGAATGTGATTTGGACTACGTCCCGCAAAAACCCCGGGAGCAGAAGATCAAAATCGTCATGAATAACTCCTTCGGCTTTGGCGGTCACAACGCTTGCCTCATCGCCTCCCGTCTGGTTTAATTTCTCGTTCATGAAAGCGGAAGGCCATCCCGAATACGTTGCCTGCACGATGACTTGTGCCTGCGGGGCAACCTACCAGACCCGCTCCACCAAAGCCCAGCTTCGCCTCGGCATCTGTGCCTCCTGCCACCCCTTCTTCACCGGAACCCAGAAATTCGTCGACACCGCCGGCCGCGTGGAAAAATTCCGCCGCCGTTTCACCGACAACCCCGCCGCCGCCCCCAAGGCGAAGGCGAAAAAGCGCGCCTAGGCGCCCGCGCGGAAACCCCCTCCCGGCCCCCACGGCCGGGATTTTGTTTCCGCCCATGCCCCCGTGGATCCCACCGCCCAACTCACCCGCCTGGAGGCCCGCCTGCAGGAACTCGACCGCGAAATGGCCGATCCCGGCCTGTATCGCCAAGCCAACCGCGCCCGCGATCTGGCCCGGGAACACGCCCGCATCCGTTCCGGCACGGAAGCCGCCCGTCGCCTCGTCTCCCTGATCGTCCAAAAAACCGAAAACGAAGCCCTGAGGGCCTCCACCACGGATCCGGAAATGCGCCAACTAGCGGAGGAGGAGGCATCCGAAATCGCCCGCGAGGAGGCCACTGCCCGGGAGGCGGTCCTCCGCTCCATTCTTCCGCCCGATCCCGACGAACATCGCGACACCATCGTGGAAATCCGGGCCGGGGCCGGAGGCACCGAGGCTGCCCTCTTTGCCGGCGACTTGCACCGGATGTACAGCCGCTATGCGGAGACCCGCGGCTGGAAACTGGAAACACTCTCCGCGAGTCCCTCTGAATTGGGCGGCTTGAAGGAAATTGTTTTTGAAATGAGCGGCCAAGGGGTTTTTGCCGCCATGCGTCACGAGAGTGGGGTCCACCGTGTTCAGCGCGTCCCCGCCACAGAGGCTCAGGGTCGGATCCACACCTCCACCGCCACGGTGGCGGTTTTACCGGTCGCCGAGGAGGTGGAACTTCAGATCCGACCCGACGAGGTCCGCGTGGAGGTCTGCCGCTCAGGCGGTCCCGGAGGCCAAGGCGTCAACACGACGGATTCCGCCGTCCAAGTCCTTCACATCCCTACGGGGCTGATCGTTCGCTGCCAAGACAGTCGCTCCCAGATCAAAAACCGTGCCACGGCCATGAAGATTCTCGCCTCCCGCCTTCTCGAACGAAAGCGGGAAGAGGAACGAGGCAAGGTGGAGGCGGCCCGCCGGCAACAGGTCGGCACCGGGGAACGGAACGAGAAGATTCGTACCTATAATTTCCCCCAGAACCGACTGACGGATCACCGGATCGGTTTCACCTCCCACGACCTGACCCTGGTCATGGAGGGGAAACTGGAGCCCTTGGTCGATGCCCTCGCGGCCGACCACTTGAAAAGAAAACTGGATGCGGCATCCCCGCTCGCATAATCCATCATTTTAACAGAAATGAGTTGATCTTTACTTTATTCCAAACACCTTGCTAGGGGAGTTCACATGATCGCCAAAAAAGAATTGCACTCTGTTTTCCGGACATCGTTCTGGATGATTGTAGGCACACTCCTTCTGGGCTCCACCCCCTACGGTGAGGAACAAAAAACGGAGCCTGCAAAATCCGACTCCGCAGTTCCGGCCGCTAATTCGGAAAATAAAGAAAACCCGGATGAGACTCTTTCCTTGGATGAACTCTTAAAGACCGATGTGCCAGAATTAACCAAAGAAAATTCTGCGATCAAGAGTCTCTGGGATCGTCTCGTCGAGGCTATCTACAAGAACCAGTTTGAAGACGCTGATGGGTACTCTGCGAGCTTGATCAACGCCAAGGATGTCCTGACGCCCATGCGGCTTGAATATTGCCTTGTCTACAACGAGATATCCAAAAAAGCGGACTCCGGGCCAGAGGCGATGTCAGCGACTAGCCTGGCCATCGCCCAAATCGACCAAAAGGCCGAAAGGCTGGAAGTGGAAAATCAATCCCTTCTCGAAGAAAGACCTTTGGTTTACAAAAAGATTGAGGATCGAAACAAGGCCAAGGCCACTTCGGCAATTCTGGGGTCCCTCATTGGGGCAGGCCTTGGGGCCGGTTTGGGCGCGGCCGCCGGAGGGGGAGATGGAGCCGCCATAGGGGCAGGAGCAGGGGCAGCTGCCGGCGCCGCGGGAGGTTATGGCGTGGCTGCGGCCAGCACTCCTGAGGTCCGGTTGCAATACATTGAGAAAAGACTGCAGGAAATCACTTCAGAGAAATTAGCCGGAGAAACAGAGCGCAGGAATCTGTTGGCCAAGCTCTCCGGCGAGGAAAAACAAAAAGAACGGGACAAGGCGGATGCCCGAAAAGACCTGAGGGACCGAGTAGTTCGTCTGATGGAGATGTTCATGACGGAAAACGAGTACCAGCCGGCTGCCGCCCTGGCGAATGCGTACCTCAAACTCAAGGGAATGGATTCGGTAATAAGCCTCAAATCATCGGAAATTTATCGCGAACAAGCCAAGGTTTCTGTGATCACAAAAGTTGCCAAAACCATTCGCAGGGATGTGGAAAAGATCTTTGGATCCAAGAATAAGGGGATGAAGCCATGGACTGCCTTGGCAGAACTCGAAAAGATGGTGCAAATGGCCAAAAACAAGTTCCACGACCCCAATCAGCTAAAAGTTTTGGAAAAAGAGCTCTACGAAACCACGGAAAAGATTCAGACCGCCAAGTCGGGGGCAGAGAGACAAAGAAACGACTGCTTATCCCTCGGAAATCAGAATGCTGAGGCAGCACTGAAACAACTGGAAACTTATGCTGATACCTATCCCGATGATCCGGAATATCAGAAAACCCTTCTGCAAATCAGAAAGCTGCAAAGCGAACAGGCTGAAAAAAGGGTTTCGAAGCATATGGCTGCCGTCGAAGAAACCATCGAGAATGATCCCGAAAAAGCCAAAACCATGCTCCAGGGGCTTCTATCCAAAGAGCTCCCTGAGTTGGAAAAAGCAATTCTGGATGCCAAGGTCTCTGCTGCTTTTCGAAGGATTTATGACCACGAAATTCAACTGGTGCGTGCAGATGTCGATGAAGCACAAAGCTATCTGGAAAAGTACACCCTGGAGACTGGTTCTGACCGCGCACTGGTTGATCTAAGCAGCCTCCACGACAAATTTCAGGACCTTCAGATTCGGGGCAGTCAGAACGAATCCCAATCCGATTCCTATGGTGCGAGCCTGAATGGGTCAAGCGAATCAGCCAACAGCCAGGGAGGAGGGTTCGGAATCCCTTTCTTTGGGGTATCGGGCTTTCATGCGGAGGGAGAGAAAAATGATCTTGGAGTATCCGGATTTCGTCGCGAAAAAAGAGGCCAGGCCAGTGCGTTCGATGCGCGACTCAAAAATTCCGATAAAGGCGCAAACGATCGGCTATTTTCCTTTACCGGTCGACTCCTGATTGGAACGGAAAATATTAACCGGGCGCTTAGTCTTCTCGAGGGCGGGTTGGCCAGAGCTAAAAAGATCCAACAAGATCCCAATCTGGATAAGGTGCTCGGGGGCAGAGTCGAAGGCCTATGCAGATCGATCGAAGTTAGCTTGGAACAGCTCAAGGAGTTTCGCCAAAAGGAGGTGGAGGCTAGGCGTTGGACATGGATTTTCATTGGAGTTGGGCTCTCCTTGTTTGCAGTTCTCTTGATCCTGATAATCATCGTGATCAAAAAGAAATTGAGCTCTACGCCTTAAGCTTTAGCCGGCCTTTTTCTTTAAAAGAAGCTCTCAGAAATTTTGAAACTGCTATCCATCCTGGAGGTGAGCACTGAACACTTTGCCAAAAACGGAATTCCTTCCCCCCGCCTCCAGGCCGAACTCCTGATCGCCCATACCCTCGGACTGCCTCGCCTTCAGCTCTACCTTCAGTTTGAGCGGGAACTCAACACGACCGAACTCGATCAACTCCGCAGCCTGGTCCGGCGCCGGGCAGGGCGCGAACCGTTGCAACACATCATCGGAAGCACCGGCTTTTGCGGCCTGACCCTGCTTTGCGGGAAAGCGGCTCTTGTCCCCAGACCCGAAACCGAAATCCTGGTGGAGCACGCGATCCGCATTTTACAAAACCAGCCTCCCGGACTCGTCCTCGACGTGGGCACCGGTACCGGCGCCATCCCCCTCGCGTTGGCCAGAAAACATCCGCAGCACCGTTATCTCGGACTCGACCTTTCCCACGAAGCTCTCGCCCTAGCCCGACAAAATGCCACCCAGGCCCCATCCGCACCACCGGACGGCACGTTGGTGGAGTGGCGCGAAAACAACCTTTTGGAGGGCTTTACCGAAAAGGCTCTGTTGATCACCGCCAATCTCCCTTATTTAACCCCGGAGGAAATAGCGGTCGCCGATCCGGAAGTTCGCCACGATCCCAGGCTGGCCTTGGACGGAGGGAAGGACGGCCTCGACTTGATCCGCCGGCTGATCCCCCAAGCCATCCTCCTCACTTCTAACCTTCTGCTGGAATGCGGCTCATCCCAAACGGAAACGGTGGCGAAACTCGCCCGCGCCACCGGCTTTACCCAAGTCACGATTCATTCTGACCTGACCTCCCGACCCCGTTTCGTCGAGGCGACTTTGGGGTAGTGCCCCTTGCCTACCCTTCCCCTTTGCGTGAATATACCCCTCCCATGAAGCGCGCCATTTATCCCGGCACCTTCGATCCCGTGACCTTGGGGCATCTGGATGTTCTGGCCCGAGCCGTCCGCCTCTTTGATGAAGTGGTCGTGGCCGTGGCCGAGGACAGCCCCAAGGATGCAACCTTCACCACGGCGGAGCGGGTCAACCTTCTCCAAAAAAGCATCCGCGGAGAACCTTGGGCTAAACAGGTCAAGGTCACCTCCTTTCGCGGCCTATTGGTGGAATTTGCCAAACAGGAAGGCGCCGTGGCCGTGATCCGCGGATTGCGTGCCGTTTCGGATTTCGAATACGAATTCCAGCTCGCCTTGACCAATCGTCGCCTGCATCCCGATCTTGAATCGGTTTTTCTGATGCCGCGGGAGACCCTCTCCTTTCTCAGTTCCAATCTCGTCCGGGAATTGGCCCGTTTAGGCGCCCCGTTGGACGAATTCGTTCCCGCCCCGGCCGCCGAGGCCCTTCTTCTTCACTATCGAAAAAAATGAAGATCGATCCCCGTGAAATTCCTGAAGAGGGCCTCACCCTTTCAGGCTCCCTCCCTGTGACCGACTACGACTTGCCCCCAGGCGAAACCCAAGGCTGGGACAAAATCAATTACCGACTGAATTTTGCCCGGATCGACAAAGAGGTCACGATTACCGGCACCCTCAGTTCCGAATTCAAAATCACCTGCGCCCGATGCCTAGACTTCATCCCTTGGAACATGATCATCAACGACTTCTGCCAGGTTTGTCCCATTCAGGACGATGCTTTGCTCGACTTGACGCCGTTGATCCGGGAGGACATTATCTTGGCTCTTCCGCTCGCACCCCGCTGCGAGTTGGACGGCGCAGGTCGGTGTCCGTATTCGGGTCGGGTGTTTACCCCTTCGGATCGGGACGACTTCGCCGAAAAACGACGAGCCACCGTCTGGCGGGATCTGGACAGGCTCAAAACGGAGAATTGACAACATGGGTGTCCCGAAACGAAAAACTTCGAAAATGCGTCTGCGCATGCGCCGCTCCGCACACCGCCGCGAACTACCCCAACTCCGCCGTGACAAATCTGGCAGTTTCCACCTGTCCCATGTGGTGGATCCAGCCACGGGCCGTTACCGCGACCGTCAGGTTCTGACCATCGAAACGCCCGCCGCCTGATATTGTTTTCCGCTCTCGGGCGGATTCCCTCATGAAGATAGCGCTCGATGCGATGGGTGGAGATTTCGCACCGGAGCGCCCCGTCGCCGCGGCGATCGAAGCCCTTGCCCAATTTCCCCAGATCGAAAAATTAATCCTTTTTGGCCAAGAAAACCGGATCCGGGAGGAGCTGAAAAAAATCGGCCACGAAAAACCGGATCCCCGGATCGAAATCCGCCACTGCAAGGATGTCATCGAAATGGGTGACTCCCCCGTCGAATCCTTGCGCCGCAAAAGGGATAATTCCATTCTCCGCTCCATTGAGGCGGTCCGCGATGGCCTGGCCGATGCCGCCGTCTCCGCCGGTCATACCGGGGCCATGGTCGCCGCCGCCACAATCCGTCTACGTACCCTGCCTGGCATTAGCCGCCCCGGCATCGCCACCATCATGCCGACGGAAACCAATCTCTTCATTCTCATGGATGCCGGAGCCAATCTGGATGCCCGACCGGAACATCTTCTCGACTACGCCCTGATGGGCTCCGTTTTTTCCGAAGAGATCCTCGGCTACAAAAAACCCAGGGTGGGCCTTCTTTCGATTGGTTCCGAAGATGTGAAGGGCAACTCCCTGACCAAGGACGCCTTCAAACTTCTGTCGGAAGCGCCCATCCACTTTGCCGGCAACATCGAGGGACGGGATCTTTTCGAGAACCCCGTGGAAGTCGTGGTCTGCGACGGGTTCGTCGGCAACGTGGTGCTCAAAACCGGGGAAAGTATCGCCAACGCCATTTTCCAATGGCTGAAGCACGAAATTAAAAAAACCCCGATCCGCATGTTCGGGGCTTGGCTGGCCCGCGCGGCCTTCCGTGCCATCAAAAAGAAAACCAATTACGAGGAGTACGGCGGCTCTCTCCTGCTGGGGGTCAACGGCATCACCGTTATCGCCCACGGGAGTTCCACGGTGAAAGCCATCCGGAACGCCATCCGTGAAGCGGTGGAAGCCGTCGAACACGACGTAAATAACCGCATCATCCGTGCGGCGGAAATAGCGGCGGCCCACAAGGAAGCCCAAAGCGATGCCATCCCGGCTTGATTCCGGCCTACGTTTGGCCGGGACGGGCGTTTACCTTCCCGCCCGCATCCTCTCCAACCAGGATCTCGAAAAACTGGTGGAAACCAGTGATGAATGGATTCTGACCCGCACCGGAATCAAGGAGCGAAGGCTGGCTGCCGAGAACGAAACCTCCACCTTCATGGGCGTGGAGGCATCCAAAAAAGCCCTCGCCAACGCCAAAATCAAGGCCACCGAACTCGATCTCATTCTGGTCGCCACCGTCACTCCCGACTCCTTCTTTCCCTCCACCGCTTGCCGGATTTCCGCTGAGTTGGGCGCTTCCGGATGCCCCGCGTTCGACCTTCAAGCCGCCTGTTCCGGTTTTCTTTACGGGTTGATCCTGGCCGATCAGTTCATTCGTGCCGGCACAGCTAAAAACATCCTGATTGTCGGAACCGAGCGCCTGTCCTCCGTCGTCGATTGGCGGGATCGCAATACCTGCGTTCTCTTTGGCGATGGGGCCGGGGCAGTGGCGGTTCGCAGCGAACCGGGCCGAAAAGGCCTTCTCGCCTTCGACTGGGGAGCCGAGGGATCCAGTGGGGAACTCCTCCACCTGCGCAACCCCCAAGCCGCCGGCAAAGCCCTCACTCCCCCCGCACCCGCCTCTCCGGATTGCATCGTCATGGCCGGTAAAGAGATTTTTAAACAGGCGGTGACGGCCATGGCGGATTCTGCCCGCCGCACGCTCGAGAAAGCCGCCGTCAAACTGGAGGACATCCGGTGCGTCATCTCCCATCAGGCCAACATCCGCATCATCGATGCCTTGGTGGAAAAACTGAAATTCCCAAGGGAACGGTGCTTCGTGAACGTCCACCGCTACGGCAACATGTCGGCCGCATGCATCCCGGTGGCCCTGCATGAAGCAGGCGCAGAGATGAATCTTCAGCCCGGCGACAAGGTTCTCTTGGTGGCATTCGGCGGGGGCCTCACTTGGGCTAGCGCCATTCTCGAGTGGTAAAATCTTAAAATCGAGCCACCGGGTTGCAGGGTGGTCCTGGCAGGTTTTTGCCTAGACCGGGTCCTTGATTCCAGCCTCGGTCTGGCGAATCAGGGTGAGCAAAACTTCCGCGTAGCGCCCCCCTGCCCCCAGATGCTCCCGGAAACATTTCTCCGCACGTCGTCCAAGTTCCTCCCGGCCTTTTTTGTCGGCAAGAAGACTTTCCAGTTCTCCAGTCAGAGCCTCTCTCGAGGAGGCAATGCGGATGGCCTCCAGATTTTGGAACTCTTGACGAAGCGACATAAAGTTCTCCATATGAGGTCCTGCGACAATTGCTCGGCCGTAACGGGCCGGTTCCAGAAAGTTTTGCCCTCCGGTTCCGGTAAGCGTTTTCCCGATAAAGACCAAATCCGCCGTCGCATAAAGATCCCGCAACTCACCCGTCGTGTCGACGAGCAGAACATCCGGGTCCACTCCTTCATGTTCGTCCAGTCCGGATCTCCGCACCACTTTCAGACCGGTATCCGCCAATTCACCCAGGATATTTCCCGTACGTTCCACATGCCGGGGCACCAGCATCAGGCGTAACTCGGGATGCTTTTTCCTGAGCTCCCGGGTGATTTCGGCCAGAACGATCTCCTCCCCCGGGTGGGTGCTTCCGCCCAAAAGAACCACCTGCCCCTGATTCCAGCCCGCCATTCGGCGTACTTCCCGACCTTTTCCCGGTTCGTCCGAGGCCAGGTTGGCCACGTCGTATTTCATGCTACCCATGAGGTGCAATCGCCCCTGGGGAAATCCGGCGATGGCAAAGCGCCGCATATCCTCGGGACTTTGCACTCCAATCCAGTCAAACAACTGCAGGACCGGACGAACAAATGTGCGGGCAATCCGGAACAGTCTTCTGTTCCTGCGGGATAAGCGGGAATTCACCAGACACACTGGGATCTTCATTTTTCGGGCCCGCCAAAGCATGTTGGGCCAGATCTCATTTTCGATCAGGATTAGAACCGAAGGGTGAATTCTCCGAAAGGCCCTCATCATGGAGTAGTAGAAATCGGTGGGGACGTAGGCGAGTTGGGTCTGCTCATCGAGCAAGGGCTCGGCCACCTTCCGGCCCGTCGGAGTGCCCATGGTCAGGAGGATTCGCAATCGGGGGCTACGGGCCCGCAGTTCGCGAATCAGGACTCTGGCCAACAATACCTCCCCCACACTCACCGCATGGATCCAGACGGGTCGCGAGGCTCCCTTCAACCACTCTTTGAGCTCTTTCGGATAGTGTCCCAACCGTTCCCCCAAGCGCTCCCAAAAAGGCTGCCGACGCCAGATCAGATAGGTCAGGTAAGGCCAAGTCAGGGCAAAGCCTGCGGTGAAGAGCAGGTTATAACCGATTTTCAGCAGCGGCTCGGGAATCGTGGTCATGCTCTCGGATGCGCTTTCACATAGGCCCCGCGCAATCGCTCCGGTGTCACGCGGGTATAAATCTCCGTGCTGGTCAAGCGGGCATGACCCAAAAGCTCCTGCACGGCCCGCAGATCCGCCCCCCGACCCAGCAGGTGCGTGGCAAAACTGTGCCGAAGCTTGTGCGGCGTCAGGGACGGATCCAACCCCGCCTCGGCCAGATACTCCTTCAGGTTTCTCTGAAAGACACGGGCACACAAACGCTCCCCACGGGGACCAAGGAAAGCCGGCCCACTTTCTTTTCTTAGGCCGGACGGCAGTTTGGCCTCATACCTTTGCATCGCGGATCGAACCGCCTCCCCCAGAACCACCAGCCTTTCCTTTCCGCCTTTGCCCCGCACTTTCAAGGTGCGGCGACTCTCCTCATGGAAGGCCCGGATAGGCAGGCTCAAAGCCTCCCCCAAGCGCAAACCCGTCCCGTAAAGCAACTCCAACAAGGCCGCATCCCTCCACTTGGCCCAAGCCGGTTCTTTTCGGCCCATGGCTTTCCCCGGATTCTTTTCGAGAATTTTCAGGGGAGCACCCAGAAGCGCCTCCATCTGCTCTTCACTCATGAATCGCGGGAGCGACCGTCGCGGACGCGGTAAACGGAGTCCAGCGGCAGGATTGTCCGGACGATCCGCCCGGGCCTGCATCCATTTGAAAAAAGTCCTCAGGGCCGAGAAACGCAGACGGACGGAAGCCGGACCGTGTTTCCCTTTTCCCGCCAATC
>Ga0214917_10005936_pt1 | contig 12866 bp, 24 predicted proteins | sample LL_1208_BB_MetaG_FD_177983 | JGI IMG/M metagenome (GOLD analysis project Ga0214917, IMG submission 177983) | Freshwater microbial communities from Lake Lanier, Atlanta, Georgia, United States - LL_1208_BB | ecosystem: Environmental > Aquatic > Freshwater > Lake | place: USA: Georgia | collected... | reverse complement strand
TAGCTATTTGGTTTCTTGGTGCGTATACATAATCAGGAAAAGGCCAGCCATCAGTTCTAGGGATTCGGACGCATACCATACCATTTTCTTCGTTAACCGTGAAGCCTATTTTACCAGTTGGTTTGATCCGTACTCGTGTATCAGGTTGCATGATTAGTTTTTTCCTTTATGACAGGGGAGAACTCCCGAGTTGTGAAACGTTGATTGCAATGCGTACACACGCGCTTGCGCTCCATGTAAAACCGTCGTCTTACATCATCAAAAAAACGGCGTGTGTCCGTCACTTTTGTCTGGTAGCCGTCTGTTGTTTTAGGATCAACGCAATATGGACAAATCATAAGTTGCTCCTTAATGAAATTTTTTTATTGCTGTGGTATAACCCATTCGTCTTCCAAAATTTGGAGCGATCATGGCACAAGCAGCTTGCACAGAGGAAGAGTTTATTGAGATCTGGAACCGGTTAGGTAGTGCCAGTCTCGTAGCCAAAGAAGTCGGGATAAGTCTTAGGCAAGCGCAAGAGCGCCGTAGGAGCATTGAGAACCGGCGCGGTATCTCACTCGACGCATTCAATGACCAGCGGTTGTATAAGATTCTGCATACTGAAGACAAGATCCGGTCGATTGCAAATATAAATGGGCCTGTTATTGTTTTTAGCGATGCACATTTCATGCCAGACGAAACAAGCGTTGCGTTCAATGCCTTGTTAAAAGTTATTAAGAAAATCAAGCCGGTCATGATCGTGGCGAATGGGGATATTTTAGATGGGGCAACGATTTCAAAATACGGCCCCGAGGGTTGGCAAACTAAGCCCACACTCAAGCAGGAATTAGAGTCGGTGCAGCACCACATGGACGCTATCGTCAAAGCTTGCAAGGGACTGAACGTTATTTTGCATAGAACAATTGGTAACCACGACATTCGATTTGAAAAAAGGTTATCGGGTCTTGTGCCTGAATACAGAGACATACAGGGTACAAGGCTGTCTGACCACTTGCCTGAGTGGTCTGTTTCTTGGTCTGTATTAGTCAATGACAACACCATGATTAAACATCGTTTACAACACTCAGGCATTCATTCTGGATACAATAATGTTTTAAAATCGGGAATCAGTACAGTGTCAGGACATACGCACCTACTAGAAGTAAAAGGATGGGGTGACTATAAAGGTCGTCGTTGGGGGATCTCAACAGGGATGCTGGCTGACCCAAAATCGCAAGCCTTTGATTATATTGAAGATAATCCAGTGCCGTGGTGTAGTGGTTTTGCAATCTTGTCGTATGATAATACGGGTAGATTGCTTCCACCGGAGTTAGCGGAGGTGATCGATGGGTGTGCATATTTTCGTGGATCTTCAATTTAATGGGGTATATCATGGACGAAGTATTTGTAAGCGTTGATTTGACTGAGTTTGAATACGACGAAGTTATTGACTGGCTTGGCGAGCAAGAAATTAGTTCGGGCCTTAGCGATTTGTACAAAAAGTTACTCGCTGCTGTTGAAGCACGTGATGCAGCAGAGGAAGAGGAAGAAGGCGAAGACGAGTAAAATTCGTCATAGCTACCTCAACCAACCCGCCCAAAAGGCGGGTTTTTCTTTTATCGGCTTTATATGGCCGTTTAAATCATGTAAAAGGCTCATCCGGCGGGTTTTTCTCCTACCCATCCACGCTTTTTAGCCTCTTCGTATGCCTGCATTCCTCGTTCTCCTATGCCTACGCCGGTCTGTGTGAGTGTAAAGCGGCAAAGGCCAGTGCTGCACACAAACTCTTGTACCTTCGCACACGCCTCACGCTCTGCTGCTGCGACAAGTTCGGCGAAGCGTTCAAGTTCTTTCAGATGAACCACGCGCCCGGTGTCGTACTCGTACGGCAATTTAGCCTCTCTCGCCATCTTGATAATGTCGTCTCGTGTCATTGCTCACCCCTTGCTCTGATAGCTTTAGCAATTGTGTGCCCAATTAGCCCGTCCTCTGTCTGTTCTGGGATTAAAATTTCAACGAGCTTCGCACACGCCTCACGTTCGGCGTGTACACCATTAACCATGCCCCTTGTCCAATTCTCCGCAATCTGCCAATCAAGTTCGTTCAGCAGATCTTCAATCGTGTCGCCGTGTCCCGTGGCGTAACCACGCTCCATCATCCACCGGGCCACCTTCTCACGCTCTTCTTGTCTAATCAACTCGGCAAAATGCTCGATGTCACCGTGCAGGGTCAAGCCGTTATCTTCTATTAACTTAAATACGTTCATTTGATTTGTCCTTATGATTATTTATTGTTGTCACCCCTTTTCTTGAGGTAGGCCAAATAAGCTGCTTTTGGTCAATCGTCATGTCTACAACACCATTACGCATGGCAAAGAGCAATCTTGGTGTTAATGCGGTAAACAACTTTGGCGGTTCATCATCTGGGCAGATGGTAAATGTGTATGGAAGTTTAGCCATGATTCTTCTCCTTCAGTTTGGCTTCAATGGCACAATGTTCTTGTTCCAATCGGTTTACAACCTCGTCCATCTCCTCATCAGTCATCCTCACACATTCTATCGGTGCGCGGTACAAGGCCACGCCAACAGGTAAAACAACAGCAGGATCTAATGGTTGGATGACGCAGTAACCCCCATAAAACCCCGACACATAGCCCACAGGTTTTTGTTCTGGTGTGTGGTCTTGCGCTTGCGCTTCGTCCCAAGACTTTTCAAGCCAAGCCATCCATTCGTCTTTTGTCATTGGTTTGTTTTTCGGCACTGTGTTTTCCACGACGGTTTACTCCACATCTCTATTAGGTTTCCACGAATCCAAAGAACGCATCTCAGCCTCCTCCAAAGAACGCATCTCAGCTTCAAGTTCCCTGAGGTCGTTGGCTGCATCAGACACTCCGTGCCAATCGTGGCGGGCCATCATTACTTTCATGTATTCAATCAGTATTTGTCCCTGTAAGGCAAGGTCTTTATAGTCTTTCATTTTTAGTTTCTCCATTTAAAATGCGTTGAATTTCTCGGTCGATGTACCATCGAGCCTTACGCAAGTCTTCGATTTCTTTGCCTTTGAGACTTGCTCGCCATACATACTTAACAGCGTTGCCTAAGTTAAACGACATGTGCTCGGTAATCTCAATACACTCCACACCACTAGGGTGCGAAGTGTAGTGCTTCGGGTTATTTACGGTGTCGCTCATGCCATACTCCATCCGCTAACTTCTTCCGTCCAAGATCTGCGCCACAACATCTTTACGCTTAACCTAGCAACAGACCCAGGTTCAAGCAATTCTGTTGTGGTGTACTCTAATCGCGTATCAGGTGTACCGGGGCCAACCCATTTATGCTTATCGTTATAACTAGGCAAATACGGAATACCATGTAAATAAAACATAGGCTGTGGCACAAGTTCTGCTTTTGGCTCCCTTGCTAGCCACGCCCTGAACTTTTTAAGTTCATCAAACGTCATGTCGGCTATATCTTTACCGTAAATTCTTTTAGCTTCGTTAGCTCTAGCAATACTCACTGCTTTTTTCTCCTTTTAATCATTTCATCTGCTACTCGGTATGCAAAGTCTGCAAAAGCTTCTTCCGGTTTGTACTGTGGCATTTGTCCCCACTTGCCAGAAAGTATCCCCGTGATTGCCGCTTTTGCAAACTCATCTCTTAACCTCAAAAATCTTTCAGCTTTTTTCGGTAGCATCTAATTTCTCCTTTAACCACAAAACACAACAACGAACATGAAACAAAGCATCTTCAGCATTTTTTAATGCTTCGACATTGTCCCTCAAATTAACTTTTTCATAACAAATTTTTAAGTTGTGGTGTGCTTCTTGCAAATGCAAACTAATATCTTTCATATTTTTTCCTATTGACAACTGCCGTAACTAGGTCCAAAACTAACATCGCAATTCAAAGGTAAATCGGGCGCCCATTCGGGACGAAGTCTCATACAAAGTTCTACAAACTCTGTAGCAGTATTAGCTTCATTTGCAGGCGCCAGACAAACAATCGCATCATGTACTGTCATAACCACACGGTATTTTTTTGCGATAATTAACATTTGCTCGCCAATAATGATTCGCGCTAAGGCTTGACAAATGTTTTCTACCAACTTGCCTCCGTATAATTTTGTAGGCACAATAGATTTGCCTTTTTTGGTGTCGTATACATATTCAAATTTACCCGTATTCAAAGCTACGGTGCGAAGGTTGGGATACTTTAGATACAAACCGTTAGGTAGACGTATACCCTTGCGCCCCTCAACTTGAAGTACACCCTCTCGGCCTAACGGCGCAGTCATATCTACGTGCATAGCATCAATAGCACGATTAGCTTGTTGCCACAAATCAGGTATAGATTCATATGTAGACCGATATGCATTAATAATTCGCACGGCTTCATTTGAGCTAATTACCACCCCAAAAGTATTTAACTGTCTTTGAAACTTAACAGCCCCCATGCCGTACCCGCTACCTAAAATTGTTGTTTTACCTACAAAGCGTTCATCTTTAGTTATAAGTTCAATGTCTTTGTTATAGATAGCCGACGCCATAATTTTGTATACGTCTTCCCCTTTTTCAAAAGCTGACACCAAGTCGTCTTGCCCCGCGAGCCATGCCAGTGTCCGTGCTTCAATCTGAGAAGAGTCAGAGTCAACAACTACGTAATCTTTAGGGGCGCAGATTGCATATTTAAGTTTTGATAGTCTCGGTAAATTTTGAAGGTTAAGTTTGTCATCGCCACCCCAACGACCTGTATGTGCTGCGTAATAACGTAGAGGTACAGGTAATGCACCTCGCTTACCAATCTCAATGAGTCTTTCCGTCCTAGTTTCTTCAAGCGTGGACTTTACTCCCATACGTGCGGCAACAACTGCTTGTACGTTAGGTGAAGGATGCTCTAAAAGAGCTATAAATTCTTCATCGTTTTTTGCAAATGCGTAGGCTTCTTTTCCCGTGGTTGGGCTAATTTTCATGGGGGGTAAAACTTGAAGCTCACGAAGCACGTTAGCTAATCGGTCATTACTCATCAAATCTTTTTTAGAGTACCCCGCTGTTAAAAGCAAATCTTCTTTACTTTTTTTAACCGCCTCAAGATGTTCGTGCAATACGTGCATATCTATTTGCAATACAGGATCGGTAAACATTTTTAGCGTTAGGTCGATAAGTTTTATTTCAATCCAAGGAAAGTCTTTACTCATCGCCCTAAAAAGATCATATGTAAGAGCAACGTCGTTGGAACAATAAGCACCGTATCGGGCAAGGGAAACGGAATCAAAATCAAGTCTGTGTTTGCCAAGCGCATGAATCACCTCGTCGCCTTTTTGCCCAACCCCATAATAGGAAGCTAGCACCGCGAGGCTACCGCCCACTTCAGTCCCGTGCAGTGCTCGACCCATGCACAGTGTGTCAAGGAATGCCTTTGGCTTAATACCGTAGATCCAAGACAAAATAGCTCCGTCAAACATTGCGTTGTGAGCTAGCACCAAATGTTTTTCTAGGCTAAAGCCCTTGAGGAACTGGTGCGACTCTTCTGTGTCCCCGCTAAACCAAACGGGGTCGGCATTGTCCACCTTTACTGATACACCAATAACTTCAAACCTTTGATCCCTTATGTATTCCTCAGTAGTCATCTTTGACAGACTGTAGTCCCTGTCGTAGTACGTTTCAAAGTCTATCGTTACGATATTCATTGCGCTTTAGTATCCAGTATTTTTAACCAGCCGGTTATGTTTTCAACTGCATTCTCGTTAACTACGATTGCTACGCCACCCGCATTATTGATAGCCTGCAAATTTATCTCCTGCAATTTTGTTGGTGTGTTGTTACCAGCCTTTGCCTCGATAGCAAAGAAGTAGCCCTTGTAGCAACAGATAAAATCAGGAACACCTGACTTACCGTAGCCAGAACCAATAGGCATCACGTAATACACATTATGGGTTTTAAGTACGTTTTTAATTATATTTTTAACTTTTGCTTCAGGCGTGTTACCCATCTACCCACCCGACAAAGGTGCTGCCCTTGTGTTGCCAAATGGCTAACTCCAAACGCTTGCTGTGTTTGCCGATAGAACACTGCTCGCACTCAAAGCGAATAATCAAACCATGCCTACGTGCGCTTGGGTTACGTGTATCTTCGGAGGGTGAATGGTAAACCTCTACATCTCTACCTTTTTGAGCAATCACTGTGGTCATCGGCTCGTCTTCATATCGCTCAAAGATCGTTGTTTCTCGCTGATGCAAATACTCCGAACCACATGGGCAATGAAGCGTTAAGTACGAATCGCTGTAAGTCTCAAAGTAAGGTGCAATTGTGTCCATAGGTTCCCCCAAAAAACCGAGTATACCATAACTTTTGACAATGTACAAAATAAAAAACCGCACCTTTGTGGGGTGCGGTCAAGCCTAACAATGTTAGGGTCAGAGTTTGATTAACTTTGTTCGATGGTTGACTGTACGTGTTTAAGTAGTACTGCTCTAATTGCGGACTGCATATCGTGGGGGTGATGGGTCTTAAACCATTCGTGAACTTCAACTGATAATCTAATGCTTGTGCTTACTAACGCAGGCTTTTTACCTTTCCCACGACCTTTACGTTTGGGTTTAGGTTCGTCCATATTCGACCTCAAGCCTCTCAGCAATTCGTTGTAAGTCTAAGTCAGCTATCTTTTGACGCTCGGCCAAAACCTTTGGGTCTTTCCAAGGGGGCAGTTGCCCCAACTTGTCCCATTCGCGTACAAAGGTAGCTAACACATTTGTAGATTCTGAAGTAGTCTTAATGCTCATCATTATCTCCATGTTGTCAAGTTACCTAACAATGTTAGGGGGTTTCCAATAAAACAAGAAATACGCTTTCGTTGACGCGAACGCCTATGTCCGGTATGACCTTTTCATCTTTGTCCAACAACTTAAGTAACCCTAAGTTTTTACGAAGTTCTCCAGGTAATGTCGAATCGGTGTACTTAGCTATCTGTTTATCGCTGCTTACAATATAACCGCCCCTGTCAATTAATACGACCGCAACCGAACTGCTTTCAGTGGTCAAAGCGCTGTGTAAATCTTCTAACTTAGACATTTTTAACTTTAATTCGCAAACCCTTTGTATTAGTTGCTCACCAAAAGTCCTAACTGCATACTCATAAACATCTTTAGATTCATGAATGCGTTCAAGCACTGCGTCAAGTAATTCTTGATTTACGTCAACTTGTTTTTTCTTTTGGGCATAATGCTTATCGCTAAGTATTCGATTTATTTTTGTAGTAGCTTCTGAAAGAATTACGTTGATGGGTTTTGGGGCAAACTTCTTTTTGACGGTTGACAATACAACATCGTGCTTAGTTGTACGCAAACCGCTACCCCGTGTACGTTCTTCGTCGATAGCATAACACTTTACTATAAAAGCATACGTACGCCCTGTGTATGTAGTACTTATACTACCTATGTGAATACCCTCTTTATATGCGGATATCGAACGAACGACAAATAAAGTATTTTTACGACTGATCCCACCTTCAACAACCCAATCAATGTGAGAAAATTTAGTAACCACAGGCCACAGAATTTCATCTAGGGGCCTATAAAGCTCAAGCTCAACCGTACTCATGTCCAAGGGTGCGCCGTCTACCTTTTTGAAAGTGACGTTATGTTGCTTCAACGCTTGAAGTGCAAGCGAACGGTTTGTCATAATTTCATGCTGCTCCATAAATACCCCTTACCAATTAAATTTACCAAGGATGTTGTCAACTTTGGACTTCAAATCTTCACGCGCATGAACGTCTTCTTTTAGTATTTGCAAATTAGCGCCTAACATTGTTAGCTCCAGTTGCTTACGCGCTTCCTCTAACTTAGAATCGTTAGTGATGTTCATAGCGGTTAACAACTGACACAACTCTAGGGGATTGCTGATAAATGAATCATGCCAACGCATCTTTGCATCTGCGTCTTTACCCTTAGACAACTTGTCTGACATCGCAGTCAACATAGTATGCAAGCGTTCCCAAGGTGTACGCATAGCGTCGGCTAGCTTTTGCGCCTGCTGATCCTCGAACTCCTGTTTTATCTCTGCTAAGTCGCTAGCTGGAATATCAAGACGAAAATCCCCCGACTCAGGCACAGGCTTGACCGTCAAATTAAACGCAAACTTCTTCTTAACTTCATCAAGCGGAGGGTAGTCGTCGGCATTGAACAGCCCACGCAAATTAGTTTGCGCCTGATTAACTAAGATGGTGTAGTTCTGGAAAAATGTATTGCACATAGTATCGAAGGTATGCTGATGAGTGTTCATACTGATTTTGTAATCCATGAACAACTTAGTCGGCAGTAACCGCTCACCCTTGTCTGCCCAAGGCAGTGTTCTCATATTGTTGTACAACCTAGCGCGTGCCGCGTGCTTCTCGATGTCCTTGCGTAGCGACGTACCGGCAAACAGATTCTTACGAAACTGTCCTGCGTCGGCCACCGCTGATGCGGCATTGGTCACCTGCTCGCTGACCCTCTCGTCTTTGATCGTGGCAGGCCACACGCTGATGTTGAGTTCTACTAATACTGCTGATGCACTGATACTCATAATATGCTCCTAACAATGTTAGGCTTCCCTGACAGGTTTGCCTGCCAGTTTAGCCATGTTGAAAACTGCGTCGTTGATAAGCTTCATGTTGTACTCTTCGTCGTTTGGATAAGCAAACAGCAGGGTATGTGATTCCCCAGTATCAGACTTATCCTTACTTATGTACTTGGACTCCCACTTGTAAGCGCGTTCAAGAATGCCAGCCAATGTCATAGCATCCTCTTTACTAACCACAATTTCTGACCAACCAATCTTTATACAAACCATCATCTGCTCCTTGTCATAAGTGAATTGTTTTGCCATGTTCAGCTTGAGCCGTTTTGTTATCCGTAACCACCCACAGTAGCGGCGACTGCCAACCGCTACCCCAATCAGTACCAACGTATCCATCAGTAAACATAATCACGCATTCCGGCACAATCTTTTTATCTTGTAAATACGTACTTACACAACTTGGTGCAGTCCCTCCACCACCCGCCGGTTTTGTTGAGCTAACAATGTTAGCCACCGTTGCACTGTCATATTCTTCATGCGCGGCAACTACACAATCCCAATAGAGCAAGTCCACCTTCTCAGGCGAAACCTCCTCGGCGATCGCCTTCACCTCGGACAAAAACTCTGATAGCTCAGCAGTGCCTATGCTTCCTGACGTATCCACACCGATAACTAAGTGCCCTACCTTTTCACCAATCATCGTCGGCATGTAAATGTCGGAGTGCAGGAACCTACGATTGACTTTGCGCCAACTGCTACGGTCTTTACTATGACAGTAAGCCTTTACAAACTCGCGCAACTCCTCGCGCCAATCAATCTTGGGGTTAAGTAAGTCATCAAGCTCGCGTGATAGCCCACCCGCACCTTTACCTACTACTTTGCGAGCGGCTATTTGTCCTTGACGAAGAGCGGCATCAATCTCACGTTCTAGCTCGCGCTTCTCCTCCTCGGTCATGTCTTTGGCCCCGCCCCAATCATGCTTGTCGAAACCGTCGCCATGCTCATCGCCAAACCCACCGCCCCCGTTTTCTGATTCTTTCTTCAGTAGATCGAAGACTTGCTTAGCATTCATACCGCGATACTTCTCATCGACCAAGCCCATGCGCTTGCCCTTATTCATCCCATCCTTGTATCGAGGCATCCGTATCGTTGCCTCGTTCTTGTCCATGTCAACAAGCATGAGGTTTATGACGTAATCGCAAGCAGCATTCGCCAACATGGGACTCTCGTCATGCAACTTCTTCCACGTAGTCAAGTGTCGTAGTGCTTTGTGCAAAGACTCGTGAAGTACAACAAAGGCAAGCTCTGACTCAGTTAGCCCTTCCACAAACTTACGCCCATACAACTCATCCCGACCGTTCGTCGATGCTGTATCCAAGTCATCGACTACTACAGTTTTACCAATCATCAACACGCCCTGCCACAGTGCAAACTGTGGATTACGCATGATAGAAATTTTTACTTTCTTAACTTTACGTTCTGCGTCCATATGTACCCCTAACATTGTTAGCTTGTTGATCAAAGTAAATCTTGGTTCTTTGCTACCCAGTCGGCAAACTTCCTGCATCCGAACGCAATAGCTTGCTTGCTCGGTGTCTTAGCAATGTTTACCGCAAAAACCGCCTGCCACTCAGGTTCAAATCTACTCAAGTAATCCATGAATGGATTTATCGTATCTTTCGTAACCCTAGCGATACCACCGAATATCACGATAGCAGTAGCACCTGCGCCGTCCGGTACTCTTGCAGTCATAGGGTCTTTGATTGTTGTCTCCCACATCGGCAGTTGATCGCTGAACTCGATGTAGGCTTGTAAGTCTCTTGCTGCTGACTCACCCATAGCACCGGTCAACGCGGCAATGACCGACTCGGCATCGTTCTTAGCTCTAGTCCTAACAATGTTAGACCCCGTTTCAAGTGAGCGCGGCGACACGAAGGCACGCTGTGGTGTCTTAGGATTAAAGATGTACGGGTTCTCTTTTGCTTCACCATCAAGATACGAAGCAAGACAATGCGGGAATTGATGCACCCACGCAATAACTTCAGGCGCGATGTTCTTATTCATCGCCCACTCGATCCACTCTTCAGCGTTAGGCTTACGCACCACGATTGGCACGATGCGATTCCACGTATGCGCTTTGAGGTTGTCCCCAACACCGTCGGTCGAGAGGTTGCCTGTTAAGAATACATACGAACCCGCTGGCCTTGGCAAGTCACCAAGTCGAGGATTCACCTTCTCGAAGAGCGGATGCAACATGTTCTTGACAGGGTCAGCGCCCTTACTAAACTCGTCGAGCATAATCACAACGGGTTTGCCCTCGTGCATTTTGAAGCGCTCGTTGGGGTAGTAGGTTGTGGTTCTCGTCGTATGGTTAGTGACAGGCATCGCAATATCGCCCAAGTCTAAGTTGGGTACATCAACGTATGCACTGTCGCAACCCGTTTCCGTTGCGATGTAGTTAAGCAGGGAAGACTTGCCAATCCCAGGCTCGCCCCTGAGCATAAACACAGTCTCGGGATTGGATATGATGAGGTTTGCTGCTTGTTTAAGTGACACCGTTCTACCAAAATTGATCTCTGACATTTTCTAACCCTCTAATTTAAGTAGCCCTAACATTGTTAGGGCAGAATTTACGAACACTTTTTTACTACATACACATTGTACCACATAGTTATACCCAAGTCAAGTGCTTATGACTTAGCTAGGCCAAAAGATATAGCTTTCGTATTTATCAGATGGCACTTGCCCTTGCGGTACTTGTATCAAGCTAAAGCACTCACGACTATTTGCCTTGAGCAAAATCTGATCTAATGAGTCCAGTAACTTAGGTATGCCGATAAACCATGAATCTTCGCTACGTACATTGAACAACTTAGCGTGGGTTCCTCCTGTGCATACAACAAGAATGAGCAATGCTTTATAAAACTGCTCGGGGTCACCGCTTCGTATCATCTCCATAAACTGTTTGGCTCGGTGCTCATACAATTGCCAATCAGTAAATGTTTGTTCTATCCCTTCTAACATAACCCCATAAAAGTTTTTGTGCGCTAGTGTTGTCAACGATTCCGCTGTTGTGGGTTTATTTATCAACCTCGTCCATAAAGAATAGTTTTCACCAAGCGTGTGCATAATCTCGGTCGTAGCAAACATATACGAAGTGAATGCGATGCTACTCCCTTGGTTAGGCAACCCCATATCTACGCTTACCGTCTCCCGCACCTTGATTATGTTCTCCATGTACGTGCGAAACTCCTTTGCTACCGCCCTAACATTGTTAGCCTCTGCACGATTTAAGTGGTATGTATATATGGTCGGGGGTTCAGGCAAGTACCAACCTTCCTCGTTCATACCAAGCAAGAATTTAGACCGTCGGTAGAACACATGACGCTCTCTATAGCTGTTAGTCTTTGACGGTACTTTGCCTGTGTACACGGTGAACTTGCCGTTATGCTCGTTACCATAAACTAGGCCCAACACCACTGTAAGCACATCCAAGAGGGACTTATCAAGGTAAGACCTTGACTCGTTTATTACGATGTAGTCGGCATCGTGTTTGTAATGTATCAAGTCGTAACCGAATACACGCACGAAGTAGTCTTTCCCCACTTTCCTTATGTTGTAGTTGTGGTGATATCGGCGCTCACCTAACGGTACATACAACTCGCCCCTTGTCGGGGCGGTTCTTTCCACAAAGGCTTTTGCTTCTGCGTACGTTTTGATACGCTTTAGTTGTGCAGTCGGGGATCTCATCTCAACCCCACACGAAAAGAATCAATGCCGTACAAACTGCTGCAATTAGCAACCCATAACCAACCATTTCATCTGAGTCCATAACTTCTCCTGTTACAAGTAAAAATTAATGTTCATAACGATTGCTGCTTCGTTATGACTTAGCCCTAACATTGTTAGGCTCCTTGTAAAGCGTGGTGTACCACGCTTTAGATTCCTTCAAAGCCTTTATGCGCTCGTGCTCGTGCACAATCATCCACCGCACTCCTCGGTCGGATAACTTGCTAGCGTCTAAGCCCTTAGCCTCTAGCTCCTGCCTCCATATGTCGTATCTGCTCATTCGTCTATCTCCTCGATAGACTCAACGTCCCACGAAGCATCCTCAATATCGCCATGCTCGTAGTTGTTATCCAGCTCTTCCCATGCTTTGTCTATTGCCTCATCTTTTGACTTAGCTTCGACGGTTACGATGATGTACGAATGCCTTCTGAACTCGACTTCAAACTTCTTCATCTGATCAACCCTCCTTTGTTGTTCAACCCGCGCAGGTCGCGCAGGTCGGTGATTAACATGTAGTTGCTTTTGTGCATCGGTGCAATACACCAAAA
>Ga0214917_10005935_pt1 | contig 12868 bp, 13 predicted proteins | sample LL_1208_BB_MetaG_FD_177983 | JGI IMG/M metagenome (GOLD analysis project Ga0214917, IMG submission 177983) | Freshwater microbial communities from Lake Lanier, Atlanta, Georgia, United States - LL_1208_BB | ecosystem: Environmental > Aquatic > Freshwater > Lake | place: USA: Georgia | collected... | reverse complement strand
CAGTTCATCCGAGATCCGGGCCAGATTTCTTCGTGTCCCTTGATTCAAGCTGAGAGCGACCTTCAACACCAACAGATGAAGACCGGCGGCAACCGCCAGCCCAAGGAAAAGCATTAACTTCTTTTCATGGCGCGTTAGCGTTCGCATCTTGTCCTCCTTCCTGACCTTCGCCGGCTCCCGCTCCGAGAGGAACCCCTTCGAGCTGAAATTGGGCATTTCCATTCGGTAAAAGTCGGGGCTGGGGATGATTCCATTGGTAGGCTGACAACATCGGCTCCTTTTTTACCCAAGCAAAATATTTTTCTGTCTGCTCCAGATCCTTCCCTTCCCCTGTCAAAAACACATGCTTCGCATTGTACTCAAAAGCAGTCAACCGAACTCCCTCGATCTCTCCGGGGTCTTTTTCGATCAAGGGACGGGAAACCTGCCAAAGAAGCTCAAAAGCGTTCATTTTTGGATTCACCAAGGCCCCTGCCTCCCGCCAAGCTATCGAAGCTTCCCGAATCTTCTCCGCGTCCTCTTGTATCGCACCCAACCTCCCCTGGAGAAGCTTCAGCTGAATGTAAGGAATGAGTAAGTACGCCAATGCGGAAACCACCACTAGCAGATAAATAAGGATCCCTGCCCGAAGGTATTTCTTTTTCTTGGCCTGATCCGCCGAAGCCATTCGCCGCTCTGTCAAAATCGGAGGCTGAAGGTCCCATGGAGAGGTGGATAAACGTGGCGGCAGTCGCGGTTCCATGCGCGCCACGCACGGCAAAAGGGAAAGAAATGCCCCTGACTCCGCCTCATCCCCCCGGAAAACAAAAAGATCCAGCCTCTGCAGAATTCCCTCCCCCTCGAATTGGGCCAAGAGGGTTCTCACTTCCGCCGCCGCTCCTGCATCCAAAACACGAGCCAACAGAGGTTGGCTATGTAACCATTTGTTTCCGAAGTAAAAATCCAATACCCAGCGACCGAGTTCTTTTCGCAAAACAACCCCAGTACCACCCTCCGGAGCTGGAAGAACTCTCCCAGCCACTTCGTAGCTACCCGCCTGCTCAAGAATGCACTCCTCCTCGATTGAACTGCTCAACACAACGCAGGCCTCCAGTTCCCGGGTTCCCGGTTCCTCCTGGCCCGGTCGGGCCACCCGTTCCGTACGGATCGGTTCCATCGCCCAAATCGCCGCTTCCGGATTCGGCCCGAGAAGATTTTTCGATTCTAGGGCAATTTTTGCCAGATCGCGTGGAGGAATTCCCTCTTCCACCGGAATCCAAAGGGGGACGGAAAAAAAGAGCCTAGAAGGCAGGGCCACCGTCGCCCCCGCAGAGGACCGCAACTTCTGCGGCGTCTCCGCTGGTCCCACACATTGGGCCGCTCCCCCCTCAACACTCCACGCTTCCCATCCTTCAGGTCCGGGAAAAACAAAGACATGGCCACTTGGGGCTTTCTCCTTCCCTTTTCTTTTCGAGACTGGTTTTTCCTTTTTCATGGCCGGTCTTCTTCCTCCGTCCATCGTGCCTTGATCTGGGGGGGGGTGCGGGAAATGAGAGCCACTACTGTTCGTTTAGCCTCCCCTACATACCCCGTCGAGGTCACCCGCCACAAATCCGGTTTAACTAAAGTCACAATGTTGGTTTGATTCAATACTGCAGGGGGCAGTTTGGAAGTATCCACCTTAGGAGGATCGTCACTCGTGCCGAGAGCCTGATCTTGCCCTTTTCGCCATTCAATAAAAGCATCCGCACTGCGTGGGGATAAATCGAGCGATGCCTCAAGAACATCCTGATCGGCGTCAAGCAGCGCAAGTTTTCCGGAGCCATAAACCGTAAATTTTTTCAAAGGTTTGACGACTCCTTGCAGCCCCAAGGCTGCTTCTTTGGCCATCTCCTCCCATCCAATAACTTTTTTGAGTTCGTCAATTGATTCAAAGGGCCCATTTCTTGGCCCCATTCTTTTCAGCTTTGTATAATCCCCCTCCTCCGCCCCTTGCGGTTGGGTCAGACTGTCTGAATCCACCCAGTCGATCAGGGCGTCAATCAAACGGGTGGAAGTGGACAAATTCACCCCCCAGCCGGCAAACAGATTCTGCAAAACTCTTTGAGCCCGGGCCTTGTCTCCTAAAAGGAGGGCGTTGATATTGAGCTTCCCTTCCTCTCCTTGGAGATCCCCCACTTCAAAATGGACCGGGATTTTCCATCCGTCCGAAAGTCGCTGATTCAACTGCAAAGACGCCTGTTTGATTTCGGCTTGAGCAACTTGGGAATTCAGAACCATCTGGATTCCGGACTCTGCCACCAAACCAGCTCGTGCACTCTGTAGGGAAACAATTTCCTGCCCCAACTGACCTTGTAAAATGGCTGCCAATCCAAGCATCGCGGCCGAGATGAGGCTCACCGCCCAAAGGACCACGATCAAGGCCACTCCAGGGGAAGCGAAAAAAGGCATCTTCTTCGTTGTCATAACCCTGTCCTCGTGATGGCATCTGCCGGAGTCTCTCCTCCCCGTCCTAACCCGGTGGGAATCCAGAAAATCCCTACATTCGTCAAACTCCGGGCCCCATCTTTGCGCACCAACTCCAGCTTCAGATAAGAAGGTTTTACGGGTTGATCCCATTCCCCCATCTCCTGCTGGCTACGAGGATCCCAGACCGCCCATTTCATGGATTGAATGTCTCCCATCAGTACAAAGGAATTCGTCTGCCCCCCTTTTGCCGTCTGCCCAGGTTGGTTCCCCGGATCGAATTTCTCCACTAACCAAAGAATCCGCCCATCGCCGGTCGCCGCCTTCCTCAAGCGCAATTCGAGGACCCTCGTTCCTTCATACCGATCCGGCAAAATTGCCAAGGGCGCGTTTGTCATGGCCAGGTCGTACCCCCCCCCGTTACGCGGGACCAACCCCATCTGGGACTTGATCGGCAGATCCAGACAAACCTGACGAAGCATGGTAAACAACCCGCTGACCTCACGGTTTCTCAGACTGTATTTCGCCGCATCATCCGCACCCACCACGGAAACCTGCACCAATTGAAAAATGACCCCAAAAATCAGAATCAGAATTGCCATCCCGAGTGTCACTTCGATCAGGGTGAAAGCTGGGGGGGATTTCTTCATCGCTGGGGCCAAAGAAGAAAAGAGACCGCATCCAACCGCTCTTTGTTTTTGTCCACTGCCTGAATACGAACCATCATCCACCCGGTCACCAAGCGGGTATTGTTCGTGCTCACAAGAGCGATCGGTTCCGTCGCTTGGACGGATTGCTCCAGAACCCATGTCCCATATTTCTCCACCGTCTGCCATTGGTTTCCTTGGTCCACGAGATTATTCGAGGCAGCCAGGATTTTTGCAGCCAAGGACTCCACGGCCTGACGCCTTTGCGCCGTGCGAACTATTTCGACATTGAGCCCCAGAATATCATTCAACCCTTTGGCAAATCCGACCGCAGCCAGGGCAAAAATGGCCACGGCCAACATCACCTCAATCAGGGTGAAACCGGAGGATTTTTTTCTCATCCTCGGTCAGGTTTCTCGGTGGTCGTTTCTCCCGTCAACGCCCCAAAGGAGAACTGCTCGATATTTTCCCCATGCCGAAGTCGCACCCGGATCGGCTCGACCAAACCACTTCCGGTGAAGAGCCACTGATAATCCTCTGGCTTCCCCCATCCCTTTCGCTCCAACGCGATATCCTGCGGTGTCACAATGTTCATTTCCACCTCCTCCGAAAACTCCCTGCCCGCGGGTCCGTGCAGACCCAAGATGACCCTCTGTTCGTGCCCGTGCTTCAGCGCCTGCTCCCGATTTTCGCGCGCCGTTTCCTCCAGAACTCTCCGGGCCTTTCCCAACTCCTTATCCCCACCCGTGGAAGAAAGAAGAACGACCGCCCCCCCCATGAAAATCACCCCGATACCAATGGCGAGGACGATTTCCAAAAGAGTGAATCCTCCCCCCCCTGCTGGCCGCCGCTTCATCCGGCCCACTTCCTTTCAGCTCGCCTAATTCGAGCTGATGTCGTCGCCCTTGCCTGAATCGTCCTTGCGATCCGGTCCCATCGAATAAACACGAAATCCCTTCGCCGAAGATGAATCGACCTTGTATTTATAGTCCTGCCCCCACGGATCTTTGGGCAACTGCTCGAATCCTTTTCCCTTCCCCACCAGCGCCTGCAACCCCTGGGACTCGCTCAGAGCCACTCCACCACTCTTCATCTCATACATCCGAATCTGGGTCACCATCGCCTGAAGATCCCCGCGAGCCCGCTGTTCCTTCGCAAACTCCAAGTTTCCTGTCAGCATGAAGATGGCCGAGCCCATCAGCACAGTGATGATTCCCACCACCAGCATGATTTCGATCAGGGTGAATCCGGCGGAGGAGGAACGATGAGTATATTTTTTCATTCTGTACGTAAGTCTACGCCTCCCGTCCCGGAAGACAACCCTGTCCGCAATTGGGGGCGGGACGGTCTTCCGTTCTCCACGGACGGGTCTCCTATGAAACCCGATGGAGGAGTAGGATTTGGCACCAGCGTCGCAGGCAAAGGTTTTTCCGGAATGGGAAACACAACCTGCAGACGCAGATTCCGAAGTGTTATGCCGGAACCATCGCCCACCTGAAAGTCCACCTGGTTCTCCCCCATCCGCAAAACCCCTGTCGGTACATACGCCACAAGCTTTCGCCACCCCCCGTAACACACCTCGTAACCCTCCCCCCCTTTCCGGTATCCCGGATCCCCCAGACCGGGCACCTCGACCGACAAACTTTCCAACGCGTTTCCATTCACAAAAATATTGGGCTCCTTTCCAGGAGCCAATCCGGCCACTTGGGCTTCCAGTCGTGCATATCCGGGTTGCCCTGCAATCGAGGAAAGAAAACGCACGGGACTCGTGGAATCGATCCGAACTGGTCCCGGATCCAATACAGCGTCGATAAAACCCTCCTGCCCCTGATCCACGGGAGATCGCCGCCCATCCCCTCGCAGTTCATCCACGGAAAGAACCTTCCCTGAGGAAGTGAGGTAACAGGTCCCTGCCGAGCCCTCCCCCGTCATCAACACCAAGGGCTCGACCCACACCAATTCCACCCGCTGTAAAACCGCTTCGCTCCCCGTGGACTCAACAATAATTTGTCCCGGTCCAGACAAGTTCTCCCGATCCAACAACAGGGTTCGCTGATGCAATGCCGCCGCGCGCTCATACAAATTCCCACAAAGGGTGACGGACTGCCCCGGTCCCTGCCAGATCACCCTCGCAAATCCGTCCGAGGGCTCCCGAAAAACCAGAGTCACCGCCAGCCTTGCTTCCCCTGCTGGAGGCCGGACTTGCGCCCGCCAAGTATAAAGATTGGGCCCCGCCTGGGACGAAACCGGACCAAACCACGAAGGAAAAAGAGGGGCACTCTCCCTCACATCCCAAGACGCCGGGGAATTGGAATTCGCCAAAGCTCCCTCGGACTTTTGCAATCCGAAAATCCAAAGGGGGCAAAAAGCCAAAACCAGCCCTGCTAAAGGATTTCTCCATTTTTTCACGCCTCCCAGTTTGGCAGGAAGCCGGCTTTGCTGTTGGGGAACCTTCCCCTTGCTCACGCCCCCTCGTCAACAACCCCCGAACCAGCCCGAATAAGTTATTAGAGACTTTTCCTCATCCCGGACATGGCGTCGAAGATGCTGGTAATGATGGAATAAACGACTGCCCCAACGACGAGGGCAATAATGACAATGATGACCGGTTGAATCAGTGCCGTAATCCGCTGGATCTTGCGGTCCATCTCCTTCTCAAAACGGGCCCCCGCCTTGTCCAAAGCCTTGGACAGTTCCCCCGTCTGCTCTCCCACCGCCACCAGATCCAAAAACATGTCAGAAAACCCCCCCACCTGCCGCAAGGCGCGGCTCAGGGAATACCCTTCCGAAATTTGCTCGGATGCCTTTTCGAGGCGGAGACGGTAATAAGAATTTGGAGTAGCTTGCGAGACCAGATTCATCGCCTGCAAAAGCGTCACCCCATTCGTCAGCAAGTTTGCCAAGGTTTGGCTAAACTGAGCGTAAAACGATGCCTCCAAAACTGCCCCCGCCACCGGAATCTTCATCCGAGCTTGATCCCACCAGATCCTTCCTGCCGGCTTCTGGATCCACTGCCAAAATCCCAACCCCGCCAAGGCCAGACTCGCCGCCACCAACCATCCGTAATGAACCAAAAAATAACTCGTCCCCAGAAGAATCCTGGTCACCAGGGGAATCGTTTCAGGGGATTTGTTAAACAAGGTTTCCAACTGCGGCACCAAGACCACGACGAACAACACCATCAGAAGAATCCCCGCTCCGCTGACAAACATCGGATAGATGAGCGCTTGGATGACTCGGGATTTTAGATCACTTAGCTTTTTCAGATAAAGAACCTGCCGTTGAAGAATCGCCCCCAAGGCCCCGCTGACCTCCCCCGCCGCTACCAGATTGCAGTACAAATCGGAAAAGCTGGCCGAAGCGGTTCGCAACGCGCGGGAAAGACTGGTCCCCTCTCTCACCTGGTTCCTCAGACTTTGAGCCACCGCCTTGAGAACAGATGCCTCGGATCTCTGCTCCATCATCTTCAGCGCCCCTTCCAACTGGAGGCCCGCATCCAGAAGATCCCCCAGCTCCTCCGTAAACGAAATGATCTGCGCCTCAGTCATTGGCTGTTCCACCCTCAACCCACCAACAGCCTCATGCCCACCCGGACTTCCCGCCGCCCCTTGCTCCTGCAATCGGAGGGGTCGAAGCTTCATTTTTCCCAAATGAACCAAAGCCTCCTGCCGGCTCTTGGCCTCCAACGTTCCCTGGGTCCGTCCCCCTCCCGAGGCCAAGGCCTCATAAGTGAAAGTGGCCATCTTAGGATCCCGTGCTTTTCGCCGCATCCACCACGGTCACTCTCACCACCTCCTCAATCGTCGTGGTCCCCTCTGCCACCTTGTCCCAGCCATCGTCCCGGAGGTTTTTCATTCCTTGGGACCGAGCCATTTCTTTTAAAGCTGCATTCGATTCCTTCCGGGTGATCATTTCCTGCAACTGTGGTGTCACCAGACAGATTTCAAAAATAGCCCGCCGTCCTTGATATCCCGTCTGCCGGCAACGGTCGCACCCCACGGCCCGATAGGCGGTAGCGGCTTTTTCGGGTGGAATCCCAATCTCCTTCAAATATTGCTCTGAATATTTCCCCGGCTCACAACACCAAGGACAAAGAACCCTCACCAACCGTTGGGCAATGAAGGCCCGGACGGAAGAACCGACGAGAAAGGGCTCGATCCCCATGTCCACCAACCGGGTAATCCCCCCGATCGCATCATTCGTGTGGAGAGTGGAAAAAACCAAATGCCCGGTCAACGCAGCCCGGATGGCGATCTCCGTTGTCTCAACGTCGCGCATCTCTCCTACCATGACGACATTGGGATCTCCCCGAAGAATGCTCCGCAGCCCCGCTGCGAAGGTCAGATTGATCTCCGGTTTCACCGCGATCTGCACCACTCCGGGAATCTTGTTTTCCACCGGATCCTCAATCGTTACGATCCGCCGATCTTTCGTGTTCAGCGAAGCGAGGAAGGTATACAGCGTGGTGGATTTTCCCGAACCCGTGGGGCCCGTGATCAGAACAATCCCGTTTGGCAAAGCCAGCAGACTGCGCACGCTAGCCTCATGCACCGGACTCAGTCCCATCTGGGAAAAATCAAACCGCTGCTGCCCCAACAACCGCAGGCTGATCGATTCCCCCGTTACCGACGGAATGGTCGCTATGCGGACATCGATGGGACGCCCTTCGAATTCGAGATTGATACGGCCGTCCTGGGGAAGCCGCCGTTCCGCAATATCCAGATGCGCCATGATCTTAATGCGGGAAATTAACGAAGCCTGGAACAGCTTGATTCTCGGAGGAACGGGAATATTCCGCAGAACCCCGTCAATCCGGTAACGAACCTGAAGATCGTCCTCCAGAGGTTCGATATGGATATCCGTCGCCCGCTCTTGCAGGGCTTCACGGATGATCTGGTTCACGAACTTGATCACAGAAGCCTCGGAATCGTTCTCATCCAAAATCGTCGTCTCCTGCTCTAGATCATTGGCCGAGGCAAATTCCCCTCCGGCTTCTAGAATTTCATCAAAAGTCTCGGCACCCACCCCGTACCCCCCCCGCAGCCCGTCGAGCACCGCCCGGCGCGGAGCCACCATCCAACGGGTTTCCCCTCCCAAAAAACCGGCCAACGCCTGCCTCGCCAAGTGATCAAATGGATCAAAACAAAGAACCGGCAAGGGCTCTCCTTCCGCAGGCGTTACAGGAAGAAGGCGATGCCGCAGGGCGATCCGAGCGGGAAACTTTTCCCGCAGAGGCGCCGGAATCGGCGGAATTTCCCCTTCCCAAACGGGCAACCCCAGGGATTCACCAAGTTTCTGTGCAAAAATCTTTTCGTCTACCTGCCCGGTTTCCAGCAGTGCGTTCACCATCGACTTTTGTTCTACGGAAGCCTCCACGACCGCTTTCTCACAGACAGGAAGATCTTTTGCCCCCGACTGTTCCGCCAGTTCGACTAGGGTCCTCGTGAGACTCATGGCGATAAAACCTTCGCCAACCGCTCTGGATTGAGTCCGGCCAGATCCTTCCGCACAAATCTTCCGTCCTCCCGAACGAGCTTTCCATCAAACAAAATCCGCCCTCCGCCTTGCGCCCGCGCCTGCAGATTGACCAGATCCCAATGAATCTGCGACCGGTTCCCGTTGTCTGCCACGGAGTAGGCCTGTCCAGGAGTGAAATGGAAGGATCCCGCAATTTTTTCATCAAACAGAATGTCCCGCATTGGAAATTGGAGGTGGGGATTCAGCCCTAGGGCAAATTCGCCGATGTACCGGGCCCCCTCATCACACGAGAAAATCTCCTCTAACTCGCGTGTTTTTTGGGCGGCGGTGGCCTCGATGATCTTCCCCTTGGAAAAACGGAGACAAACCTGATCAAACGGAATCCCGCGGTAAATTGCAGGAGCGTTGAATGTGACCTGCCCCTCCACACTCTTGCGGACCGGGGCGGTGAACACTTCCCCATCCGGTATATTCCTTTCGCCAACACAGGGAATCACCCCGATTCCACGGATGGAAAATCTCAGATCCGTTCCCGGTCCCGTAATGTGGACCTTATCAGTCCGTCGCATGAGCGAAACCAGAGGTCGGACGGCTCGGGACATTTTGCGGTAGTCTAGACTGCAAACCCGGAAAAAAAGATCCTCGAAAGCCTCCGTGCTCATCCCAGAGCCCTGAGCCATGCCGGGGGTTGGCCAGCGGAGCACGACCCAGCGGGTCCGGTTGATCCGACGGTCGGAAATCGGCCGTAGGATGTTTCCAGCCATTTTCTGCTTTTCCGCCGGAACATCACTGTTCTCAAAGCTGTTCTGCGATCCACGCAGGGCGATGTAGGCCTGCATCGCCTGCATTTTGGCCAAATCATGACGGAGGGAAAATCGGAGGGAACGGGCTGTGCTGCCCCGGGCGATCTCCCGGGAAACTTTCCCTCCATGAAGATGCACAAAGGGTTCGGCTCCACGCCCACGCACCGCCCGAATCAGTTCTACAACAAAATCCTCGGGAATCTCCGCTGCATCAATCCAGACCCTGTCTCCCCTCCGGAGTGCAGTGGAGTACCCCGTCAGCAGTTCAGCTAATCGCCGGTAGCGCGGATCAATCATCGCATTCTTTCCCGCCGTCTGGACCGGGCGTAAGTTGGGTCTGGATGAGCCTCCATCAGGATAAGTTTCAACCACTCGCCCAATTTGGCAAGCTAGCCGCCGTCTTTCTTTTTCTTTCCCCCTTGGCTCATGGGGTAGAACCCTGCCCCTCCCTTCTGGCAGGGCAAGCGACCATCCATTTAAAAAATAGCCCTTCCCCGAAAAATTTAAGCGGTATGGACCTGATTCTCGCCCCCACTTCCCTCATTCCCGAAATCCGCCGGATCCGGATGGAAACCTGGAGAACGGATGGATTGGCCGTTCAGAAAAATGCAGAAGGAGGAGAACAGCCGGTGGGACTAAAGATCGACTTTTCGGATGGATACAAAAACCTGGACCTTCAGGCCATGGGCCAAGCCGCCGCCAACTCTGCGACGGCCCGAACCCGCACCGATACGAACGGATGTTTCATTTTTTCAAATCCAATCCCTGGAAAACAGGCTCTCTATGGCCAGTATAAGAGTCGTTACGCCGTGGCCTATTGGTTGCTGGAAGTCGAAATCAAATCCGGCCAAACCAACCGGCTGACCCTTTCCGAATCGAATGCGGCCGAGGTTTTTAACCGTTTCGAAAAAAAATCGGAAGCCCGGCCTTAACTGACACCCGGCCGCTCTCCATCACGCCACCAGGAATGGATCCGCCCTGTTGGGCGCTTCCAAAACTGACGATGAAGCCACAGGCAGGATTCGGGATCCGTCAACAAATCCATCCATTCCGCCTGACTTAACCCCGCTGGATTCTTTTCAAGGGCCCTCTCCCTAAGAGGAACCAGATGCTGCCGTGTTTTTTCACTCACCATCCTGCGTACCCGCAGCAGACTTATGTGAAGCGCATTCAAGGCAGGATCCCTAACCAATCTTGTGATTTCAGATTTCCGGGAGATAGATCCCCGCCCCGCCTGGTCCACCCGGTGGAGGTACCCACGAATTTCCCGGTTCAGATGGGACTCAATTTCTTCCGGGATAAGAAAAAGTCCGATTCGGCGCGCCCGCTCGCCGGCACCCGGTTGGGCCGTCAACCAAGCGAGCCAAGGCGTCGCCAACCAGGCAATCAGAATCGGGGAAAGAACCCCCAATTGATGCGGAATGTATTTCGCCATCAGAGATCCGGCCAAAACCGCGGCGGCCACGGGAAGCCAAAAACGGCGCAGCATAAAAAACAGGCTGGGCGCTTGGGCTTCCGTCCGATTTTGCGGAGCCCATCCGACCTGCTTCCCCAACAACTCTTCCATCACAAACAAGCTGTTATAAAGCATCATGCTGGGTGCCCACGCCGACCAGGCAAGAGTTTCACAAACGACGCTGCCCATAGTCCGGAGCCAACCCCCCATTTGATTCATCCGCCTTCGGGCACTCCATAAGCCGATCAACTTCGGAAGAAGAAGAAGGCCCAAGGTGGCGAAAAAAAGAATGGAGTAAGCCCGTCCGGTCGAACTCGCCATCCCTCCCACTCCGGAAGAAAGCAGGGACAAGTGATGTTTAAAAAAACTGTCAAAAGCCCCGCAGACCAGAAAGGCGAGCCAGAGTGGAGCCGCAAGATACGCCATCAACCCCGTCCAAATGTGGAACCGGTTCGCAAAATCGATTCCCGGGGCGAAAAGAAACCAGAAATGTTGGAGATTTCCACGGCACCATCGGCGCTCCCGCACCATATGATCCGCCAGATTCGGTGGAGCCGTTTCATAACTCCCCTCCTCACCGTAGGCCAGCCAGACGTCGTACCCTGCCTTGCGCATCAAGGCCGCCTCAATGGTATCGTGGCTCAAAATATGCCGTCGATCCGTCGAGGGCTCCGGCAATTCTGGTAAATCACAGAATTGAATGAACGGAGCGACCCTCAAAATGGCGTTATGCCCCCAAAAATTTCCGGCAAACAAATGCCAATAGTTCGCACCGGCAGCGAAAACCGGTGCGTAAAGCCGCACGGAGAACTGCTGGATTCTTCGAAAAAGAGTCCGTCCAAACACCTGATAGGGCAAAGTCTGAATGATCCCCACGCGGGGGGCGCTCTCCATCATGGAAACGAGTCGGGTAATGAGACCAGCGGTCATAATGCTGTCCGCATCCAGAGTCACCATATACCGGTAGTGGGCGCCCCACCTACGGCAGAAATCTGCCAGATTTCCACTCTTCCCATGGCGGGGAGAACGGCGTTTGCGATAATGGATCCGGCTCCACCCTCCGGTTCGCCGGCAAAGATCAAACCAACCCCATTCCTCCGCGATCCAGTTTTCCGGGCGGTTGGAGTCACTGAGAAAAAAGATGTCGAACTCGTCACCCCGCCCTGTGGCCTGCAGGTCGTCCCAAAGGGTTTCTGCCATGGCAAAGATCGGGCCGGAATCCTCGTTGTACATCGGCAGCACAAGAGCCGTTCGCACGGGCGGGATCGTCGCTGGGAGGACGGGCCCAGTCCACCCCATCCGGATCTCCTTTCCCGGAAAAAGCTGTGTCCACCCCCCCAGCACCGCCAGCCAGAATCCGGTCACAATCTGATGCAAAAGAAAGGCGAAGAGAACGAGTTGTGCGACTTCCAGACCGGAAAACCCTTCCCGGGAAAAGGCCCGCGCCAAAAACCATACTCCGAGGCCGGTACTGGCTAAGATGGCTCCAAAAAAACTCGCCCGTCGGAATCCCACCGTTTCGGCGGTGATCTTTTCCAGTAGAACTCCCGGTTTCATAACGGTGCCTTGGGAGCCAACCAGCGCAAGAGAATCAGGAAAATAGCAGTCCAAATGACCAAGGCCTGAAAAAGAGGGGCCCAAGCAAAACGATGCCAAGTCTCCTGGGCAATCGCCTCAATAGGGCCATATTTCATTTTTCGGGCGGTCATTTTCGAGAGGCGGATCTCCGGGCTCGCATCGATGCGGAATTTTGCAAGTTGTTCCGATAAATCGGAAGGACAGGCCTTTTCCAGCACCATGGCCAATTGCCTGCGATCCGGCTGTGTGCCATGGAGCGCGACCAATGCCTGAAGGGCCGCCCTTTCGGCCGCCGCTTCGGGAAAAACGCTTTTCGCCCAGCCTTCGAATTTTCGAAAGGCCGTCTCCATGGCGATGGCGGTCGGTTCCTGCCTCCCCTGCGCCTCCCTCGCCTCCTTGAGAATCGCCAACGTCAGTTCGAGACACCTCTGCTGCGAACCGACTCCAACCGCCCTCAGCAA
>Ga0214917_10005932_pt1 | contig 12872 bp, 13 predicted proteins | sample LL_1208_BB_MetaG_FD_177983 | JGI IMG/M metagenome (GOLD analysis project Ga0214917, IMG submission 177983) | Freshwater microbial communities from Lake Lanier, Atlanta, Georgia, United States - LL_1208_BB | ecosystem: Environmental > Aquatic > Freshwater > Lake | place: USA: Georgia | collected... | reverse complement strand
ATTTTCAGGTGATCGACGCAGCGCACGCCCGCTTGGGTGGTGAGTTGTCGTTTGCCACCGCCGCAGATGCCTTGCTCGCCGGCAGTCGTTGGTTGACTGCGGGCAGCGGTGCGGCCGCGGTCGATTGCCGTTCGTTACAGCGCGCCGATTCAGCGGGGCTCGCTGTATTACTCGAATGGCTGGCGGTGGCGGCACGCGCGCAGCGCACTGTCTCGTTCGTCAACTTGCCAGAGAGTCTGCGACAACTCGCCGCGATCAGCGAGGTCGAGCGTTGGCTGGAGACGTCGCCGGATCGCTGATGTCTTCAGCATCGACGTCGAATTCGACCTCTTCCGGCGGTACGTTGCCGTCCATGGTTTGGTAGTGACGACGGCGCAGGTACGAATTACGCACGAAGGTGTAGGGGTCGCCCGAGCGTTTGACGACTCGATCGACCAAGCTCAAGCGATAGCGCTTGTCGAATTTGTCGCCCGCCCAAACCTCCCAGCGCGTGCTCGTATCTTTGATCTTCGAGCCGAGCTCGACGTTGCGGTCGACGACCGTGCCGATCCCCTCGAGCAAGGTGTACGGGCCGATGCCGGGCAGCAAAATGTACGGGCCTTCGGGCACGCCCCATTTGCCGAGCGTCTGGCCGAAGTCTTCGTCGTGACGCGCGATGCCGATGCCGGTCGCCACGTCGAGAAAACCGCCGAGACCCAGTGTCGTGTTGATCGTGAGTCGCAGCAGATCGACGCCGGCGTCCGAGAATTTCCCCTGCAACGCGTCGTTCACCAGCGTCGAGGGATATTTGATGTTGCCGTAGAAGTTCGACACGCCGGTGCGTACGAACAGCGGCGTGACGGCAACGTAGCCGTGCACCAACGGTCGACCGATTGCATCGTCGATGGTTTCGTTGAAGTCGAACAGCGCCCGATTCATCGGCTCGAACGGATCGCGCGGGTCGGGTTTCGTGATCGCCGTAGCGGTGCTGCAGCCCGCGAGCGCGGTCAAAAAAAACAGCGACAGTAGGCGCGTCGAGGAACTTCTCATGGGGTCATTTTATCAGCGTCGGGGCGCGAGCGGTCGCGGTGTTTACGGTTCGAGGCGAGCGCTTCCCGCACTTCTTTGCTGCGCGCCTCGAAGCGGCTGCGTTGCACGCTACTGATCACCGGATCGGCGAGCGCGAGCTCGAGTTGTTTCACAGCGAGCGGTAGATCGCCGGTCGCGATGTGATATTCGGCCATGTAGTAGTACGCATCGGCGGTATCGCCGGCGGCGTTCGCGGCGAGTGCCGTCAAGCGGATTTGTTCCGGGGTCGGCGGGACGTTGTTGAATAAGTCGAGCAAAATTTGATGAGCACGCTTCGCATCGCCCGTGCGCATTAAAACTTCTGCGTAACGGATCGTCAGCGGCACGTTACGCGGCGCGACCTCTAGGGCCGAGCGTAGCGTGTGCAGTGCGAGGTCGGGCCAGCCGGCCGCGAACTGCGCTTGCCCGAGCGCCGCTTGCAGCATCGGGCTTTGCGGCTGCGCGGCAGCAAGCTCGATTAACGCGCTCGCAGCCCGCTCGCGATCGCCCGCGCCCAGCCTCGCTAACGAGTCGCCGTAGCGCTGTGCCGGTGTCAAAGGTCGGGTGTCGGCGAGCGCGGCGTAATACTTGCGCAAGTCCGCATCCTCTTCCGCGCCGATCACGCGGATGCGCTCCCGGATGAAGGCATACGACTGAGATTCGACGGTGACGGACGGTTTCAATAGCGCCGCGCGATCGCGCGATTCGGCAATGCGGTTCGCGGACACCGGGTGAGTTTGCAAGAACTCCGGCGCTTGATAGATCGAAGGGCCGGTACGACGTCCGAGCGTTTCGAAAAAATCGGGCATTGCGTTGGGATCGAAGCCCGCAGCGGCCAAAAAACCGATGCCAATGCGATCGGCCTCGTATTCGTTGTCGCGGGTGAAGTTGATTTGCGCTTGCGCCGCCGTACCTTGGGCGACGGCCATACCGGCCATCGCCGCATCCGGCGTACCGGTGACTGCGCCGATCAAAATAGCCGCGAGCATGGCCGCTGCCGAAGCCATGCCTTGTCGTCCCTGCGCTTCGATCGAACGCGCGATGTGTCGCTGCGTGACGTGCGCGATTTCGTGTGCGAGCACGCTCGCCAACTGTGCTTCGTTGGCCGTGGTGGTGATCAAGCCTTGGTTCACGCCGATGAAGCCACCGGGGAGGGCGAAGGCGTTGATGCGTTGATCGCGCACCACAAAAAATTGAAATCGTTGTGGCGATTCCTGTGCTTGCGAGGCGATGCGACTACCGAGGTTTTGGATGTAGTCGTTGATTTCGGGATCGTCGAGTATTTGTCCCTGATCGCGCAGGCCCTGCACCACCATCCGACCGAGCTGATATTCCTGATCGCGGCTGATGGTCGCGCCGCCGGCGGAGCCGATCGAGGGAAGATCGTTGCCGATACCGGGCGTGCTGGCACCGGCTGGTACCGTGGCGAGGAGGGCTAGGCACAACATCGAGAGACGACGCATCATGCTTGCGACCGCGGCGCCGCGCCGAAGTTCAGAGTGTGTCGGAGGCGTGATCGGCGAGCCGCGAGCGTTCGCCGCGCACCAAAGTGATGTGACCCGCATGCGGCCAGCCCTGGAACCGCGTCACGACGAACGTCAAGCCGGAGGTGGTCTCGGTCAGATACGGCGTGTCGATCTGCGCGATGTTGCCGAGGCACACGATTTTCGTACCGGGGCCGGCGCGCGTCACCAGTGCCTTCATCTGCTTCGGCGTCAAATTTTGCGCCTCGTCGAGAATGACGTAGCGATTCAAGAACGTGCGCCCGCGCATGAAATTCAGTGAGCGAATTTTGATGCGGTTGCGCAGCAGATCGTTGGTGGCGGCGCGGCCCCAGGTGCCACCCTCGGCGCTCTGCGTGAGCACCTCGAGGTTATCCATCAGCGCGCCCATCCACGGCTCCATTTTTTCCTCTTCGGTGCCGGGTAGGAAGCCGATGTCCTCGCCGAGCGGGATCGTCACGCGCGTCATGATGATCTCGGCGTAACGATTGTGCTCGAGGGTCTGAACCAGGCCGGCGGCGAGCGTCAGTAAGGTTTTGCCCGTGCCCGCGGGGCCCAAGATCGACACGAAGTCGATTTCCGGATCCATCAAAAGATTGAGGGCAAAATTTTGTTCACGATTACGTGCGCCGATCCCCCAAACGCCGTGTCGCTCGCCGCGAAAGTCGCGGACCAATTCGAGCGTTGCCGTGTTGCCTTGCAATTTGCGCACGATGGCTTCGAGGCCGCCGGTGCGGGGTTCGTAAACGAATTCGTTGACCGTCCAACTCGTTACCGCCGGTCCGGTCAGTTCGTAAAAGGTGCGTGGACCTTCTTTCCACGAGCGCATGTCCTTGCCATGCCGCTCCCAGAAATCTTCGGCGAGCGCCTTGGTGCCGGTGTAGAGCACGTCGGCATCTTCGATGCTGCGGTCGCTGAAATAGTCTTCGGCATGCACGCCGACGACCGCGGCTTTGATCCGCAAATTGATGTCTTTCGACACCAACACGACCTGTCGGTCGGTGTGGAGTGCCTGCAGCGCCAAGGTTTGCGCGAGGATGGCGTTGTCGTTGCCCCCTCCCGGCAAGGTGTCGGGCAGTGCTCCGGCAAGATGCTGCGTTTGGAAAAAAACGCGCCCGGACGAGGGCGCTTTGCCGTGATTACCAGAAAGATTGGAGGGCAGAGGCAGGCCGGCCTCGATTTGCTCGCGCGTTGCGTCGCGCATCAACTCGTCGAGAAAGCGACTGACCTGGCGCGTGTTGCGCGAGGCCTCGGACATACCTTTCTTGGCGGCGTCCAGTTCCTCGAGCACCACCATCGGCAAATAGATATCGTGTTCTTCGAAGCGGAAAATCGCCGCGGGATCGTGCATCAACACGTTGGTGTCGAGCACGAACAGCCGACGCGGCCGCGCGGCGCGGCGCTTCTTCGTCGTGCTAGCCTTCAAAGCGCTTGCACCGCTTCGAGCACCTCGGCCGCATGGCCGTCCGCTTTGACCTTACGCCATTCGCGGGCGAGCTTGCCGTCGGCGTCGATCAGGAACGTGCTGCGCTCGATGCCGAAAACTTTTTTGCCGTACATGTTCTTTTCGCGAATCACGTCGAACGATTTGCACAACGCCTGATCGGCGTCGGATAGTAGTTCATAGTTGAGTTTTTCTTTGTCGCGGAAGCGCGCGTGCGAGCTGCAGCTGTCACGCGAGACGCCGATCACGAGTGCGCCGGCGCGCTTGAAGCGGGCGTGCAGGTCACGAAATTGTTGAGCCTCGACGGTGCAGCCGGAGGTCATGTCCTTCGGATAGAAGAACAGCACCACCTTCGAGCCCTTCGCGTCCTTCAGCCGCCACTGGTCGCCATCGGTAGTGGTGGCGGTGAAATCGGGGACTTTGCGGCCGAGCGCGACGGTGGGCATGCGGACTCCAGTGAACGAGCGATCAGGATTTTACCGGTTCGAGGATGGCATCCAGGTTAAGGGAGTCGCAGAACTCCATGAATTCTTCGCGCAAATGCGCGAGGTGCAGGCGTGCGGGCACGTTCACCACCATCTGTACCGCGAACATCAGGGCGCCGGTGTGCGCAGCCGGATAGCTGCGGGTGGCGACTTCGGCGATATCGATGCCACGCTTCGAGCAAAAGCCCGACAAAGAAGAAACGATGCCGGTCTGATCGAGACACACGGCGTCGATGGAGTAGGGCAGAAGATCGGTGCGCGAAGTGCGCGGCTCGGTGCGTCGCAAATGCAGCGTGAGACCCGCGGAGTCCGCGAGCTTCGCCATTTCCGTTTCGAGTTTTGCGAGCGAGTGCCAATTGCCCGACACCAACAGCACCATTGCGAACTCGGAACCGAGGCTGGCCATGCGGCTCTCGCTGATATTGCCGCCGCAATCGCTGATGACTTGTGTGAGATCGTGCACGAGTCCGGTGCGGTCCGGACCTATGGCCGAGATGGCGATGTGCTGTTTCATTGAGCCTTGAGACGTGTTTCCGTCGGAGTCGCAGTGTAACGGTTGCGCGAACCGCGGCCTAGCCCGTAACATCCGGGATTCTCGCGTGTTTCCGGTGTCCGGATGTTCTCAGGCAGTTTTGTCGCCATCGTCACGCCCATGCGGCCAGATGGCTCGATCGATTACGACGCATGGTCGCGCCTCATCGACCTACATCTCGCGAGTGGCACCCGCGGCATCATCGTCGCCGGCACGACCGGTGAATCACCGAGCGTCGACGACGGCGAAGTAGCCGAATTGGTGTCACGCGCGAAACGGCAGATCGGCGGTCGCATGGTGCTGATGGCGGGCGCGGGTCAAAATTCCACTGCCGCCACAGTGGCGCGTGCGCGGGCGGTGAGTGCGCTCGGTGTCGATGCATTGCTGGTGGTCACGCCCGCGTACAACAAGCCGACTCAAGCAGGCCTTTATTTGCACTATGCGGCGGTCGCCGCGGCGTCCGCCGTGCCGGTGATGCTATACAACGTGCCCGGTCGAACGGCCGTCGATTTGTCGCCCGACACCGTGGCCCGGCTCGCCACCGTGCCGCGTATCGCCGCCATCAAAGAAGCGGTCGCCGATCTCGCGCGAATCCGTGAGTTGCTAGCCAAAGCCCCGGGAATCGACGTGCTCTCGGGCGACGATGCGACGGCGCGCGACGCCGTTCTGGCTGGCGCCAAAGGCGTGGTGTCGGTCACCGCGAACGTCGCGCCGCGCGCGATGGCAGAGATGATCACCGCGGCGCTCGCCGGCGACGTGACACGCGCCGCCGCCATCGACGCGACGCTCGCTGCGCTACACAAAGATTTGTTCGTCGAGTCGAATCCCATTCCGGTCAAATGGGCGCTCGCGCGGATGGGTTTGATCGGCGACGGTATTCGTCTGCCTTTGACCCCGTTGTCGTCGGCTTGCCACGCAAGAGTGCAGGCTGCGCTCGCGCAGGCGGGTATCGCCGTCGGTGCGGGCGTTTGACCCGTACGCACGCCGCACCTTCACTTTAGGAGCTACCAATGTCGCCGCTACGCGCTGTTCTCGTCGTCGCTCTGCTTGCGCCCCTCGCAGCTTGCGGCACGCTCAAAAAAATGAACCTCTTTAAGGCGAATTGCGGTAAGCCCGTCGATCCGGCGAGCGTCGTCGATCGTCCGCCGTTGGTCATGCCGGCCGGGCGCGACGCGCCCGACACCCGCAGCGCGCTTGCGATTCCGAAGCTCGACGCACCGGAGGCGCCGCGCCAGGCCGACTCGCCGTGCATCGACACGCCGCCGAAATACGTGCCAGCCGCGCCGAAGCGCCCGCAGGCTTGATATGATGGCGTGACCGCTGATCCGGAGAGATGGCCGAGCGGTCGAAGGCGCTTGATTGGAAGTCAAGTAACATCGCAAGGTGTTCGTGGGTTCGAATCCCACTCTCTCCGCCAGTTCCATGGCGTCCCGCATCGGTTCCTTCGCGACGACCAGCCGTCAATCCCGCCAGGCCCGGAAGGGAGCAACGGTCGCGGTGATGTCGGGTGCCGAAGTCCAGCTGGTGCGGGCCGCCTCCAATTTCCGGTGACCTAAGACGATGAGTTACACCGCACTCGCTCGCAAGTGGCGCCCCCGGCGCTTCGACGAACTCACCGGTCAAGAGCACGTGTTGCAGGCGCTGTCGAATGCGCTCGCCACCAATCGCGTGCATCACGCCTTCCTGTTCACCGGCACGCGCGGCGTCGGCAAAACCACCATCGCGCGCATTCTCGCCAAATGCCTCAATTGCGAAACGGGCATGACGGCGACGCCTTGTGGTGAATGCGCAAGCTGTCGTGAGATCGACGAGGGTCGATTCGTCGATTTGATCGAAGTCGATGCCGCCTCGCGCACCAAAGTCGACGACACCCGCGAACTGCTCGATAACGTGCAGTACGCGCCGACGCGAGGGCGCTACAAAGTTTATTTGATCGACGAAGTGCATATGCTGTCGGCACATTCGTTCAACGCATTGTTGAAAACACTCGAAGAGCCGCCACCACACGTCAAATTTTTGCTAGCGACCACCGACCCGCAGAAGTTGCCGGTGACTGTGTTGTCGCGTTGCTTGCAGTTCAATCTGAAGCGGCTCTCGGTCGGGCTCATCACCGAGCGTATGAAATATATCTTGGGCGCGGAGAAAATCGCTTTCGAACCGGCCGCGGTGCGTCTCGTTGCGCAAGCGGCCGACGGTTCGATGCGCGACGGCCTGTCGCTGCTCGATCAATTGTTGGCCTTCGGCGGTGGTGAGGCGAGCGAAACAGCTGCGCGCGCGATGCTCGCGACCGTCGATCGCAAGCAGGTGGTGCGCATCGCACAGTTGCTCGGCGACGGCGACCCCGGCGCACTGCTCGAATACGCGCGCGCGCTCGACGAATGGGCGCCGGATTACGGCGACGTGCTCGATGCACTCGCGACGTTGTTGGTGCGCGTGGCGATGAAGCAGGCTTTGCCGGCGTTCGAGGGCGACGAGTTACATCCGGCGGAGTTGCTCGCCGAGCTTGCCGCACAGCTCGCTGCCGAGGACGTGCAATTGTTTTATCAAACCGCGATTCTCGGTCGGCGCGATCTCGCGTACGCGCCCGATCCGCGCACCGGCTTCGAAATGACCTTGTTGCGCATGCTCGCGTTCAAACCGGGCGGCGCCGAGCCGCTCACCGCCGGTACGACGACTGCAGCGCAACCGACGAGCCCGCGCGGCGCGGCCGCGCAGGGTTCCACGACCCGCTCATCTGCGTCGCGGGGCGGAGTGACCTCAGGCCCACTCGCGCTCGCCGATTGGGGCGCTGCGCTCGCAGCGCTCGATCTCGGTGGCGCAGCACGGCAACTCGCCTCGAACTGCACCTTCGTCGGCCGTGAAGGCGCGCTCGTCAAACTCGCGCTCGATCCGGCGCAGGCGATGTTGCGGACACCGGCCTTGGTCGAGCGGCTCGCGCAATCTTTGACGCGTCATCTCGGCGAAAACGTCAAAGTCGAAATCACGATCGGCGAGACCGCGCTCGAAACCCCGGCGCGTGCGATCGAGCGCGCCGCGGAGAATTCCCTCGAGAACGCGCGGCGCTCGCTGGAGAGCGATCCGACGATTCAAGCTTTCCAAGAAAAATTCGGCGCGACTTTGCGCACCGACTCCGTCAAACCCAACCACTGAGGAACCCGGCGATGGCTGGCAATTTCGGCAACATGATGAAGCAGGCGGAAGCGCTGCAACGCAACATGCAAAAGGCGCAGGAAGAAATCGCGCGCCTCGAAGTCGTCGGTGAATCGGGCGGCGGCATGGTCAAAGTCACCATGACCGGCAAACACGAAGTGAAACGCGTGCAGATCGAACCGGCGGTCGCGAGCGAGGATCGCGAGATGCTCGAGGATCTCGTCGCCGCTGCGATCAACGACGCCGTGCGCCGCGTCGAGCAGCAGAGCGCGGAGCGCATGCAGGGCATGATGGCGGGCTTGCGTTTGCCGCCCGGTATGAAGCTGCCGTTCTAATCGCGCCGCACCGATGAAGCACGCTCCCTCGCTCGCCCGGTTGATTGATGCGCTGCGCACCTTGCCGGGCGTTGGCCCGAAGACGGCGCAGCGGATGGCGTTCCATCTTTTGCAGGACGGTCGCGAGGGCGCGCGTGTGTTGGTCGATGCGCTCGGTGGCGCGCTCGATCGCGTCACGCGTTGCAGTCGCTGTCGCATGTACACCGAGACGCCGCTTTGCAGCATCTGTAGCGCGACGCAACGCGATGCGACTCTACTGTGCGTCGTGGAGTCGCCCGCCGACGTGGTCGCGATCGAGCAGTCCGGTGGCTATCGCGGGCGCTATTTCGTGCTGCTCGGTCATCTGTCTCCGCTTGACGGCATCGGTCCCGAGCAGCTCGGGATCCGCGAGCTGGAATCTTTGCTCGAGGGCGGCGAGGTACAGGAATTGATTTTGGCCACCAACCCGACGGTCGAGGGCGAGGCTACGGCACATTTTTTATCGGAACTCGCGCGGGCTCGAAATTTGCGTGCCACGCGCATTGCGCACGGCGTACCCATCGGCGGCGAACTCGAATACATCGACGGCGGCACCTTGGCGCACGCGCTCGCGGGTCGTCACTCCCTCATCTGATCGGTCGGCGCGCGGGGTTGCCGCGTTGGCCGGGGCCGCGTTTCTCGCGTAAGTCTTCAAACAAACGCCGCAGTCGCCGATAACTTTCGTAGCGGCGCGCATCGAGTGTGCCGTTCTCGGCGGCGCTGCGCACGGCGCAACCCGGCTCACGCAAATGTTGGCAATCGGCGAAACGGCAAAGCGTCGATAGACGATCGACTTCGGAAAATCCGAGGCTCGATGGTTCGAGTGCGTCGATCGCCGGCGCGAAATCGCGGACGCCGGGTGAGTCGATGATCGCGCCACCACCCGGCAAATCGTAGCGACACGCGCTCGTGGTGGTGTGACGACCCTCCGCATCGCGATCGAGTGCACCGGTGGCGATGTCGAGGTTCGGCACTAACGCACCGATCAAAGAAGATTTGCCGACCCCCGATTGACCGACCATCACGCTCACGTGGTCGTCGAGTTCTGCGCGCAGCGCGGCCAGCGACTCGGGTGTGGTCGCACTGCAAGTGACGCAGCGGTAGCCGGCTTGGCGATACGGGGCGAGCATCGCGTCGGCGTCGGCTCGTGCTTCGATATCGAGCAGGTCGATTTTATTGAGTGCGATCAGCGCTTCGATACCGAGTGAGGCGGCTGCCGCGACATATCGGTCGGCGACGAAGAGGTCGGGCGCGGGCGCCGGTGCGATCACGACCACGATCTGCGTCAGATTCGCCACCACCGCCTCGGCACCACCACGCGCCGTCGCGCGTTCGAGGAGGTTGCTGCGCGGCAGCACTTCCGTGACGTGCACTTCCGCATGCGCCGCATCGTGCTCGCAAGCGACGCGATCGCCGCACACCGCTTGCACGCGTCGGCCGAACGGTCTGGCGTCATGCTCGCCGCCCGTCGCGTCTCGCACGCGCAGATGCCGACCGTAGGCCGCGATCACCTCCGCCTCGAATTTCATCAGCACGACGCTTCGGTGCTCGCTGTCGACATCGGGCGATCACTCTAGCCTCTGCTAGACTGGCACTCAACGATTTCCCCGTCGCTATCGCCCGGAGTCCACATGTCGAGTCGCGATGCGCTCATCTGGATCGATCTCGAAATGACCGGTCTCAAGCCCGACTCCGATCGCATCATCGAGATCGCGACGTTGGTGACGGATGCCGAGTTGCGGTTGGTTGCCGAAGGGCCGGTGCTCGCCATCCATCAAGACGAGGCGACGCTCGGGCGAATGGACCAGTGGAATCAGCGGCAGCATGGCGGGTCGGGTCTGCTCGAGCGCGTGCGCGCGAGCGCCGTATCGGAGCAGGCGGCGGAGCAGGCGACGCTCGAATTTTTGGCCCAGTACGTGGCCGCGGGTGCATCACCGATGTGCGGTAACAGCATCTGCCAAGATCGACGATTCCTCGCCCGATACATGCCGGCACTCGAGGCGTTCTTCCATTACCGCAATCTCGATGTGAGTACGCTCAAAGAACTCGCGCGGCGCTGGGCGCCCGAGGCCGCAGCGGCATTTTCGAAAGAGGGCGCACATCTCGCGCTCGACGACATTCGCGAATCCGTGCGCGAATTGCAGTACTACCGTCGCGTGTTGTTCCGCCCCGAATTGAGTGCGAGTTGCGGATGATCGATCTGCCCGATTTCTCGGCGGTCGAAGCCGCTGCAGTGCGCTTGCGCGGTCGCATCGAAGCGACCCCGGTGTTGCGTTCCGACGCCTTCGACGCACGCAGCGGCCGTCGGGTGTTTTTCAAATGCGAGAATCTGCAGGCGGGTGGTTCGTTCAAGTTACGTGGGGCGACCAATGCCGTGCTGCTGCCGCAGCGCACCGGCTTACGAGCGGTCGCCACCCACTCGTCGGGTAATCACGGTGCGGCACTCGCGCGCGCCGCACGCGCGGTGGGTTTACGCTGCATCGTGGTGGTGCCGCGCGATGCGTCGGCGGTGAAACTCGCCGCCATCGAAGCACAGGGTGCCGAACTCGTGCGCTCGGAGCCGGGGCTCGCGGCACGCGAAGCGGCGCTTGCAGAAGTTTTGCGGGCGATCGACGCTGAGGTCGTACATCCGTTCGACGATGCACGCGTAATCGCCGGCCAGGGCACCGCGGCGCTCGAGCTGCTGGGTGTACGCGACGATCTCGACGTGTTGGCGACGCCGGTCGGCGGCGGCGGTTTGCTCGCCGGTAGTGCGCTCGCCGCGCGAGGAATTGAGTCTAAGTTGCGCGTGATCGGTGTCGAGCCGGCGCTCGCAGACGATGCGGCGCGCTCATTTCACGGCGGCGTACGGGTCGGGTTGCAGGGTTCGCCTCCCACGATCGCCGACGGCTTGCGCGGCTCGATCGGCGAACGGCCCTATGCTCTGGTGCGCGACTTGGTCGACGATATTTTGACGGTGTCGGAGTCAGCCATCGTCGCGGCGATGCGAGCGGTGTTGGAGGACTTCAAAATTTTGATCGAGCCGTCGTCGGCCGTGCCGGTGGCGGCCTTGCTCGACGGTCGGCTGGCCGCAGCCGGCGAGCGCGTCGGCGTCGTGATTTCGGGCGGCAACGTCGATCTTGCGCAATGCCCGTTTTTGGCGGGGCGCACGCATTGAGTCGACGTGCTCAGCGCGCGAGGCTGAGCCAGGTTTCGACGACGGTGTCCGGGTTCAGCGAGATGCTGTCGATTCCGCGCTCCATCAACCAACGCGCAAGTTCCGGGTGATCGGACGGGCCTTGCCCGCAGATGCCGACGTACTTGCCGGCTTTGCGACAGGCGTCGATCGCCATCGCGAGCATCGCCTTGACGGCCTCGTCGCGCTCGTCGAAATGTTTGGCGACGATGCCCGAGTCGCGATCGACACCGAGCGTTAATTGCGTCATGTCGTTCGAGCCGATCGACATGCCGTCGAAAAATTCGAGGAAGCGGTCGGCGAGGATCGCGTTCGCGGGTAGTTCGCACATCATCACGACTTTCAGGCCGTCGCGACCACGCTCGAGACCGTTCGCCGCCAACAGTTCGGTGACCTTGCGCGCCTCGTCGAGGGTGCGCACGAAGGGCACCATCACCCACACGTTCGTGAGCCCCATCTCCTCGCGCACGCGGCGCAGCGCACGGCACTCGAGTTCGAAGCAGGGCCGGAACGATTCGTCGACGTAACGCGATGCGCCGCGAAAACCTAACATCGGATTTTCTTCGTGCGGCTCGTAGGCGCGACCGCCGAGCAAGTTCGCGTATTCGTTCGATTTGAAATCCGACAAACGCACGATCACCGGTTCGGGCGCAAATGCCGCAGCGATCTGCGCGATGCCCTCGGCGAGGCGATCGACGAAGAAACCGACGGGATCGTCGTAGCCGGCCATTTGCGCGCGAATCTGCGCGCGCAAGCCCGCATCCAGTCGATCGAATTCGAGTAGCGCGCGTGGATGCACGCCGATCATGCGGTTGATGATGAATTCGAGGCGCGCGAGACCGACGCCGCGATGCGGAATGCTGGCGAAGTCGAAAGCCCGGTCCGGATTGCCGACGTTCATCATGATCTTGACCGGCAGCGGCGGCAGCCCGTCGAGTTCGATTTGTTGTTGATCGAAGTCGAGCATGCCGTCGTAGACGAACCCCGTATCACCTTCGGCGCAGCAGACCGTGACCGGCTTCCCCTCGGTGATCACGCGCGTCGCATCGCCGCAGCCGACCACCGCCGGAATGCCGAGTTCGCGAGCGATGATGGCGGCGTGACAGGTGCGCCCGCCGCGGTTGGTGACGATCGCCGCGGCGCGTTTCATCACCGGTTCCCAATCGGGATCGGTCATGTCGGCG
>Ga0214917_10005931_pt1 | contig 12872 bp, 8 predicted proteins | sample LL_1208_BB_MetaG_FD_177983 | JGI IMG/M metagenome (GOLD analysis project Ga0214917, IMG submission 177983) | Freshwater microbial communities from Lake Lanier, Atlanta, Georgia, United States - LL_1208_BB | ecosystem: Environmental > Aquatic > Freshwater > Lake | place: USA: Georgia | collected... | reverse complement strand
CTTCCACGGTACCTTTTCCTCTACCTCCCGCATGAATTTGGGCTTTCACCACATACCAAGACGTTCCGGTTTGTTGGGTTAATTCTTCTGCTGCGGCAACGGCCTTAGTTACATCATCCACCACTACCCCTTCTTGGATAGCGACTCCGTAACTTTTTAATATGCTTTTTCCTTGGTATTCGTGTAAATTCATATCGATAGTTTGTTGTGCTAAAAGTAATAATTAAAGATATACCCGTTTAGGATTGTAGTTTATTTTTCCATGAACTTGTTATTTCCCTGGAAGAATATTCATTTTCCTTGAATAACCTTATGTCATTCCATATCTTATCAATGCTGAAGGTTAAGACCCTGTGTTCCTCTTCCATGGCGGAATACACTACCGAGGGGTCGTTGAAATAATGTTTCACAAAATTGGTATCAAAATTTCCAGAGGTGAACGCTTCGTGTTTAAGTACGAATTTCCCAAAATCCAAGGTGGTTTTCACCCCAGAAATCTGGTATTCGTCAATGGCTTCAAGGCAGCGGCGAATTGCATCCTCTCGGGTTTTTCCCCATACTACCAACTTGGCAATCATGGGGTCGTAATAAATGGGTATATCCATGCCTTCCAGATAGGCATCATCTACGCGAACAGAACGTCCGGCAGGAACACGATAACGGTGCAATGTGCCGATGTCGGGTACAAACCCGCGCAAGGTATCTTCGGCATATACACGGACTTCGATGGCGTGACCATGGATTTCCAATTCTTCCTGTGATTTCGGTAAGGTTTCGCCACGGGCGACGCGAATTTGCCATTCTACTAAGTCGGTACCCGTAATTTCTTCTGTCACTGGGTGTTCGACCTGAAGGCGTGTGTTCATTTCCAAGAAATAAAAATTCATGTCCGCATCCACAAGAAACTCTACGGTACCTGCTCCTGTGTACTGGCATGCGCGGACCACTTGAAGTGCCGCTTTTCCCATTTTTTCACGCAATTCTGGGCTCACCACGGCGCTCGGCGCTTCTTCAATCACCTTTTGGTGCCGTCGTTGTACTGAGCATTCCCTTTCAAAAAGATGCACTGCGTTTCCATGGTTATCGGCAAAAACTTGAATTTCAATATGCCGGGGTTTTGTCACAAACTTTTCAATGAACACGGCATCGTTTCCGAAGGAGGATTTTGCTTCCGATTGAGCGGCTTGCATTTGTTCTTCAAAATCGGCTACACGTTCCACCAGGCGCATTCCTTTACCTCCACCTCCAGCAGAAGCTTTGATGAGCACGGGGTAGCCAATTTGCTTTGCGATTTCCTTACCCTCTAACACGTTTTGAATCGCTTCATCAATGCCGGGCACCAAGGGCACGCCAAATCCTTTTACGGCTTGCTTGGCACGTAATTTATCCCCCATAATTTCCATGGATTCGGGCGAAGGTCCTATCAAAGTAATACCGGCGTTTTGCAATTTTCTAGCGAATTCGGCATTTTCTGAGAGAAACCCGTATCCAGGATGAACGCCATCAACCCCAAGGGCAAGACACGCTTCAATAATTACATCTTGCCTCAAATAGGAATCGGAGGAGGGGCTAGCGCCTATGTACACGGATTCATCGGCTTCAAGAACATGCGGAGCGAAGCGATCAGCATCGCTATATACCGAGACACTTTTTATATCCATTTTTTTTAGGGTGCGAAGCACTCTTCTTGCCATCTCACCTCGGTTTGCTATGAGTACTTTATTCATTTTCTTCTTTTCTTTCTATGGGTTGATCAGTTAAAGTCGGAACTTTTGTTTTTTGCTTTTTCTTGGTAAACTGTACCACTTTGTTTTCCTTCTTCCTAAACAAATCAAAAAACGTTTGCATCAACATAAAATCTTTTTTATTATTGAAATCTTCATGATATGACAAGCCCGCTCCTTGGGTAAAGGGTCCAGTATTTTCTTTTACAGTATTTCCATTAGAACGATTGAAGGCATTAACCCTGAAGGTTCCTGAAGGATTGACCAAATATTCCATACTTACATCTCCTGTGAGCCCCCCGGTGGATGCACCTTGAAGATTGTTGTTAACTCCAAAACTACCTGAAATAATCAAGCGGTCATTTAAAAATGCTTTTTGAACGGACGTGGATACATTGGTAGTGCCGATATCCATTTTAACTTGATAGCTCTTGGATAGTTGGGAAAGCGCGGCATTAATTTGGCTTTCCACAAGATCGAGCGCAGCAGATTCGTTGGCGGATAGTGTGCCGTTTAAGGGTTGAAATTTATTAAAAATCATTAAAGAGAAAAATTGTTTATTCAATTCAGCTTCATCAGCATTGATTCGACTAATCAATGCTTTTCCTTCTTCTGGGGCAAGGGGCACATCAATTTTAAACGATAGTTGAGGATTGCTGAGATCCCCTTTAAGCAGGATCAAACATTGGGTTTTTTGTCGAACCAAGGCATCGTTATTCTGGCCGGGGATCAATTCCAACATATTAGCATTTTTGATTGTATACGACGTTAACACATCTAAATCAGCATGTTCCACATTTCCATTCCAAAGGATGGTTCCACTCACTATTTCAAATGGTTTTTTTGCGGGTCCAAGGGTGAAGTTATAAATACTTCCGGGTAGTAATTTCAGGGCCCCCGTTAAATTTAATTGATTATATGCATCCAAAGTAAGATTGAGGTTTCCTTGGGTTTTAGCTTTAATTTCATCTTGAGTTTGTTCATTGAAAACAATTCGAATGTCAGCATCGGGCGTAACATGAAAGCCAATTTTAAGATCTACCCCTGAATAATTTATTTTCGTGGGCGTTTCTTCATCTTTCTTTTCTTTTGAAATAAAATTGATGATTGATTCGTTTTCCAATTCGCTTGTACCGAACATCGGAAACACAACTTTGCTTCCTTTTTTCGTGGTCAAATCCACTAAAATTTTTGCCTTACTATCTGTCCCAATAATTTGAGCATGACCCTGTGCATAAGCTTTTCCGTAATAAGGTTCACCTTCTTTATATTTTGTATTTAGCACCATAAACTTGTTGCTATTTGCTGAGGATACATCTGAATCTTGCTTATTATTCTCAAAATCCAGATTAATTTCATAGTTTATATTGCGAAAATTTTCATGTAAAACTGAAAGCAATAGACGAGCATTATTGCCATCAATATCTTTACACAAAATCGGTTTATTCGTAGAAAAACTGGATTCTGTCACAATAATTTTTCCATCCAAGGAATATGTACATCCAAGCATATTAAAATCCGCACTGGCATGATTCATCATTAAAAAACCATTTAGCCTCGGTTTTTGCAAATTACCCAATACCATAATGGCGCCTTTCACATTGCCCTCTATATTAGAAACAACCTGTGGGTCTATAAATCCATTGAGAAAGGAAATATCGGAATTATCGAATAACAAGCTCAATTCTAAATTATTATCTACCTCTTTTAATTTATACGTCCCGCCTAAACCAATGGAACTTTTGCCTCTAAATTTTAACCCTCCTTTTAATACAACAGCAGAAAGCTGATCATTGTACGTGGAAAATAAATTAATATCACCTATTTCTTGGTGGTTAAACCGGAAGTTAGACAAAGTTAAAGAACTTGTCACAGTTAAAGCCTCATAAGGATTGTGCAAGGCAAAGTAACCATTGATATTTCCAGATAATTCCTCCTCTACCCCGAGCAACTTCGTTAAATCCATTACATTGATATTGAACAGAGAAACTTGTAAACTATCTTCTTTTGCCGAGGACAATTTTCCGTCAAGACAGATTTCTTGCTGATACTTGTCATTTACAATTTTGAAACTATTCGTGGCGTAGGTGTCCCCGTTTACTTGTATCGCACCTCCTTTTCCGATCGTCCATCTCGAATCGTTGATGTTGATATTGGATTCACTAAAAACAAGATGATATAATGAACTGGATAAGATTGAGGTCGACCAATTTATATGGGTATCGTTTTTATTTCCCATGTTCCATCCTAAATTTGATGCGATGACGTCATTATTACCTCTTGAGAAGAAACGTATGTTTTGGAATTGCAGAGAATCGGACAACTTAAAATTGCCAATAATCAAATTAGCTACAATAGAATCATTCATTACACCTTGGGTTAATCTCAAGTTATCAAATACGAGGCTATCGTATTTAATTTGATCGGACGACACATCAAGTCCAAGAAGCTCTTTTTGTGCATTAAAGATCAGGGTTATTTGCGTTTCTGGAGCCATAATTAGGCTTGGCATAATGAACTTGGTAAATGGTTCGGGATCATGAATAACAATTTTTGCTTCGAGGTTGTTTTTTGAATTCCTAGAATTGGGTTTGGGAAAGTTTAGCAAGGCTGGTAGCGGTCTAGAGCAACTGTAAAGCACCTCGTTCGCCAAGGTTTCAAAGTCCACTTTACCAGATATTTCGGCGTCTACAAAGGAACTTTTTACCGACAATTCATCTTTTCCTTTCGAATGCGTAAGGGTAACGTTGGACATGGTTACATTCATTTCTTTATCCTGTGAAGGAAGGGTGTAGATTAATTTCTTTGCATTAAGGTTCGCAGTGAATGCATCGAAAGAAGTGCCGGACGATTTGATTTCGATATCTCCTGAAAATTTACCTTCATTCTTGGTGAATCCTAATGCCATAGGGTTGAAATTTTGCGTCTTCATTTGAAGGTTCAGGTTTGGCTTTCCAGAAATATCGAAAGTACCTGAGAGTTCGATATCAGCGTTGGGATCTTTTAGGATGACGTCAATTTCCCCATGGTTGTTTTTTATATTCAAGTCATGGATTTTCAAATTCTTGTAATCATGCCCATAAATCATGGCGGAATTTACTTCTCCACTACCACCCTTAATGGTTATCCCTGCCTTATTTATCTTGAATTCATGAACGGCCAAAACCCCATTTACCTTTCCGAAATTGGGGTTTTTAAGCAACTTCCCCAGGTCTAATTCATTTAGGTTCAAAACGTTGGTTATATTTAAGGTGTTTAAAACGCTAAGTCCATCGTCCAGAAACGCAACGGACAAAGGCGCATTCATTGCTAAGCGACCATAGTTCGTATTCAAGCCAAATGGGGCAATATCCAATTTCCGATCCCGTTGCGCGATGTTCAATTTAGAGAGATAAATGGTGCCCATTTCGACCCATTCGCGACCTAAATTCAATGTTCTTCCACCTGGCATAAGCACGGAATTGATCTCATTCATATCGATCCTCGCCTCCAAAATTTCCTGTTTAAAAGGAAAAGCGGACCAATCGGAAAAGTCGATTAATTCAAGGTTGGCCTTAATGCTTGTATTTTCTTTGATTTTTAGATCAAGGTTGCTTATTTTAAGCCGTTTTATATTATCCGTAATCGTTGCTTTTAATCGAACTACTTCGTTCATTCCTTGAAGTTCTGGTACCAAATAGGAAAGTTCTTTAAAGTCTATTTTACTGTCAGTTATTTCACAAAGTAATTGAGCCTTATTTATAAAATCATTTTTATCTTCCTGACGTTTAAATGTATACTGGAGTATTTTCGCGTTAATTTCACTATTCGTAAGGCAAAGCTTAAAATTGGACAGCTTTAGCGAAAGATCGTCCATCGTTAGGTACGTCCTTAAATGGGTAATCTGCGTTCCTGAAATATCTTTCATTTTGAGATCGTCAATATGGCATGAAATCATCGGTCCTCCGAACTTAAATTTCGACAAACTTAAATGCAGGTTTTGTAAATAAACATGATTAGGATCGAGGCCGTATGAACTTGGTGCAATCCTAAAATCATCGTATCTGAATGCCGTATTGATCAATTTTAATGCTTTTAATTGAAGTGTAAACGGCTTGCTTTTGGTGGTCTTGTCGTCAGAGGAAAAATAAGTTGCTAGAAATTCGAAGTTCATTACTCCCTTGGTTTTTTCCTTATAAATCCATACTTCTCCTCCATTTAATGTGATTTGCCGTATTGACAAATGCGAAAAGCCAAAATCTTCGATACTTACTTCTAAAGATTTCACGGCAATCATTTTTTTACCCTTTTGGTCGTTGAGCAGGACCCCTTCGAGGTAGATATTGTCAAAAAAAGAAATATCCACTTTATCTATGCTGACTTTCGTCTTCCACTCCTTAGAAAAATACCCGGAGGCTTGTTGGGCGACGTATGTCTGAAATTTACTATTCCTAATCAAAAAAGCCATCAAAATAAAAAGGATCAACATGGTCTCCAGAATGATTCCACCGCCCTTGAGGAAAATTTTAATTATTTTTGGCATGCATCACAAAGATAAGTATTGCATTGAAAAAAGCCCTGATTCTAGGTATTGAATCCTCCTGCGACGACACCGCTGCGGCCATTATTTCTGGAAGAAAAATCCTATCCAATATAACAAATACACAACTAATTCATGCCAGCCATGGTGGCGTGGTACCTGAGTTGGCGGGTCGGGCCCACATGGAAAATATGGTGCGCATCGTAGATATGGCTTTGGACAAAGCGCAAATTCAATTGAACGACTTAGACGCCATTGCCTTTACAGTGGGACCAGGTCTTCAAGTTTCTTTGGTCGTAGGCACCTCATTTGCAAAGGGATTAGCCCTTGCCCTACATAAACCTATGATTGCAGTGCATCACATGAAAGCACACATTTTAAGTCATTTTATTGAAGAAGAAGGCATGGTCGCTCCTTCCTTTCCGTATTTATGCCTAACGGTTAGCGGGGGCCATACGCAACTTGTTGTTGTGCATAGTGCTTTGGAAATGGAAATTATCGGAAAAACGATCGATGATGCCGCGGGAGAGGCCTTTGACAAAACGGCCAAAATGCTTGGGTTTTCCTATCCTGGAGGACCCCTAATCGATGCGCATTCAAAAAATGGGAATCCTCATGCTTTTTTATTTTCCAAGCCCAAAATCAAAGGGTTGGATTTTAGTTTCAGCGGATTAAAAACATCGGTATTATATACGCTTCAAGCGGCAACAAAAGAAAATCCAGATTTTATCGCTCAAAATCGAAACGATTTATGTGCTTCAATTCAAGAAAGTATTTCGAGTATTTTAATGGATAAACTCAAAAAAGCACAGCAAGCAACGGGGATTAAACATATTGCGGTGAGTGGTGGCGTCTCGGTAAACAGTGGCTTGCGCAAAAAATTGTTTGCATGGCAAGAAGCACAGCCCGATATTTCAGTCCATCTTGCCCATCCCAAATATTGCACAGACAATGGTGCAATGGTGGCTATTACCGGAAGTTTATACTTCGATGAAGGATCTTTTGCAGACCAAAGCGTTGCGGCAGACGCCAGATTGCAGTGGTGACAAGCCCCCTTTTTATTTTTTTTACATAAAAATTTGATTTTTAAACTTTTATTGTTACATTAATGGCACCTAAACCTTATTTCATGTTCATAGAATTACAAACCATTCCAAAGGAAATTGTTCCTTACTGCGATTTCAAGAAAAAACCGTTCATCTTTCAGAAACAAGAATTAAGAAAACAGCTCGAATGTGCCACCGCTTTGGGAAACAATTATCGGACAAAGGTTCAAATTGTTTTTTGTGACGACGAAGGGCTTAAAATGGTACACACCACCGTTTGGGCCGCTTTGGAGCGATATATTCTTCTAAAAGGTGGTGTCAGAATTCCTATCTCAAGAATTGTCGAAATTATTTTTTAGTTTTGGGCGATGAGCTCAATGCTAAAATTGTCTTTAATTGGTGTTTGTGTTCTCCTTTTTTATACCCGGCATTGGTCTCAAAATCATGTGCAATGGTCTGGAAGGTACGATGCGGCAAAACATACAATTAACATTCTTGGAACCATAGACCCCGACTGGCATCTATATTCTCCTAAAACCGATGGAAGCCTCGGCCCCATTCCTTTAACGGTCACGCTGGAAAAAAACAAGTCGTTCAAAGAAGTTGGACGTTTAGAATTTTTAACAGAACCAGAAGCGCACAATGATGAGAACTTTGGTGGAACCGTTTATATTTGGAAAAACGCGGTTCGGATTGAACAGAAGATAAAAATTGAGAAAAAAATGACCGCAATACAAGCCGCCTTAAACTATATGATTTGCAATGAAATGCAATGCTTACCTCCCATGGATGTTATACTCACTATTCCCGTAAATCCTTAAAAAAAATATGAAGTCATTTCTGTTGTTTATTTCACTTTTATCCTTGAGTTTTGTTCGGCTCCATGCCCAAATGATCAACCATGAAGATGTGGTGAAGGTAAAATTCAGTGTTGATCAGCAAGATGGAGAAGGATCGATCGTTGCAACGGTAGAAATAATTCCGGGCTGGCATATCAATTCGCACAGACTCCCCAAGGGTTCCTATGCTATTCCGACGGATTTGATCATTAAACCAATTAATGGGATTACGCCCGGAAAACTTACCGAGCCCAAACCCCATCAATACGTGGATAAAGATCTGGGGGACCTCCAAAGTCACCATAAGGGAAAGGTTATCCTACGAAGAGCTTTTAAAATTAATTCCCCAAAAGACGTAAAGGTAAAAGGAGCATTTTCGTTCCAAGTTTGCGATGAAGCCGGAAAATGCCTATTACCCCGCGAATATCCGTTTGAACTGACGGTAAAAGCCTTCACCCTAGCCCATGAAGAAGATTCGAGCAGCGTACAGGAAATGGTGGACACAGCCAAAACCTCAACCGTTGTGAAAAAGAACAGCGTCAAGGTAATTTCCGAGAAAAAGGAACATGAAAAAAAGGGTAAATCCCTTTTATTCATCTTTATACTTTCGTTTATAAGTGGATTCGCTGCCTTGCTCACACCTTGCGTCTTTCCCATGATCCCAATGACCGTTTCTTTTTTCACCAAACAAAGCCAATCTAAAGCTGCGGGGATTCGTAACGCCTTATTGTATGGAATTTCAATTATCATCATTTACGTGCTGCTCGGAACGGTCATTACCGCCATTTTTGGTCCTTCCGCCCTGAATGAACTATCTACCAATGTATGGTTTAACCTGATTTTCTTTCTACTGCTCGTTGTTTTTGCCATTTCATTCATGGGAGCCTTTGAAATTACCTTGCCCAATTCTTGGCTCAACAAAGCCAACGATGCTTCTTACAAGGGAGGATTATTGGGGATTTTCTTTATGGCTCTCGCCCTCGCTTTGGTTTCTTTCTCTTGCACTGGACCCATTGTGGGCACTTTGTTGGTAGAGTCTGCCACCATCGGTGGAATGGCGCCATTTGTAGGCATGTTTGGATTCTCCATGGCCCTAGCCCTACCTTTTACCTTGTTCGCTGCGTTTCCAGGATGGATGAATTCCCTTCCCAAATCAGGAGGATGGTTGAATACAGTAAAAGTGGTGCTTGGCTTTTTAGAGCTTGCTTTAGCTTTCAAGTTCTTGTCCAACGCCGACCTAGTTATACAAGGTCATTACCTAGAGCGAGAGGTTTTTCTCGCCATTTGGATCGGTATTTTTCTGGTTCTTTCCCTTTATTTGTTAGGTTTTGTTCGTTTACCACACGATAACCCTATCGAAAAACTTTCCGTAGGAAGAACATTGCTAGGCACTACCGTGTTAATGTTCGTGATTTATTTGATTCCCGGATTGTGGGGAGCGCCCTTGAAACTGATCAGCGGATTCCCTCCTCCCCTTGCCTACAGTGAAGCGCCGCAAGGCTTTGGAGGATCTAAAGACAATGTACAGCATGCAGAAAACCCAGATATGCATTTAGGTCCCCAAAACTTGCAAGTATTTCATGATTTCGATAAAGCAAAAGCCTATGCAGAAAAAGTAAATAAACCGCTGTTCGTAGATTTTACAGGTCATGCCTGTGTTAATTGCCGCAAGATGGAGGAAAAAGTTTGGGGTGAACCTGGAATCATCGAAATCCTGAGGAAAAAAATGGTGATTGTATCGCTTTACGTAGACGAAAAAACTGAGCTTCCCAAATCCGATCAGGGGGTTTTTGAATATGCACCAGGAAAAACGATGAACGTTACGCAAGTAGGCCACAAGTGGAGCCTCCTGCAAGCCAAAAGATACAAAAGCAATACCCAACCTTATTATAGAATGATTGGTAAAAACGACCAAGATTTAAGCAATGGCTCGGCAGATTACGAGCACAACGGAACCACAAAGGACTTCCAATCCTGGTTGGAAGCTGGACTCAAAGACTTTGCATCCAAGTAAACGATTTATCGTAAAAGAAGGACGTTTATCTAATAATAACTGGTGTTCCTACTGCTACATTTTGAAAAACTACAGAAGCGACTTTAGGAGGGATATTAATGCATCCGTGAGAACCTCTTGATTGATAAATGGATGCCCCGAAACGACTTCTCCAATTAGCATCGTGCAAACCATAGCCTTGGAAAAAAGGCATCCAAAATTTTACGAAGGAAGAATAGCCTGGGCCACGTAGGGTGCGGTTTTGCTGTTTAGCATATACCTTGAAGTCGCCGGTAGGCGTTGTTCTTTTCAACCTTTCGTTTCCTGTAACTACATCGGTTTCTAGGATGAGGTGACCTTCTTTGAAAAGCCATAATTTCTGTTCTGTGATGCTCACCTCAACGAAATCCTTGAATCCCTTTCGGACCCCTTGGGGAAGGCCTCTTGCCACAAAGACCATTTCCCGACTGGTACTTTTACCACTAGATATTTGACGAATAATCTCATCCACTTCTTTATCGATATTCATTCTAGGGAACGTAATCTCAGCGGTTGAATCAATGGTGCCTGAGGTCATATATTCTTCTAAAAGTTCCGAATATGGTTTTTCAATTTTAGAAGCAATTTTCTGCACAAACGTTTGGACGCTAACCCGATCGACATCCACTTTTAGTTTATCATTTAGCCCAAGCCATGTCGCAAAATCACTTTTATCCAGTTCGAAAGAGGAACCATCGTGTTTCAATACGATTTTTGTATTTAAACAGGCATCTAATTTACTTTTTGCTTCAAGTAATTCTTGAGAAGAAGCATTAACTTTAGGTTTAACATACAAATCTTCCTTTAAAAGATTTAATTTTATTAAGTTACCCTTCAAACTGCTTTGGAGAACAAGGCGCAATTTTGCCGTATCGATTTCGGTGCCTTGTATTTCTTTCACCAACATAAAATCATCGTCTTTGTATGCATAGGTGGCATTTTGAGAAGATTCAAAAGGAACATTGTATAAGCGTTTTAGAAAAACCGTGTAGCCTTTACTTAACTCTTTTGTACACCAGGTTGTATCGATCGCAGGTATTCCATCACCGAGCTCCTTCATCTTCATGGTAAAACAATAGGTTTCTTTATCTTTTGCCGGAAAATCTACTTTAAAATTTACCGCTAGGTTGTTGCTGCCTTCCAAATCAACCACCAAAGAATTTGGATCCAGTTGGTTCACATTCGCTTTAGGCGCCAAGGCTTTTTTCTCTTCACTGCTCTTGCAGCCAATTAGCAAACACGATAAAAGAGCGATTAAGCCTTGAATTTTGAGAAACTTGTGGTGAGTCATTGGGATGAATTATTCGAAATTAATGTAAAATTTTAATTCTTGATTTATGCACATATCCTTTTAAAATTTGGCCTTCATATTCCATATCCACCCGCAGCCAATTGGGATTAGAACAAGTAAAAAAGTAAAAACTTTCCAAATCTTTTTCAATAGGCTCCAATTTTCCAACAATTGAAGACTTAACGTCCATTTGAGAACGCACATTAACATATCCATCAGGATCGATAACTTGTCCAATTTTAGGTAAAATGAATTTTTGGGGTGAAACTGGCGTTCCTTTCAAATTGATGGCCGTGACCACCCAGCCAAGTTGTCCGCTAAAAAAAACACTTTCAGAGTAAAGACGATACATGTAAAGAAAATGAACCTCCAAGTTCTCTCCGCGGTAGTTTTCGAGCTGGTTGATTGGAATTCCTTGATAAAATCCAGGTAGCGCTACAAATTCATTCGATGTTATGATGAGTTGTTGCCCATCCGCTGGATTTAAAAAGTCCCAGCTGTCAATCTGACTTCCTTCATAACGGCCTCGGTAAATCAAAATCTCCTTTTTCGTTTGGTCAATAGATTGAGAAAAAAAGGTAAAGTAACCAACCAACATATACACGGTTAGTGCAATGATTAATAGATTCTTTGATCTTGTAGAATTCACCATGACAAACTTAGAAGATTTTTTCAAAATTTATGTCATTCAATCAATTAATTTTCTTGAACCGTAAACAGAAAGTGCTGAGATGGTCGCACATTGATAAAAAATCTTCCTATGTAAATCTGCAACTTCATGCTTGACCAAAGGACATCGATAATCATTTAGTTCCAAAAGATGGGTTCTATATGAATTTCTTATTCTCTCCTTCCGAGATTAATCCATTTTAACAAAGGATTTTCTGGAACCTTTTTGGTGGGCAAAGCTTACCTCAAATTGGTAAATTCCTCTCGATAATTCCTCCAGGTTTATAACGCTATTCATGCTTGTTAAGGATCCTGATTTAATTTTTCTTCCGCTCGCATCCCAAATCACATAACCCGATGGTTGCTCCCCTTCGCACTTGATAAAAATTTCATTTCTTGCAGGATTTGGGTACAACATCCAATTGATTGCCTGCATTTCATGTATCCCCGCATTGTCCGCGATTGCCTCAAAAACGGTCGTATCCGAACAATGGGCGTTGGAGGCCACTAAGGTCAGCGTGTAGGTTCCAGGAACGCTGTAGGTGTGGGTCGGTGTTGCTTGTGTTGACGTGTTGTTGTCGCCAAAATTCCAAATGAAGTTGGTGGCGTTGGTGCTTTGGTTTGTGCTAACCGTGGCTGTCATACCGAAGGAGGATACCGACGCAGCTGCCGTAACCTCATCCATCACTAAATAAACCGGGGTTCTTGGGCTGATGCAAGGATCTTTAACCACCTCCCAATCATAAAAATAA
>Ga0214917_10005930_pt1 | contig 12877 bp, 13 predicted proteins | sample LL_1208_BB_MetaG_FD_177983 | JGI IMG/M metagenome (GOLD analysis project Ga0214917, IMG submission 177983) | Freshwater microbial communities from Lake Lanier, Atlanta, Georgia, United States - LL_1208_BB | ecosystem: Environmental > Aquatic > Freshwater > Lake | place: USA: Georgia | collected... | reverse complement strand
TTTTCGGCATCTTCTACCAAGCGCTCCAGCTCAAACCAGCTCATCTGTACTAGATCGGGCTCTTAGCATCGCAAATAAATCAGCATCACGCCAGCCCTTTTTTGTTACCGCAAAACACGACGATTAATTGGTCCGCCAAGATTTACATCCGCCCCAGCGGCTGGTATACCAGGAGCACCAATTGGATTGCCAATTGCGCCATAACCAGGGTTATCAGCATCGCTATAGCCAGGTTCACCAGCAGCGGGGATACCAGGAGCGCCGACTGGATTTGCCATTACGCCATAACCAGGAGCGCCAGCAGCAGGCAGCCCAGGAGCACCAGCACGCCTTAACTGCGCATTAGCAGTAAGGGGGGTAAAAAATAATGCAGCACAGCTAAATATTGCAAAAGTTCTCATTTGGATCACAATCAATAAAAATATACTAATCGATTTCTTTGATAATTTAAAAGATACATCTTGTTAATTGCTATTAACGCATAAGAAATGCTTGCTTGAGCCCTCCTCATTTTATCGCTCTCACTACGTTCGGCGATCCATTCGTCAGGTTCTACGCGGCGCTTCTGCCTGAAAAACATGTTCCTGTTTCAAAATGATGATGCCTTCCTGGTTCTTGAAAATGCGGTTAAGGAGATAAGTCGAATCCTTAGAGCATCAGGTAAGGGCCCCCTGCATCGCACCTGGGTTGATCTTCCTTATGGAGAAGAAGAAATCTGCCTTCTAGAAGATGAGCTGCTCCCAATAGCTCAGATGGTGCTTGATCGGGTAGAAGAAATCGATCTAAAGATCCAAGTTGAGCAAGAGCGTAAATGGGCAGAAGAATAAATAGAAGATCCAGCCTTTGCCTAAGGCACTCCTGGCCCCACAGGAGCGGGCCCCGCAAGGGGCCTTTCTTTTATGGCCTTGGCGGCCCGCCCCTTTGGAACCGGCAGAAAGCAAGCGAGTTAGAGAAAGGGCCGGACCATATTCCTGACGCCACGAAGATGGTTGCTAACTTCACTTTCCCTTTTGGAATAGTCTTTTAGTTGGCCTTAGCAGCCGTTATTGGGCCAGTGGAATCGATTACTTCTTTCCCCCCAGTGGGCTTGCTAATGAGCAAGCATCATTAGACGTCAGGGTTGAACAGCACGGGGGTTGTCTCATCACGTAGCAGGCTGCCAACTCACCTCGAATTTGCAAGGGCTACGCAAGTCGCCTTTGGCGCCCCTTGCAAATCCATCGGATGAATGGCGCGATCTGCACGTAATTCGTCAAAGCCCCAATGCAAGTTCAATTCCCTTCCTGCCCAATTCGCTGCCTGATCATTCATCAATATGCCCCTGGAATCAAAAAAGCTGGCTCTCAGCCATGCCAGATCACCAATATCGGTAAACGCGGTAAAGCAGTAAAAAAAATGCGCTTTATTCCAGCGGAAAAAGCATTTGAATTTGCGAAAAGATTCGCAGGTACCCCTGGCTGCACGGTATCCGTTATCTAGGGCGCAAGCCCTTCCCCCCTCCGGGGCCCCCTTACAGGGGTTTTAACTATGGAGGTTTTAGAAGACTTATAAGCGCTGTAGATCTTGGCCCTTTGGGTCGCTGCGGCCGAGAAGCAAAAGAGCAGAAGAATGGCCGGCAATGGGATGTAGAGGATTGACATCGGGCTTGGGGCCGGCGCTATTAACTATTGCCTTAAGTGCATAAATCCAGCATTCATAGATCTAGGTGATACAAAACAGCTTCATAGGGGTACACCAAAAGTAAATGTTTATTCGTCACGCAGGTTTCTGCATTGTTTCGATATGGCGCAAGGGCTAAGGCAAGTTCGCTACGCGAACCCTTGCCCTCATATCGATTCACAAGGCAGTCCTGCGTTTCCTCGCAAATGCCCGTTTCAAAGAAAAAGTTTGCTGGCCCCACGCCAGAAGAAAAAATTGTTGTTGGTTTAATTGAGTTAATGGAGGCAGGTATCGCGCCATGGCGTAAGCCTTGGGCAGAAGATGGCTGTTCAGGGCATCACGTAAATCTTTTTAGCGGCCATCAATATCGGGGCTCCAATGTGATCTTGCTCACGATCGGCATGCACGCCTGTGGATCAGCAATGCCATATTGGTGCGGATTTTCAGAAGCAAAGAAGCTAGGGATTAGCCCTAAGAAAGGTTCTAAATGCGCTTATATCGTGCGCCCACAATTAAATCGATATCAAGAAGAAGAAGGCGCTGCCTTGGCTGATGGCAGCAAAGGTGATCCCAGCATCAAAGAATGGATGGTCTTTAAGCCCACCGCTGTATTCAATGCAAATGATCTAGAAGGCGAGAAGCTTGAGGAATTGATCAAGCTGCGTAAATTCCAGGCTGGCTATCAAGTAAAGCCAGAGCCAGAGCGGCTAGAAAATGCAGAAGCTGCATTAAAAAGCTGGAAAGTTCCAGTCAGCTTTGGTGGTAATCAAGCCTTTTATGCGCCAGCTATTGATCGCATTCAGTTACCTGAAAGATCAGCCTTTAATACCGCTGCTGCCTTATGTTCCACCTGGGCCCATGAAGCGATCCATTCAACCGGCCATCAATCACGGCTTGATCGCGATCAGAAAGGAAAGTTTGGTTCCAAAAGCTATGCAAGAGAGGAGCTAGTAGCTGAATTAGGTGCAGTGCTACTCGGTGATCGATTGGAAATTGGATCTGAAATTGAATCCCATGCAGCTTATTTAAGCCATTGGATTGGGCTATTAAAAGAAGAGCCAAATATTCTCTTCCAGGTAATGCGTGATGCAAATGCAGCATCAAAGCTGATCTGGCCGGAAGAATTAAATGCTCCGTTTGATCCCATCGCAGTAGCTAGTGATCGGCAGCTAGCGGCTGTGTCGCCTGCGGCCTTGTCTCTTGTGGCTGCATAAGCCGGGACCCAACTAATTAAGGGCAAGTACCACAAGGTTCCGCCAAAGTTGGTTGCTGGCTGTGGGATCCTTAGCTGATCAGCCAGCAGCCAAGTAATTAGCAGTAATGGCAAGCGACAAGCTTTTTTATTGGCTATTCCAAAATCAACCTGATCGCATTGTTCCTTTATTAACTGATCTACCTGTAGATGCTGGTGGTTATCAGTTTTCAGCACCAGTACTAAAAGAAAGGGAATACCGGCTTGATGGTCTGTTTCTACCGCCAGCAGATCGACCTGAATTGCCAGCCGTAATCCTGGAAGCTCAGATGGCAGCTGATCCAGGTTTTTTTATGCGGCTTTATGCCGAAACCGCACGGCTATTGCAGCAACAGGCTTTTATTCGTAATTGGCGAGTGGTAGTGCTGTGCCCATCACGGCAGCTGAATTTTGGTGATCCATCACCAGTAATTGAATTTTTAGAAAAGCGTGTGCAATGGCTTGAACTATTACCAAGCAGGCAAGCAGCTGATGCACCACTGCTATTGCAGGCCCTGGGTTTATTGGTTCAAGCGGAGGATCAAGTTGCAGCAGCAGCAAAAGAACTGCGTGTTAAGGCAACAGGAACTGCTGTGGCAGCAGATCTGAGTGATGTGATTACCGCTATTATTGTTTCACGGTTTAGCGGTCGCTCGATCCCGGAGCTTTGTGCCATGGGCGGTATCACCATTGAAGATTTCAGTAAGAGCGTTGCCTATCAGGAAATCTTTGGTCTTGGAGAAGCCAGGGGAGAAGCCAGGGGAAAGGCAGAAGGAAAAGCTGAGGGGGAATCCACCGTTATCTTGCGGCTTTTGCAGCGCCGCTGCGGACCCATCAGCGCAGCTACAACCGCCCGCATCCAGGCCCTGCCCCTGGAGAAGCTGGAAGCATTAGCAGAAGCACTACTTGATTTCAGCAGTGCTGCAGATCTAGCTGACTGGCTGAAGTAGCACTACCTGGCTGCAAAAACACTGGTGTTAGATAAATCCAGTCTTGGCCCTTTGTGTCTTGGTCTATGGCACTGTGGGTTTTGGGCCCATAGCCCTTGGCCCTGTGGGTCTTGGGCCCCTGGCCCTATGGGCCTATGGGCCCTTAGTTCAATACGTAGACATCACCGGTAACGCTTTCAAGGTAAAGATCACCAGGTACTGATCCAGGAACATCTGTTGGTGCGCCAGTACCAGTAAACCAACCAGTACCACGTACACCTTGAACACCAGCAGGCCCATCAGGGCCGATAGATCCAGCAGGTCCTACTTCACCTTGAGGGCCAGCAGCACCAACTGCACCAGCAATACCTTGGGGGCCTTGGATTGAGCCACCATCTACCCAGGCTGCTGTAACTGAATCCCATACGCGCAAGCTGTCATCTGCTTGAACGATGTAGGCATCACCTTGAGCTGCGCCAGCAGGTAAATCAGCAACAGTGGCAACGTTACCCCTGAAATTAATACCAGTACCAGCAGCACCTTGAATACCTTGGATCCCCTGGGGGCCATCAACACCAATTGGTCCCTGGGGGCCAGCATCTCCAGCTACACCTTGGGATCCAGCAGCGCCATCAGCACCGGGTAAACCTTGAATACCACTGGGGCCTTGGATACCATCTGCGCCGGTTGGACCTTTCAGCGAACCACTAGGAAGCCAAGCCATAAAAATCAATTCGTGTTCATATCCTTTTGCCGAGCTGGTGGTCAAAAGGGGTTAATTGCTGCGCAAACGCGGCAATAGCGATTAATACGCAAACTCGTAAATGAAAATCTCAACAAAGGGCTTGGGGTTAATAAAAGAGTTTGAGGGCTGTGAACTTAAAGCATATTTTTGCCCTGCTCGAATTTTAACGGTGGGTTTTGGAAGTACAGGTCCTCACGTAAAGCCAGGAATGACGATTACAGAAGCAGAAGCAGAGGCGCTGCTGCTGAACGATCTGGTGCGGTTTGAGAAAGCAGTCAATGAACTCGTAAAAGTGCCGATGACCCAAGGCGCTTACGACGCAATGGTTTCATTCACTTTTAACTGCGGCGAGGGTGCCTTTGCTGAGTCCACCCTTTTAAAAGAGCTAAATGAAGGAAAAGATCCAAACGCTGTAGCTAAAGCACAACTCCCCCGCTGGACTAATGGGGGCCTAGCTGGATTAGTAAGACGCAGGGCCGCAGAGGTTGAGCTGTTCTGTTCTGGTGGTGGCCTGGCTCCAATCGCCGCAACTAAGGCAGATCTCAAGTGTGTTGTTGCAACGCTGCTGAAAAAACGGCCAGTACCGGGTGATCAGCTAGCAGATAAGGAGAAGCATTCAGTTGAAATAGGCAGAGCCTATAACGATTGTGTTGTTCTTAAAGATGAAGCCGGCCATAAGCTGATCGGCTTACCTTTCGGCCAAGGTGAGTGGTATTGCTACCCGCCCCACTGGGAAGGACTCGCCACCGGGCCAAAGGCAAAACCTCCTAGCGCCACTGGAGCAGTTGATCTAAAGGTTCCTTTTTGGCCGCAAACTGACAATTTCACTCAGTCAGAAAGAACCTGCAACACAAGTAGCTGCGCAATGGCTTTGGAGTTCTTTAAGCCAGAAGCTGTGATTAATGATAATCAGTACCTCAAGAAGCTGATCGATGGAGGCTACGGAGATACAACGTCCCACCAGGCGCAGGGCAACCTCCTGGCTAGTTACGGCCTGAAATCCACCTGGCATACAAACCTGAGCCTGGCTGATCTGGAAAAGGAGATCCGCGCTGGCCGGCCTGTTGTCTGCGGAATCCTGCACCGTGGGAGTGAATCAGCACCCACGGGGGGCCACATGATCATTGTTCGCGGGCTAACTAGCTCTGGTGATTTCAGAGTGAATGATCCATACGGATCTTGCAATGACGGTTACAGCGGTCCCGTTGAGAACGGAAACAATGCGATCTACAGCCACAAAATGATGGCTGCCCGCTGGACTCCCGATGGCCCTAATAGCGGCTGGGGCAGGACGTTTCAGCCTTGACCCCCAGACTCCAGCATTTCGTGATTATTAGCGCAACGGTGTGGAGCATGACCATGCTCACGCTTGGTTATCTCGGATTTGCAAAACCGGATAGTGCTTTTGTAGCAAGTGTTTTAGGCGGAGCAATTAGTGCTGCTGGCTTATCAGTGGGTGATCGGAAAGACCAGCCAGCCAAGAAGCCAGAAGGCCAAGACCCAAAGGGCCAAGACCCAAGGGGCCAAGACGGAGGGGAGAACTAATCGTGAAGATCAACCGTAAACAAAAAGTAATTTTGGCAATTGGTGGGGGATTTGTTGGACTTTTATGGGGCCTTTCATTTGTCGTTAAATCAACAACCTGGCTGGATCGGCCAGCGATCATTTGCAATTCATTTCCAACTCAAAACAAAGCATTCCCTGAGAAAGAAGTAAAGATCTGCCTCACTGAAATAGTGACGCCATTCAATAAGCTTGCAGAAGATGCTGACTACCAGATTAGTTTTTATAACCCAACTATCAAAAGAAGAATAGATCTTACAATGAGAGTTTCGATCCCATCAGTATTTAGGCAATTATCGATTCTTTGGCGCGTGCAGCACGTTCAGCTCTACACCCCAAACGGAATTATGGTGAAAGATTCTTTTGACAGATATACGAATAACCACAGTATCTATCTGCCAATAGATATAACTCAACCTTTATGGTTTTGGTTGGTTGTAGCAATCAGCCAGACATACACTGAACCGCAGCTTGATATTGAATCTCAGATCGATGGCACCGTAGAGAAGTTTTCACGTATTGCTGCCACTGTTACCGCCACAGGATTAACCGCTTGGCGGTTCCTCCAAGCAGCTTCAGGTTAAAAATAAAAAATATTTAATATATAATAAGTACGCGCGACGAAATATTCAATACATGATGACACTAACAAAAGCATAAATCAACTAAGATGGCAAGAAGATGTGCTCAATTATTAAAATCTATAGCTGCGAGAAAATTCATGCAAACAACAAGCAGAAGTAATGATAAAAGGATTAATTTTGCCTATGTGCGCACCTAAACTTTTAAAATGAATCATTTATTTACTGCGAACAATCAGTAAAATCAATAAATTGCTGGTCGTTCGCAGGAAACAAGGTATTATAGCTTTTGTATCGACTAACTATATGGAAAATTCCGGTGGATCAATGCCGCTGTTGAGATGTCACCTGCTTATTGGTCCACCAGGGAGCGGAAAAACAACAATTGCAGAACAACTTTCACCTCTGCTTGAGGCGCAGTTGATTTCTACTGATGTAATAAGAAATGAACTCTATGGCGATCCACAGATTCAAGGTCGTTGGGTTGAAATAGAATCACGATTGCATGAATTAATACAAGATTGTGTTGTTAATAATCAATCGGTGTTAATTGATGCCACCCATGCTCTACGGCCATGGCGGCTAGCTCTTACGCAGTCTTTAGTTCTTAGCCAACCAGTTGAATGGATTGGCTGGTGGTTGCAAACGCCACTAGAAACCTGCCTAATATGGAATAAACAACGGGATTGTGAAGTTCCAGAAGATGTAATAAAACGCTTTTCAGCAGCACTTGGAAATCAATTATTTGCACCAGATCGCAGTGAGGGCTTTGCTTGTATAGTAGAAATTGATCCAGCACAAGTCATTGATTTGGGCTCAATATTAAGAAAAGAGTTAGATAGATTACCTCAACGTATAGCCGCCGGTCGAAATAGAGAAAGCAGTAAAGAGCTTCATGGTTATTCGCGTTTATTAGACATGGAGCGGCTATTATACTTAATTCAATTGTTGACTCGATTCCCCGGCTTATCAGCAGATAATAGCAATAGTATTGAACTAGAACGGATTTGTTATCCTAAGCCTGAGGGGTCTATTGCCCAACAAGCTGCTGCATATTTAAGTCAATTAAGAGGTAATTGTTATGGAGATGTAGATGCTTTAGAGCAAGATTTACTTTGGCTTGAAGCAGAAGAATTCTTTAATACTACATCAAGTAATAAGCGAATTAATCCACCAGAAATCAAAGAAGAAATCTCTAGTAATAATTATGGCGGATGGCCTGCACTTGCAGATGTTGATGTTTTTACACGTATTTTTACACTTTTGCGTTATTTACTGCAAAACCCATTTGCTCATAAAAAGGGTATACCATTAACTGATTACTTAATAAAAGAACTAGGTAGCGTTTATCTACCAGGTGAAACTGCTACCTTAAGGAAGGATATTGAACGAATTCTTACACCTTACGGTTTTAGAGATCGCAATGACAATGCGCGTCATGGCTATGGTATTGGAACAGCGGTTCTTTCTGCTGCAAGATTATGTGAGGTTCATCAAGTAATAAGTTTGGCGGCATCTCGCCTTAGCGATCCGATTGCTCAAAACTTGATAGAGGAACTAGAAGAGCGATTGCGATGGAGTGGAATCTTAAATCATGATCAAATTCCCGTTAGAACATATGCAAATCGATCAATCGTTCATCCTGATTTGGTGCGCCATGATTCGTTGGCAATACCTCAAAATGCTGAGCGATTGGAAATTGCTATAATAAATAGAGAAAGAGTTTTGTTAGAGCGCTTTATAGATGCTGCTAAATATGATGCTGATGCATCAAAAGAATTAAATATTTGGCCATTGCAATTTTTATTTCACAATATTGCTTGGTATTTGGCCTATGAGGAAGTAGCTGTTGGCAAAGAACACGGATTAATTAAGACTGAAAGATTAGATCGTCTTAGTTTAAGAAAAATTGATACCGGATTTTGCCGTTCTGATGATATTCATATATCGGCTATAGCTCGTCTTTCAAGATTAATTGAAATTAGCGGTGGAATTTATTTTGGAGAGAATGTTGATCTTCAATTGCAATATACCACTGCAAAAGAGGATCAAATTAAGACAATACTTAATACTGTACGTTTTCGTTGTACCTTTAAAATCTATAAATTTCTTAGGGAAGGATTTCAGAGATACCCTTTAATACAGATGCGAATATCAAAGCCATTACCACAAGATCGCTGGAAATTGCCATCTAAAGCACCTGTTGTGTTAGAGCCACTGCTTGATAATTCACATCCCTTTCCGGTAGAAATTGATCTACCAATATGGACAATTGAACGTGATATAGATTTCAAGCGTTGGCTTTTTGGTTACGGCGCCGAGATAATTATCGAATCTCCGCTAGAGCTTAAACTTGAACACATAGAAAAATCAGCTGCTGTGGTTGAACTCTACAGAAACTAGCGCTGGTTGTTCGCAGCAAAAAAGCACAATACAAACTGCTTTGCTGAATACTTAATTCATACCACCTGAGAATTATGAATTCAGCCTTCTCTTCCTCCTCCAGCTCCAATGGGCGGTACCGGTTTATTAAGGGCAGTCAACATGATCCGCTTGAAATCACTCATCCTGAAATGGATATTCAGGAATGTAATTTAGTTGGTGAAGTTCCAAACACAATTAATGAATTATTAGCAATGCAAGAAAGTGATTCCTGCTCAGCTATTCCTGAAAAACCAGATAAAGATAACAAGTATACAGCAAACGTAAAAAAAATATTTGAAATGATGCATGAACTTGATACGTCAGCTTCTGAAGATCATCAAATTGCAACAGCTCTCGTTAGGCATCTAGAAAATTATCACGATAAAATTGTAGACGAGTTGCAAGAAGATGTTGATGCAAGTCATAGTCAAATTGCTTCATGGGCCGTTGATGCTGATCGATTAATGCGGTGCCGCATCTTATTAGAGAGTGTAAGTATAGAATAATGGAATTCATGAATTATCTTACACCTCCAGCAAAGGAGATTTTAAATATTATCCGTTCTGTTAATGTTCAGGTAATAGAAAATAGCTCAAAATGCAAAAATAAAATTATTTTTGGTTGGCATGAATCAAAAACTATTATTATGTGTACAAATAATATTATCAAACATGGACAACCTCATATTTATATCACGGAAACCTTGCTTCATGAAGCAGTTCATGTTGCTCAATCTTGCAAAGGTGGTAGTTTTCATATTTCAAAGAAGCTTATGCCGCTCCCACCTGAAAAGCTGGTTGATGTTAAACAATCTATTTTAATCTCAAGCAACTCGAGTACAACTGAGCATGAAGCGCATTGGATGGAGAATAAGCCAGAAAAAATTAAATATGTCTTAAACAAATTTTGCTTTTAAAATCTATTGCATTTTTATGCAAGCCTTGCAATTAAAACCAATCTCAAGAGGTTTGCATTTTTAGGATCAAGCCTTAGTATTGATTACAGTTTTTTTTTAATCATGAAAGTAAAAGTCACTCTCTACGTCGCTGGCAAGGTATTTGATGAAGTTGTGCAAGCAGCAAACTATGACGATGCACGCCGAACGGCACTTGCTAGAAATCCAACAGCCAAGATTATTGCGGTGAACGCAGTTTTTAATTAGCTCTTCTACTGCATAATTCTATTCATTGCTTTAACAGCAATCCACACAAATTATCGAGATCTTAAAATGAAAAATCGATTAATTACGCCATCACAGCTTGCACTATTTAGCCGCAGCCCTGTTATTGGCGCTTGGTGGGAAGAATTGCATGTTATCGATGAAATTCGTGCACCTAGGCCAGCAACCAAAAGCCTTGATCAATTGTTATTTGATTCTGGGCTTGAGCATGAGGAGTTGCTTATCAAGCAACTTAAAAATGATAATAAAACTGTTGCTGAATTAGCAGGTAAGCAGAGCGAACTTGATTACAAAAATACCGAAGCAGCAATGTTAAGTGGTGTCGATTTTATCTGGCAAGCATCGTTGCGTAATGCTGAGATGCGTGGTTCAGCCGATTTACTTGAGCGCATTGAGGAGCCATCACTACTTGGAGCATGGAGTTATATCCCGATTGAATGCAAGCTTTCAAGCCACTCTAAGCCTATTTATATTGTGCAGGCTTGCGCTTATTGCGAACTACTTGAGCCGATCCTGGGTCACATACCTGATCAATTCAAGCTTTACCTTGGCGGCAAGAAAAGCGAAGAACAATTCCAGAAGTACCACAGAAAGGATTTCTGGAGCTGGTACGAATTGCTACGCCAGCGTTACCGTGATTTTCGTTCTTCATTTGATGCAAGTAACGAACCAGAGGATGCACCAGGTGATCACGGCCTATGGGAGCCATTTATAGAACAACGACTAGAAGATAAACGCGATCTAAAGCTGGTAGCTGGCATGCGTCAGAACCAGCGCAGCAAGTTGCGTTCAGCTGGTATCACCACGATCGAGCAGCTGGCCGCCCTGATCGATATTCAAGTTATACCTGTGATGAACAGCGACTTGCTCAAGCGGCTACGGGAGCAGGCATCCATCCAGATCGCAACCCAGGAAGACGCCCAGCGACCCGCCTACCGAGTGCGGCCTCATGAGCAGCAGGCCGGCGGCCTGGCACTGCTACCGGCGCCCGATACCGGCGACATTTGGTTTGATATCGAGGGCTTCCCCGATCCGATCAGCGGGGAGAAGCTCGAATATTTGTTTGGCGCCTGCTACCGGGATGAGGCAGGCGAGTTGAAGTTCATGCCCTGGTGGGCCCACACTCCCGACGAGGAGAAGCAAGCCTTCAATGGCTTCATCCAGTGGGTCCAGGAGCGCCGTGTGCGCCACCCCAACCTTCACGTCTACCACTACGCCAGCTATGAGAAGACGGCCATTGGCAACCTCGCCGCCCGCCATCTACTTCACCAGCCCCTCTGGGATCAGTGGCTGCGTGAGGAGCTGTTCGTCGATCTCTATCCGATCGTGCGGCGCGGTCTGCTTATCGGTGCGCCCAGCTATTCGATCAAGAAGGTGGAGCGTCTCTACAGCGATGCACGCAGTGAGGAGGTGGAGAGTGCGGCTGATTCGGTGGTTCAATACGCCGAATGGCGCAAATCCAAACAGAGCGGCATACCCGGTTGCGATGAGGGCCAGAGCCTGCTGCTGCAGGAGCTTCAGGACTACAACCAGCGCGACTGTGAGGTGACTGAGGGGCTGCATCGCTTCCTCCTCAACCTGCCGGAGATGGCGAACGCTGACTTCCGCGCCAACCGCTGGGGTGACACCCACGAACAGGGCAGCGAGGCCGAAGCCACTGCCGACCGCGACCGGGAATTGGAGTTCGTCGCCCGCACCTTGCTTGAAGAGATTCCCGAGTCAACCGTGGAGCCTGAAGCCGTAGGGCCCCGCGGCTTGAGCTGGCACGGCCACCGGCTGATGTCACTACTGATCGATTTCCGTGGCCGGGAAGACCGGGTCAGCTGGTGGGAGTTCTACAACCGGCTCAAGCTCACGCAGCAGGAGCGTGAAGAGGACAGCGAAGTGATCACGGCAGCGTCATTCCAGGGCAGCGAGACGGTCAAAACATCGATGATCCACCGCTATCACTTCGATCCAAGCCAACCGCTCAAGCTGGTCGATGATGGGCGGTCGATCAGCGTGGCGCTTGTTCCCCTGCAAGCCCACACTGGTGGATTCAGCGGCGGCGATCCCCTGGGCGATCCCGAAAAGGGGGATCGTGCAATTGGCTTCAGCGCCGAGCTGGATGGCGACAATCCCGGCACCGTGTTGCTGCCGATCGGAGCCAAGAAACGAACCAGCCTTGAGGCGATGGGGCACAGCGGCGACGTGTTGCCACGTCACGTTGATCTGATCCCCTTCCCTTTCCAGGTTCGCGGCTACCTCGACAACCTGGTGCGGATTGCCCAAGCCTGGGTTAACCAATGCGTGCCCTTGCCTCCCGCCATGGTGCAGTTGCTGGAGCACCGCCCTGTTCGTGGGTTAGTGGCTCTGAACGCCCGTATCCGCCAGGACCCCTCTGAGGCAGCAAACGTTATGGCTGAGCTGCTGCTGCAGAGCGATGGCCTCGCCCTCTCTCTCCAGGGCCCGCCCGGCACCGGCAAGACCACTGTCACCGGCGAGTTGATCGCCCGGCTGGTGGGTGCAGGCCAGCGGGTGGCGGTGAGCTCCAACACCAATGAAGCCATCTGCAACCTGCTGCGC
>Ga0214917_10005929_pt1 | contig 12878 bp, 11 predicted proteins | sample LL_1208_BB_MetaG_FD_177983 | JGI IMG/M metagenome (GOLD analysis project Ga0214917, IMG submission 177983) | Freshwater microbial communities from Lake Lanier, Atlanta, Georgia, United States - LL_1208_BB | ecosystem: Environmental > Aquatic > Freshwater > Lake | place: USA: Georgia | collected... | reverse complement strand
AGGCTCGCCCAGTTCATCGGTGTCAAGCATCTCATCACGGTTAACAGCGGCTCTTCGGCCAATCTGGTGGCGTTCCAGACCCTGACCTCGCCGAAATTAGGTGACCGGGCGATCAAACCAGGCGATGAGGTCATTGGTGTGGCGGCGGGCTTCCCCACCACGGTTAACCCGATCCTTCAGTTTGGTGCGGTACCGGTGTTCGTGGATGTGGACATCCCGACCTACAACATCGACGCCAGCAAGATCGAGGCGGCGATCACCCCCAAAACGCGCGCCATCATGCTGGCGCACACCTTGGGCAACCCCTACAACCTGGATGTGGTTACCGCGCTGTGTCGCAAGCACGGTCTTTGGCTTGTAGAGGACTGTTGCGATGCGCTGGGCTCCACCTACCGCGGGCAGATGGTGGGGACCTTTGGCGACATCGGCACACTGAGTTTCTACCCAGCGCACCACATCACGATGGGCGAGGGCGGGGCAGTGTTCACCAACCACCTCGAGCTCAAGCAGATCGCCGAAAGTTTCCGCGACTGGGGCCGGGACTGCTACTGCGCACCCGGTAAAGACAACACCTGTGGCAAACGCTTCTGCTGGAAGTTGGGTGACCTGCCCGAAGGCTACGACCACAAGTACACCTACAGCCACTTGGGCTACAACCTCAAGATCACTGACATGCAGGCCGCCTGTGGGTTAGCGCAGTTGGACAAAGCCCATCAGTTTGTGGAGCAGCGCAAGCGCAATTTTGCGTTCCTCAAAGAGCGTCTGCGCGACTGTGAAGAGTTCTTGATATTGCCCGAGGCTACGGCAGGCACGGATCCATCGTGGTTTGGGTTCCCGATTACGCTGCGAGCCAATGCTCCTGTGAGCCGGGTCGATCTGCTCACATACCTCGATCAGGAGAAGGTCGGAACGCGCTTGCTGTTTGCAGGCAACCTGACCCGCCAGCCCTACATGAAAGGCCGCAATTTCCGCGTCAGTGGTGAGCTGAACAACACCGATATCGTTATGAACAACACGTTTTGGATTGGGTTGCAGCCCTCACTCACCCTACAGATGTTGTCGACTTCGGCCGATAAAGTGTCAGCCTATCTAGGTGTCGGGTTTTGAAAGAGGGGCACGTTGTGGACAGCAAAATTCCAACGTCTTTGGTTACGTTTGAGATGGCTAACAACCACATGGGTGATGTCGCTCATGGCGAACTAATAATTCGTAGATTCGCGGAAGTGGCCGCGGAATTCCCTGATTTCTCCTTCGCGTTCAAGTTGCAGTACCGTAATCTCGATACGTTCGTGCATCTGGATATGCGGGACCGTCAAGATATCAAGCATGTCAAGCGTTTCAACGAGACCCGGCTGTCGCGGGCTCAGTTCGACCAACTGGTCGCGGTTATCAAGGGTGTCGGGTTTAGAACGATGGTCACTCCTTTTGATGAGGATTCCGTCGATATCATCGAAGCCCAATCCATAGAAATCATAAAAATCGCCAGTTGCTCCTTCAATGACTGGCCCTTGCTTGAGCGCATCGCCAAGACTGACAAACCTATTATCGCTTCTACAGCTGGGGCGACCATAGAGGCACTAGATGCAGTGATAAGTTTTTTGAAGCACCGCAATAAAGATTTTGCGATTTTGCACTGCGTTGCCGAATACCCAGCCGATTCGGGAAAGATGGAACTCAATCAAATCGAGTTTCTTCGTTCTCGCTACCCAGGGTTACGGGTTGGCTTCTCTACCCATGAGGCCCCGGAAGATACGGAAATAGCCAAGCTCGCTGTCGCCAAAGGGGCGGACATTTTTGAGAAGCATGTTGGCGTTGCGACAAATTCGTATGCCCTTAATGCTTACTCTGCGACGCCAGAGCAGGTTGCCGCTTGGTTGCACGCAATTCGTTATGCGCGTTCTGTGTGCGGCTTTAGCGGCGGGCGGTCACCAGTCAATCCCACAGAGCAAGAAAGTTTGCTTTCACTCCGTCGTGGCGTTTTTGCAAGGCGCCCTATTGTCGCGGGTTCGGCAATCAAGCGCGAGGATATTTATTTTGCATTTCCACCTGTTGTTGGCCAGGTCACTGCTAATGACTGGGGGAAGTATCTCAATTTCTCTGCCGCTCAAGATATCAGCACTGATGCCCCCCTGATTGCCAGTGCTATGGTTATTCGAGATGACCGTGAATGTGTGCTGGAAATTGCGAGCCGTGTTAAAGTTCTGCTAGCTCAGAGCAATATCACTGTGCCGGGCGGAGTCGATCTTGAGATTTCACATCACTATGGCCTTGACCGATTTAAAGAATATGGCTTGACAATGCTCACCGTGGTTAATCGGGGCTACTGTAAGAAATTGTTGATTTGTCTTCCCGGTCAAAAGCACCCTGAACAATATCACATGCAAAAGGAAGAGACTTTCCATGTGCTTTACGGGGAAATTGAGCTCACGTTAAATGGCGCGACATCGCTTTGTAAGCCTGGTGACGTTGTAAATGTGGAGCCAGGGGTTCGACATGCTTTCAAGAGTCTTGGCGGCGCTATTATAGAGGAAATCTCTTCCACTCATTATGTCAATGACTCCTTTTACACAGACGAAAAAATCAACATAAACAAAAATCGAAAGACGCTATTGACTTATTGGATGGATTAATGAAGCGCGTTGCCGATGTTGTAGCCGGATGGCTAGTGGATTGTGGTGTCACAGACGTTTTCCTACTTCCTGGCGGTGGTGCGATGCACCTCAACGATGGTGTTGCCTGTGAAGAACGATTAACAGCGATTCCTTGCCACCATGAGCAGGCGTGTGGCGTAGCCGCTGAGGCTTACGGGCGAGTTGGGCGAGCTAGATTTGGGGTTGCCATGGTAACTACCGGGCCTGGGGCTACCAACGTCCTAACACCAGTCGCGGGTGCTTGGATTGAGTCTTTACCGATGATGGTCATCGCGGGCCAGGTCAAGCGCGCCGATGCCCTTGATGGACGGCCGCTTAGGCAAGGCGGTGTACAGGAAGTCGATGCATTGGCCATGGCGAAGCCGGTTACAAAGTTCGCAGTGCGCGTTGACGATCCCTTGGCCATCCTGAGAGTGTTGGATGAGGCGCTTTTCCGAATGCTGGATGGTCGGCCAGGTCCGGTCTGGATTGATGTTCCGTTGGACGTGCAAGCCGCTCCGGTAAACGAATCAGAGTTAGAGAGATTTGTTCCACCACCAGCTTCCGGGGACGCACCCATTCCAATTGAGACGCTCAATGTTATTTCGAAGCTCATTGCGGAGTCGGAGCGTCCGCTTATCTTGGCTGGACACGGTGTTAGGATCTCTGGGGCCGCGGAAAACTTCAGCGAACTGGTCGATACATTAGGAATTCCATGCGTTTTTACTTGGAATGCGGCCGATCTTCTACCATGGGATCACCCTCTATATGTTGGTAGACCTGGAAATGTGGCGGCGAGGGCGCCCAATTTTGCCGTCCAGAATTGTGACTTGCTGATATCAATCGGGGCCCGTCTCGACAATATCGTAACTGCCTATAACCCCTTGTCATTTGCCCGGGTTGGCAAAAAGGTTGTAGTCGACATCGACCCTAACGAACTGAATAAGCATCCATTCGTGGCAGACGTGCTTTTGTGTGCCGATGCCGGGGAGTTTATGGCGGCATTGAGGGATGGTCTCCCTACTCGAAAACCAAGCTGGGGGGCTTGGCGATGGAAGTGTCAGGATTGGAAGAAGCGCTACCTCCCGGGCGATCGCCAGCTGAACGCGGGTTCAAATAGCAAGCCCATGTCGCACATCGGGTTCGTCGAAGGGCTGTCCAACGTTGTTCCTGAGGGTACGGTTATTGTTACTGGTAGTTCTGGTCTGGCGGTTGAATTTTTTTACACGGCGTTCAGGAACAAGCGCGGCCAGCGCTGCTTCCTTACCTCGGGACTTGGCGCGATGGGGTATGGCTTGCCGGCCGCAATTGGCGCTTGCATCGGCGCAGGAAGCAAACCGACCCTATGTATCGAGAGCGATGGTAGCTTAATGCTCAACCTTCAGGAATTGGCAACCCTCAAAACGCTAGACCTTCCTATCGCGATCGTCGTAATGAATAACAAAGGGTACGCGTCGATTAGAAATACCCAGAGAAACTACTTCTCCTCGCGGTATATAGGCTCGAATTCGGAATCTCGACTCGAAGTCCCTGATCTCGCCGGAGTTGCCCAGAGTTTCGGGATAGAAGCTAAGTCTGGCGAAGCTATGGGCGATTTGTCTCAATTTTTTTCGACTCTAGACTGGAGTCGCCCAAGTCTGTTTGACATGCATTTAGTAACCGATGAGGCTCTTAGCCCTAAAGTCGCCGCAATACCGCAGCCTGACGGTTCAATCATATCGATGCCGCTTGAGGACATGTCACCGCTACTCGACATGGCAGAGCTTGAAGCCGAAATGATAGCTCCCTTGTCGCCGGAGTCTCGCGGGGCGAGGGCCTTAACGTGATGTCTTGTCGGGTTTGCCAAGCTGACCTGGGAGATGTCTTAGCAATTCTGAAAGATATGCCGGCATCGGCTCAAAACCTCCCTCTCCTAGACCAACTTCGTGAAGACCGGGCCCGAGATTTGCAGGTTCGGCAGTGTCTGGGCTGTGGGTTAGCGCAAGTGGATTGCGAACCCGTCCCCTACTACAGGGAGGTGATCCGAGCGGTCGCGTTTTCTGATGAGATGCGAGCTTTCCGCCGATCACAGTTGCGAGACTTTGCATCGGGTCACCGTCTTGTTGGCAAGAGCGTGCTTGAGGTGGGTTGCGGGCGTGGCGAGTATCTCCATTTGCTCAAAGAGGCGGGGATGGTTGCCGCCGGGACCGAGTACGGCGAGGTGAGTGTAGCCGAGGCGCAAAGGGCCGGACATGAAGCCATTCGGGTATTTCCTGGCGATACGAGGCGTCCTATTAGTGGCGCCCCATTTTCTGCGTTCTTTTCGTTTAATTTTATGGAACACTGGCCTGATCCGCGTAGGGTGTTAATGAATTTAGCTATTAGTTTGGACGAAGATGCAGTCGGGTTGGTGGAAGTGCCCAATTTCGATATGCTGATTGAAAAGCGTATGGCAACGGAGTTTGTCGCCGACCATCTTTCTTATTTCACTACCGAATCCTTGGCCAATACGCTTGTCCTCTCTGGCCTCGAGGTTCTGGAGATTCGGGAGGTTTGGTATCGATACATACTCTCGGCCACCGTGCGGCGTCGTAAACCCCTAAATCTCAAGCCCTTTGAAACCGCGCTTGGTGCACAGCGTCGCCGGGTGCAAGATTTTATCGGCGGGGCGGGTCCCAACGGAATTGCCGTATGGGGTGCTGGGCATCAGGCCCTGGCTGCGCTGGCACTAATGGAATTGCATGACTGCGTGCGCTATGTTGTCGATTCGGCGCCCTTCAAGCAGGGCCGCTTCACACCGGCAACACACATACCTATCGTCGCGCCAGATACGCTTGACGCAGATCCAGTGGGCTCCATTTTGATTATGGCGGCCGGTTTCTCTGACGAAGTTGCGGCCAATATCTTCGATCGTTGGGGCAATCGATTTAGGCTCGCAATTCTCAGAGAAGATAATGTAGAGGTAGTTGATTATGGAAACCGCTGAGCGATTATCGCTGTCGTCGGCAATATCGGAGATAGACCGGCTAGTACCCGATTCCCGTTATGGCCTTCAGGAGGATCTATTTCTGCTGGTCAGCCGAATGACGCCATTAGTCAATGTTGATATATTAATTGTTAACGAAGCGGGCGAGAAGCTGCTGACTTGGCGGCATGATGAATTTTACGGGCCTGGATGGCACATACCCGGAGGCATTGTAAGGTTCAAGGAGACCATGGCAGAAAGGCTTGCTAAGGTTGCGCTACGCGAGGTGGGCTGCGGCGTCACCGTCGTTGGGGAGTGTCTTCGAGTGACCGAGATCTTATGCGCCGACCGCGATGTAAGGGGCCATTTCGTTTCGCACCTGTTCAAGTGCCGGCTTGACGGCGAGCCTGACGCTTCGCGATGTGCCGAAATTGGTAGACCGAATCACGGCCAGTGGGCATGGTTCGCCAAGACGCCCGCGCAGCTGATTCGTCAACACATGCGCTTCTCAGATGTTATCGACACGGCAAGCCCATAGACGACTACCTAATTGGGAATGCGATGCAAGCCCCCTTGAGTGTTATAGCGAAGGCGGTTCGGGCGGATAACTTTAGGCAACTAACTAGGGCGACGCCCCATCTTCTGCGCCTAAAGGGCTCTCGGATACTCATGACCGGCTGCTCAGGCCTTTTTGGGCTCTGGCTTCTCGACCTCATCGATCTCGGGAATCGGGAGCTTGGGTGCGACATACAGCCTGTGGTTCTCACGCGGAACCCTTCGCTGTTGGCTCAACGTCATCCGCACTTAGTTGGGATGCCGGGGCTCATCGTGAAAGCCGCCGACATACAGAGTTTCAAGGTGGGTAAGATTAATCCTACCCACTTGATTCATGCAGCCACGACGTCTGCGGCGGAGACCTTCAGCGGTGTGGGCCCCCTTGATAAGTTCGACACTCTGGTTCTTGGAACGCGTAACTTGCTATCGCAGTTCCCTAGGGGTTCCTCACTGCACTCGGCGCTTTTCCTAAGTTCCGGGGTTGTCTATGGCGCACTTCCTGCGGGGGGCGCACTAATCAGCGAAGATTTTGATTGTGCTCCCCCTCCCTCGGATATCGCTGCGGCGCTTGGGCATGCAAAACGGGCTGCAGAGTTTCTTTGTCATGGGTTTGCAGCCGAACGGGACGTGAGTTTACGGGTCGCCCGATGTTTCGCGTTCTCCGGCGCCGGTCTCCCCGTAGGCTTGCACTACGCTTTGGGCGATTTCATGCACCAAGCTATCATGGGGCAACCGATTGTAGTGAAGGGCGACGGGACAGCGATGAGGTCGTACATGCATTTGGGGGACATGGCTATTTGGTTGCTTTGTTTGCTGGCGGACCCCGAGCGTTCCAGGCCAGTGACTGTGAACGTCGGTTCACCGCAAGGTATGACGATTCAGGAGCTCGCGGACGAGGTGAGCAATTGTTTCGTGCCTAAGTGCGGCGTCATCGTCCTCGGTGGGGCCAACTACTCAGTTGGCAATGTGGTGAGGGCACGTTACGTGCCTGACACAAAGCGGGCGTCTGAATTTGGGCTCGAGAACTGGACACCTTTTCGAGTCTCACTCGAAAACATGTTGGCTGGTATGGGTTCTTAGATTTTCGTGAAAAGGGAAAGCTTCATGGATGCTTTGAAAATTCTTGCGCAGGACGAGGCGCTTTCATTAATCGAAAAAAACAAGAGAAAGGATCAGAGCGTAAAACGTCCCAGGGTGCACGAGAAGATACAAAAGTATCATCGGGAGATGGTTTCCGGATACATCAGCCCGATATTAAGGCTCAAGATAAACCGCTCGCTGTGCAACTTCCATTGCGCCCACTGTTGCGAGGAGCCTTACATGACGCGTGACCTCAAGAAACGTACCGGCGCCATAGATCCTCGTCCACAGATGGGCTTGGAAGATTATCGAAAACTTTCCGAAGAGGCCGATGAATATGGCATCTTCCGCTTTGTTCTAACGGGCGGTGAGGCGCTGCTTGATAAAAACCTCGACAAGTTGATTGAAGTGCTAGATCCAAAAAAACACCTCATTATTCTAGATACCAACGGATGGACATTCGATGATGAAAAAGCGAGGTGGTTTGCGGATCTTGGCGGATACAAGGCCCAAATTTCTTTGGATAGCTGGATCGAGGACGAGCATGACAAATTCCGGGCAAAGAAAGGATCGTATAAGCGGGTAATGCGCGCGCTTCAAGCATCGAAGAATGCTGGGCTCGAGCTGTTAATCTCAACATGTATCGTTAAAGACAGAGTTTTCACAAAAGAATTTGAGGATCTTTGTCAGTACTGTAAAGCAGAAGACATTCCTCTTTACGTAACGCTCGCGAAGCCCGTTGGTACCGCGCGAGAGCACGATGACTGGGTTTGCATCAAGCGCGATGTCGATCACTTAAAGCTTTTGGAAGATAAGTATAATATTTTCACGCACATGTCCCCATCTTACGGACAACCCGGGCGGTGCATAACCGTAAAGGGCATAAACACTGTCAACCATGACGGCGAACTCATTCCGTGTCCTTACATGGATTTGTCAGTCGGCAATATTTTGAAGGAATCCCTTGCGGCGGTTTTGGACCGAGGTATGCGGAACAAGTGGTTGGGGCCCTACAGGGACGAATGTATTATTGGTGAGCATAAAGACTTCATCCGTTTCCACAATAAATCAGTGGAAGACTATTTCAAAGTCAGCCCATTGCTACCGGTTCCTTATGAGCATGGCTTTGGGCGAACGGGAGCACTTTGATGGGAATATCGTTAGTCGAAACGCCATTATTTGACGAAGGGGGGCGACGAATACTTACGAAGCCGTATCGTGTGTTTGATAACGAATGTTTGCGGTATTATAACATTTCCAATATCCGGTGGGATTTTGAGTCGATTGCCGAACGCTACAATCGTTTCGGAGGCTTTGAGTTCAAGGTTGACTCGGTCAAAATCGCCGATTCTTGTTCCGCGTTGAGGGATGTATTCAGTCGAAATCCACAATTGTCAAACTTGTTCAAAGGTGTCCACGTTCCGTTTGTGGTGCCGAAGATCGAAAAAGGACAAGATCTCTCGGAATCGTTAATCGGTAGTTTTTTGCCGCGCCTCGAAGCTTCGTTTCGAGCCGAGTATCCGGCGGCCCATTTTAAAGCCGTGATGCAGGGCGGGGCTCAACTTACGAACAGCTTGCGCGTGGCTCAGCATTCTCGTTATGAAAACTTTATTCGTGCGGCCGAAGTTGCTTCAGTGGCAGGTTGGTATTTTCCGCAGGCGCTTCAACAATTTGATGTGGCATCGCAAATTCTTCAGATGCAAGAACTTCCTAATGTGGAGGGTTTGTGCTTAAGCGGGCCGGCAGAGATTATTTACGCCGTTATGGGAAAGCCGGACTTGCTGATCAATGAAGATGGTTACGCGCCTGTTTTGTGTATGTCAGCGCTGCGGCACGCGGACGACAGGTTGGCGCTGGTTTTGAAGGCGTATGGTCCGCATCTTGAGTTTTGGTGTTTGAGTCAGATGCTCGCGCCCGGCGTCACACAAGTGTCGGAGCAATGGTCGGGCGGAGTTACGTTATTTTCATCGTTGGCATGAAGATTAAGCAGGTAATTAGGAAACCAAGTATTTTCTAATAGCTGATGCTGTGGCTTCTGCTTGCGACAAGCTCATGCCGGGTCCAATTGGTAGGCTTAGCAATTTTTCAGCCATACTTTCGGCGATGGGCTGGCGACCGATTGTCAGGTATTGGTCCGAATAGGCGGGTTGCCGATGTGGCGGAACCGGGTAGTGGATCATTGTAGCGATGCCTTGTTCAGCTAAGTATTTCGAAATTTGGTTTCGTCGGGTATGTCGAATAGTGTACAAATGCCAAACTGGCTCTACGTTGTCAATTACCTGGGGTAATACTAAACCTGACACGCCGGCCAGTTCGTTGTCGTAAATTTTAGAGATATTTAACCGTTGCATGTTTCCCATGTCGAGGTGCGGTAGCTTTACTCGCAAAAAAGCCGCCTGGAGCTCATCCAGCCGAGAGTTCCAGCCTATCATCTCGTTGTGGTACTTCAGGTTGGAACCGTAGTTGCGCAACGTTCGCAGGGTTTTTGCCAAGTCCGCATCATTAGTTGTGATTGCACCGCCGTCTCCCAATGCGCCCAAGTTTTTGCCGGGATAGAAACTCCACCCCACGGCATGGCCATGCCCCCCGATACGTCGCCCCTTATAACGCGCACCGTGCGCCTGAGCAGCGTCCTCGATCACGAAAAGTTTATGCTGCTCGGCAAATGAGAGTATCGGGTCCAGATCCGCCGGTTGACCATAAAGATGCACGGGTATGACCGCTCGTGTGCGGGACGTGAGCGCGCTGCTTAGCAGATCAGGGTCCATATTGCAGGTAGCAACAAGTGGCTCGACTGGTACGGGAATGGCACCCACATGGCTAACCGCCAGCCAAGTGGCTATATAGGTATTAGAGGGGACGAGTACTTCATCGCCGCGGCCAACACCAAGCGCCCGGAGACTCAAAATTAAAGCATCCAATCCGTTGGCAACGCCAACAGCGTGACCCACTTCGCAATACGTAGCGAATTCTTCCTCAAAAGCCTCAACCTCCTGGCCGAGAATGTAGCGGCCTGATCGTAGAACTCGTCGGACCGCTTCTAGCAGCTCCCTTTCAAATTCGGCTTGTATGGCCTGAAGGTCTAGGAAAGGTACACGCATGCTAATTGCCTTTGGCCCAGATGAATTCCGAATAATTTCTATAGTAATCTTCCTCGTCGTATCGATTCGACGCAAGCACCAGACAAACCGAGCCGGAAGAAAAGTTGTCAAGCTCTCGCCAAATCATGGGGCAAATATACAAGCCGTGATAACTCCGGTCTAGGCGAAACGTTTTTTTGTCCCTGCCATCATCGATGGTCACATCAAAACTACCGGCGATGGCTATGATTAATTGATGCAGCTCCTTGTGAGCATGACCGCCACGCGCCGACCCGCCCGGAACATCATACAAATAATAGACACGACTAATATCAAAAGGAACCACACCCCCCCCCTCAATAAAAGTAAGGTTTCCCCTTGGGTCTTGAATTTTTGGCAGATTAATTATTTTACATTTTTGTAGCGTCATAAAAGAGCTCCGCGCGGTCCAGTAAACCAAAGGTATAACGCAAGCAAACCAACCAATTGAAAGCAAGGTTTAAGAAGAAATTAATTAAGACGAGATGCTTGATAAAACTCTCGCTCGTCGATAGATTATTTAATTCAAGAAGCCAAGCTCAACTTTCATTTTTTTAACTCCGATTGGATGAGTTTCTCAAGCATATCGATACTTGCATCGTTGAATATTCTGGGCCATCCCGCCGGTTCGCTGTCAAGAATATACCTGGCCATGCTCTTCTTCAACCCAATCAATACATTCGCCCTAATATTTACTAACTCGCGGGAAAGCAAGCTGCAATATAGCACTCGATATGCAGTTTCCGCTAACCCAACCCCCAGCGTCAACCTCCCAATGCAATTTATTTTTGCCATGACTCTAACCTCGTCCGCGAAAAACTCATGTTCGTCATAAATTTCATCGTAGGTTCTTATATTATCTTGGATGTGAGTTGACTTCAAATGCATATTGTTTGTATTGGAATCGTCATGATCTCTGTAGTAGCAGAGTCGTTCATTTATTACGTATGCTTCGCCATATGAGGATAGTTTCGCGAATAAATATAAATCGGACTCTCCCATCCGATAAACTGATTGAAAATTCCTGCGGTCTTGTTTTTTATATTTATAATCAAGCCCACCAATGCTTTTGTACGCTGAGTTGCGGATCAGAGCGCTCGACCACATAATCCAACAATTTATCACGGTATCAAACGATATATCATGCGGGCCGGTACTCAGGTCAGGCCTAATTGCTGTCGGAAATTCATTTCTTGGAATTCCGTTCATTACTCTGGAGCATAGGGAATAGCAAAACGAACACTGACGGTTGTCCTCGAGCGATCTATATGCTTTTTCTAAGAATGTGTTGTGTAGCCAATCGTCATGATGCAGCCACATGATATAGTCTTCCGTTGCGGTGGCGACGTTTCTCATAAAGGTTATCGGCCCCCCTAGATTTTTTATATTTTTCTTGAATGAAAATCTAGCATCGCACTCAATAAAGGGTTTGATGTGGGGCTCTATTTCACACGGGCTTGCATCGTCTATGATGATTGCCTGAAAATTGGGAAAGGTCTGATTTTGCAGGGATTGTATGCAGTTTACCAAATATTCCGGGTTTTTATAGGATGTGATAACTATTCTTATATTAGATTTCTCGGAATTTGCACAAAAGTTCAACATTAATGGTTTTCCTTTAATCACAGCGGAGGATTAGTAAGAACCGAGGAGTTCGTCGTGGAATGTAGTCTGCAGGGCCCTGACAGGCGGCGTTTTTGGCTGCGTTACAGTATCGCGCCGTAGGGTTATCCTGACCTGCCACGTTTCTTCGGGCCATTAATTCTTGGAGAACGGCCCCCGAATCTTTTGACCTGATCTTCCGGACGAACTCGTTCGGCGTCAGGTGCCCCAGACTGCTATGCGGCCGCACGTCGTTGTTGTGCTGCCGCCACTGCTCGATCACCACCTTCGCTTCCACCCGGTTCCGGAACCACTCGATGATCAGGCATTCGTCCCGGAACTTGCCGTTGAAACTCTCCTCAACACCGTTCTGCCAAAGTTTGCCCGGGTCAATCAACGCCAGACCCACATTCTCGTCCGTCGCCCACCGCAACATGGCACGGGAGACGGACTCAGGCCCGTTGTCGGACCGCAGATAGCGCGGCGCGCCGTGAACACTGATCAACTGCGACAGCACCTCCACCACCCGACCTGACCGGATCGAGTCGGCAACATCGATCGCCAGACTCATCCGTGTGAACTCATCGACCACCGTCAGGCACTTCAACTTCTGTCCGTTCGCACACGCATCGTGCACGAAGTCATACGACCAGACCTGATTCGGACCCCTTGGCGCCGGAAGGCGCGTCCGACTGCTGGCGATGCGCTTGCGTGGCCGCTTGCGCGGCACCTGCAGCTTAGCCCTGGCGCCACAGTCGCCAGACCCGCCTATCGCCCATCTCAAAGCCTTGGCGGCCTGAAAACACATGGATGCGCCGATACCCGAACCGCGGATACTGCGCCGACAGCACACCCATCGCCACCAGCACCGGCACATCCTTCTCCGCCTTCGTCGACGCATACCCCACCGTCGAGCGCGACACCGAGAGCAGCGCGCAAGCCCTCCGC
>Ga0214917_10005925_pt1 | contig 12883 bp, 18 predicted proteins | sample LL_1208_BB_MetaG_FD_177983 | JGI IMG/M metagenome (GOLD analysis project Ga0214917, IMG submission 177983) | Freshwater microbial communities from Lake Lanier, Atlanta, Georgia, United States - LL_1208_BB | ecosystem: Environmental > Aquatic > Freshwater > Lake | place: USA: Georgia | collected... | reverse complement strand
ACTAATATCTCTGCGTGAGCTTTGTGCTACTGATTCCCAAGACGCCGGACGAATATAAGTCAGCGCCACCTTCAGAGCTTTCTTAAAATCTTTTGACCGTTTGCTGTGGAAGTCACTGTTATATCTCGCAAACTTCTCGTTCTTAATCAAGCCCGAAACGACAATATAGTTCTCGCTGTCGTAATCAATTGTGCCCACTAGAAACGGCGGGCTAACGCGCGAATCATAAAAACAAATCGCGCCGAATTTATTATCCATTATGTTTACGCTTCGCGGCTCGGCATTGATATGCACAGGATAAACCGCGTTTGATTTGATAGCGTTGTAAAAGTCAATAAGATTTTTGTACCGGCAATTCTCGATGCCAGTTTCTCCAGTCCACTTAATCACAGGATATACCCCTTAAAAATTCCAAACGCGATAACTAAAATTACAGCGCACATACAGACCACCAATGTTTTCTCGCGCTTATACCAAGGCACCGGGTCTTCAAACTTTAGATACCGGCCATACGCTTCCTTGGTACTACGCGGTACTGAATACTCCTGCTTCGTCGCTTCACGTCCGTACATGATTGGTCCCCTTAAAAGTCAAACGCACTGAGAATGTCATCAACCTTCTTCTTTACATCCATACGAATAGCATCGCTATCGCGCACATCCCTAGCATCTACACCTGCGATAGCTTTCTCCAACTGCTGACGGGCTTGCTCCAACTTCGGGTCTTCGGTTACGTTCAGCTTGGTAAGCATGGCGCACAGGTCCATAGCATTGGTGAACATAGAATCACGGAATATTTTCTTGCTGCCTTCGTCGTAATCCAATCGCTCACTAATCTTGGTCAGGGTGCCATGCAACTGCCCCCACAAGTCGCGGGTGACTTCCTCCAACTTATCTGAAAAGAACTTTTCATATTGTTCCCGAAGCTCTTGGGCGGTATCATCCCCTGCCTTCACGCGGAAATCATCAACGTCTGCGATGGGCAAGAACACATACTTGATACGAAACTTACTGCGCAGTGTCTCTACGTCTGGATACTCGTCACGATTGAACAAGTCGCCCAACTGGAACGCAGCGGCAGACACAAGGGTCGGGTACTCATTAAGAAAGTCTTCGACTGCATCGTTGAACTGCTGCTCGTGGTAATTAAGAATCTGTTTGTAGTCAAAGAAGTTCTTCATCGGCAACAAGCGCGAACCTAAGTCCGACCAAGGTAGTGTCTGTTGACAATGCCAATTGCGAATGTTGGCGGCCATCTTCGTTACGACTTCCAGCTTGTCGGTACCTGCCAAAAGATGTTTAGAGTAGTTGCCCGCCTTAGTCTTCGTGTTCTTGGCAGCGTCAATCTCTTGCGATACTTGCTTGTCCATCTTCTTGCCCGACCATGCGGAAATCGACAGGTCAACGAGCATTGATTTATCTTGAATCATTTTTAATTCTCCAATTTGCTAAACGGTTTAGTAAATCAACCAACACGCACAGTCTTACCGACAGGTGCGACCTTATCCGTATTGATTGCAAACAACACAGGTACATCAACTGACTCAGGCCACGGGGTGTAGCCATCGGTCAACACAACAACAGCTTCGGGCTTCATGCCCTTGCCCTTCACATACTCAAACACACTACATACGTTAGTACCGCCACCACCGCGCGGCTTGGTTGACTGCATGATACTACTGAAACTGTCCGGCTCATACTTTTCGTGGCGTGCAACTTGAGTGTCCCAATACAGCAGGTCGATACACCCCGGCACCACGGTGTTACAGATACTAACTACCTCGGTCAAAAACTCGTTCAGCACAGGCCCATCGATACTACCTGATGTATCTACAGCAACTACTAGCGGCCCGACCGACTCACCGACAAGCGACGGCAAGTAAACATTCTGGTCCACCCACCGTCGGTTTGGTTTGCGCCATGTGGATACATCTTTGTCCTGACAGAACGAAGTAACAAAGTCCCGCAGTGCCTCACGCCAATCAACCTTCGGGGTCAGCAACTCCGTAATACTTCTATCCACATCGCCCTTCATCTTACCTGCGAGAATCATGCCTTGACGTAGAGCTTGGTCGATTTCCTTGGACAGAGTTTCTTGTGCTTCCTTGGACAACTCGCTTGCCCCGTCCCAATCATGCTCGTCAAACCCATTGCCGCCCTCGTCGCCGTCATCATCTGACAACACATCAAAGACTTGCTTGGCGCTCATGCTGCGGTACTGCTCGTCCAGACACCTACCCTCTGGCAACTTAACGTCACGCTCGCTTGGGTCAGAGTCATAAATCATCAGGTTGATAACGTAGTCACACGCCATGTTTGCTTTCCGCGCGTTCTGTTTGTACAGATTCTTCCATGTGGTCAGATGGCGAAATGCTTTGTGCAGATTCTCGTGCAGCACTAACGCACGAATCTCTTGGTCGGTCAGTCCCTCTACAAACTTGCGACCATACATAACATCTCGACCATTGGTTACAGCGGTAGGCACAGCATCGTCCACGCTAGTCTTACCCAGCATGAAAATACCTGAATACAAACAATACCTTGGCTCATTCATCAGCCACACGTGAGCACGCTGAATCCGCTGCTCGGCAGTAAGTTTTGCCATCACACTCTCCTAGTTTACGAAATCGCTTGGGATTTCCAAGTCAATCAATGCCTGAATCTGAAACGCCTGCGTTAGTGCTTCGATGATTTGTTGCGGGTCTGCGTTGATACTGGTCGATGCCCTGACTACTAAATAAATTAGTAACGATATCGCCATGTCTGGACTGTCTCGGTAGTGCTTGTTGAGACTGTGGAATATCTCATCACAACATTCTTGTGCTACCCGTGCATCAGTCGGCTCCATCTTCTTTCCTCCACGATACGCATACTTCGCCGTCAAACAAATCAGGGATTACATACTGTGCATACTTGCCCTCGGCCACCAGACTTTTAGCAACTGTCTCCGCTACATCATCATCCAGTGTAAGCATCCGATACGGCCTATGCAGCATAGCCATCTCGACAATCTCGCCGTCGCAAACAAACTCACCAAATTCGATATTCCCTAGCAACACCTTCATCATCTTTCCTTTCGTACCCGTACAGCGGGTATAACACCGGGTCAATTAAAACTAATTCATCTTTTGGTATAGACAGGTGCGTGAATGCGCTGTGCTTCGTGGTTTGGTATTTACCCATGACATAGCCCGTACCGAAATCCATGTACACCACGACCACATAACTCTTCCACGCACACAGGTCGCCTTCTCTCAGAACAGATACTGATTCTTCAGTGCCCAATCTTTGAACTCCTTATTGCTAATCGCAATCGTCTGCTTCTCCGACTTGATAATGCTTTTAGCAAATAGAGCCTGCCACTCGGGGTCGAGCCGCTGCAAATACTTCATGAACGAAGCGAACGTATCTTTCTGAACTTTCACCAAGGCACTGAAAACAAAGATACATTTGGCAACCGTATCCTCGGGAACTTTGGTGTTCTCAGGGTCTTTAATGACTACGTCCCACGTCGGGAGCTTATCGACCACCGTAAAAAAGGCTTGCATATCGCGGGCCGCAGACTCACCAATCGTGCCAGACAATGCTGTGATGGTAAGGTTGTCGCCAAGAATAGCGCGCTGCTTTGCAATATCGGATGCCTTCTCCAATGAACGTGGCGTGACGAAAGCCGTCTGGCCGGCCCGAGTCGGATTGAAAATGTAGGGATTGTCTCGCTGCCCCTCGTCCGCATACGATGCCAGTGCCTGCGGGAATTGCTTGACCCATGCGATAATCTCCGGTGCGATGTTGTTGTTCAATGCCCAATCAATCCACTGCTCATCATCAGGCTTACGCACAGTAACAAAGCAAACACGATTCCGTGCATGCGCTTCGAGCGAGTCACCCACACCATCACTTGCTAGGTTAGTCGTACCGAACACGATACTGCCCTCGGGCAGATACACATCACCAATGCGATGCTCAAGCATCAGAGTCAGCAAGACATTCTTCACAGACTTAATCGCTTTGCCAATCTCGTCGAGCATCACCACCACAGGCTTGTCGGCTTGCAGTTTGAACCGCGCATTGGGTGCGAACTTAGTCACTTTGCCAATACCAGCAGCATCTACCGTATACGGCAGGGCAAAGTCGCCTAGGTCCAACAGCGTGCAGTCGATGTATGCAGGCTCGTGCTCGGGGTTCATCTCTACAATCTTGTTGAGCATCGCACTCTTACCGATACCCGGCTCGCCCTGACCAATCACAGTCACCGACTTGCCTACGGTAGATACCAAATTCGCAAACTCATTCAGCGAAACAGAACTGCCGAAATTAATCACAGACATCACAATCTCCTAAACGGTTTAGTAAATACAACACAGGTAAAACACACGTACCACGACAACGACTACATCATACCACATCTACTTGACAATGTCAAGTGTTTCCACTACCCGTTTTAATTTCCACTTTGTCTATATAGTACGCACCATACACGTGGTTTATAATTCGATTGGCCCTAGTGCACACAGTTTTCTTGTTAACGACTTCGCCATGTGCTATGTGGTGCAACAACTCCAAAAACTCAGCGTCATCATCAGAAGTCAGCATCTCTTTTAGTTTTTCTGCGGCTACTATATACGGTATGTTACCGTTTAGTTTTTTTATGTCTGACGGATAATTGCACAGATACCTAATTTGGCCCTCTTGTCGGGATTTGAGCGGTGTATTCTGCAACTCAGTACCATCCATCACCGACGTTACGGCTTTTAGCCATGTTAGAAACTGTTTGCACTCAGCCCTAGCTTGTTTGCTCTTGTCTTTATCTACACGTAGCCGTTGCTCGGTATGGGTCAAAACTTTTTCGGGTTCATACACGCCCCGCGATTCATTATTTACGAACCGCACTGGGTCTTTCGGGATTGGAAAAATTACATCCTCGTGGGATACATCGGACTGACGCAGCCACAAATTATTCTTGTGTTTATATACACCATAAAGGCCGCCGGGCCGGTACCAGCGCATAGCCCTAACCACCAAGGATATAAATTTACTGGTAGTGGGCGTGATGTACCCACCATGACACAATGAAAACGAACTGTCGGGGTGCACGGTAATTACTGGGGTGTCATAACAAATAATCTGGATGTCACCATTGTCTTTCATCACCATGTGCTCGTGCTTGCGGCGGCGATTAATAAACGGCTTAGTATTATGCACATCCCCACGTATCGGTTCGACTGCATCGTAACGCGCCTTGATTTGGCTATAGTCTACTAACATTTTTAGTTCTCCACGTAGCAGATATATGAATTGACTCCGGTGCTCACTGATTCGTGGCACGACAAGGCCTTTAGTTGGAACGCGACGTTCGCCTGATTCATTAAGACAATCGCAAACACGGCGGCGACAGCACCGGCCAGCGCACCGATACAAAAACAATCTATCTTGCTAATCCTTTGCAGCTCATCCATTGCTGTCCCCTTGTTGGCTTGGCGTTATGTAGATAATCTGTTCCACGTTCTTTTTGATGAGTTCCCGACTAAATTCAGAGTCGAGGTAGATGTTGTGCTTGCCTTTTCTTTCGGCAACGATGTATGTGTTTCCCGTTTCCTTGTGTAGACGCAGCGCCTCAAACATTGCTGAGCCGGTTGTGGTTATCTCCGGACGACAGTTCATTCTTCTTCTCCCTCGATGTGTCCGGTGGCTTTACCAATAAGGAACTCACCCTCCATGTAGTCCAACCCATCATCAAACGCAATTTCTTCGTCATACTTAATGCGCACATGGGGCTTGCCGTCGTTGTCACGCACGTCTTCAGCGGCTTGCTCCAACCACTCGGCCACTTTCTCGACAGTAGCACCAGAAAGATTCACATCGAACGTCCATCTGATGGGTTTCCAGTCTTTGTCGTGCGCAATCTCGACGAGCCTGTAGGAATCTACAGTTCCATCTTCCGAGACAATCTCTGCTACTCCGTAGCTCCAATTCATTTCGTTTTCTCCCATATCAATTGGCCCGCTCTACCTGCGACAGTTTCTTCCAGCATCAGCACGTACAAATCACGCGCAATCTTTCGGCACCTGCTGTGGTTGCCGACAATGTCTAAAACTTTTAGTAAGTCTTTGGTTCGCACAAAGTATTCGCGCCTCATGGTCTACCTCGGATTCTTTTGGTTAGTCTCGCGCAGCGTGGTGAACGCAGCACTCTGGGGCACGTATTGATAGCCGCCCTTGCCATACTCTTGCACCACACACCACGAACCACGCTCAAGCGCAGCGTAAAACTCACCACACTCAAGACAATGCTTGTACCCAAGCATCGAGCGGCCATCCTCGATGAAGTCACCACAATCTACACAGTGCAGCATCCTAGTCATTCCACACCTCCGCTTTGATAGGACGCACGTTGTTGATGACGAAATGCCCCGTGCCATCCGTGTACCTGAGTTCCGCTTCTGCCTCGGCCTCTGCGTTGTTGACGGCGATAGCCATAGCCAACTCTTCACTATCTGCCTCTATAACTTCTTCCATATAAAACGGAATCGTCACCTGCATCTCACACTTCACCCAATACTTAGTCATCACACACCTCCAATTTGCTAAACGATTTAGTAAGTACAGCAAACGTGCCAAGCGAAATCCCACTTGACAGGACCATCATACCACACAAACTTGACAATGTCAAGTATTTTAGAAAGAAATAATTTGTTTTGGTGTGTTGCTACATCGAAGATTTTGCTTTACACGCGTAACGTCAAATAAAAAACGCGATGAAATTTTGTTTGCTTTACACTTGACAAGGGCAGGAATGAGGGAAATTGCTCAAAATTTGGGCTGTCATGTTACAATGTCGCGGATTAGTGATACTTTGTAACATTTTTTGCGACATGAAGAATCTAGGCAAACCATTGTCTGTCGAGGCCTTAGTGATACTCTGTTGCAATGTTACACTTTTTTCCTATACTCGGCAGAAAAAATAAATTTTTCGAAATCACTTTACACTTTACATTGTCAATTGACACTCGCGCAGCGAGAAAAAATTTTTTGGTGGTGGTTCATTTTTTCTTAATTTTGTAACAGAATATCATTAAGGCCTTCTAAACCCGCATGGATGCTGCAAAGTTCATGTTACAAATCATGTTACAAGCATGCAACACGATGCGCGTCAAAGTATCATTAGTGCCGTTTTTACCCGCGCCAATGCTGCAAAGTTCATGTCGCAAAAAGTTGTAACATTGCCCATTTTGTTGCGATGCAGCAAAACATAGTCGAGTCGGCCGCCTGCTGCTGTGCCATTCCGATGCCAGTTTTTGGACGCGCAAAGCGCGGACGTAAAAAAGCCCCGCCGAAGCGGGGCGTGATGTACTAAGTAGTTTAGTATTTCGCCACCATCGCAGCGAGCGCGGCGCGCAGATGTTTGGTTGCCATATCCGGCGCAAAATCCAAATCCTGCTTGTCTTCGATTTGCTTGATGAGCGTGGTCAGCGTGTTGCGGAATTTGTCAGAGTCCGACACCTTGGGCGCAGTGGCGGCGTCCGCTGTCTTACCATAGTTTGGCCAAGCCTTTTTCAGCGCGTGCATAAACATCGTGTCACGTGTTGCGGTGGCGTCTTTTTTCGCTGCGCGTACTGCAATGCCCTCTGGACTCTTTGCGTCTGTATCCTTCACATTAGCCATTAGTGCATCGCGGTGGCGCTTTTCTAGCATTGGGATAATGATATCCGCGCAGAATTGAACCTTGACCTCTTTGAGCGCCTCGGGTGATTTATAGAAAGCTAGAATGTGTTTACCCGCAGCGTCCCACCCGCTATCCGCTGTCTTGCTAGCCTTGATTGCAGCCTTGACCGATTCGACCATCGCGCTATAGTTTGCGTCCATTTTACTAAATCCTTTTAGTCACACTAGGTAAGCCGCCTAGTCAGCAGGACGTATGTCGTCCATGTGTTACATTCTACAGCAATTGCGCCCAATGTCAAGTGTTACTAAGCGATTTAGTACATCTGGCCGACCCCACCTTACCCCGACCCCCCAGATAGGCTTTGGGACTCCGCCCGTTCTGCTATGCACTGTAATCCACACAGTCGAACCGCAATTCTGTAGACTACCCCCGTCACTTGACATTACCTCCCACATATGCCCACCCCTACATACGAAAATTACGGTAAGCAGTGGTACGAGAAGAACAAAGACAAACATAAAGAAGCAACAGCCCGCAACAAGGCTATAAAGCGCGAAGAATGGCGACAATACAAAGCCACCCTAGCCTGTGCTCAATGCGGCCAGAACCATCCCGCGACATTAGATTTCCATCACCCTGACCCAAAACAAAAAGAAAGCTCGGTGCAAAAATACAGCTCCAACGGCCAGTTCAAACGCGCCTACGAAGAAGCAAGCAAGTGCATCGTGCTCTGCGCTAATTGCCACCGTATTCATCACTACGATGAAAAGAAAAATAAAAAAGACCCCCCACCCCCTTGATTTATTTCCTAATATGTGTTTTAGTCGCGGCTAGAAACACCCCCCGTGGATGGAACCACGCATTTAAAAAATGCCACTAGTAGTTACGCCAGAATTAGGCATACCTTTGCCTATCAACACTACACCGGAAGAAATCGAAGACTTCCGAGAAAAGGCACGCGCGTTCTGCGAGACCGTGCAAGAACTAATTAAGAACGGCGCAGAAGTAGAAATCACGCCAGAAGACGAAGAAGACGCCGCCCAACTCTTTACCGAACAAAAGCCCCTGACCAAAAGAATCACGCCGGGCACGGTGCTCAAACTAGAAGCGCTTCTTTCTGCCTACGACCACGAGCTACTTAATGCTGCTCAACGTTTGCGCACGTTTGTAACCAACCGGCTTATTGAAGAAACCGAAAACGAGAAGCCCAGCGACCGCCTACGCGCCCTAGAACTGCTGGGTAAGATTTCTGATGTCGGTCTGTTCGCCGAAAAGGTGCAGATTGATATAACTCACCGAAAGTCCACCGACATCGAAGCAGAGATTTTGAAGAAGTTGGACAACTATATTGAAGCGGAAGTAGTACAAAAGCCGCTTGATTTGCTGGCACTAGATTTGGATGCAGAATTAGGGCTGAAAAATGACGCCTGAACTTGCCAAAAAGCTCAAATTAGCACTACCGCTAATGCCAGAGCACGAACGACAAAACATTTTGGCGCTGCTGGAAGAGTACGAAGGCAAGAAAAAGACCGAAAAAGCCCAAGTAGAGTTCATGGAGTACGTGCATACCGTATGGCCTAGCTTCATTGACGGCGCACACCACAAGAAAATGGCCGCTGCGTTCGAGCGGGTGGCCCGAGGCGAGATTAAACGCCTTATCATCAACATGCCGCCACGGCATACTAAGTCAGAATTTGCGTCTTATCTGCTGCCATCGTGGTTTCTGGGTAATTTTCCCGGTAAGAAAGTCATTCAGACATCCCACACTGCTGAGCTGGCGGTTGGCTTTGGCCGGAAAGTCCGTAACTTGGTGGATAGCGATGTCTATAAAACAATCTTTTCTGATGTTTCTCTACAAGCTGACTCTAAGGCCGCTGGTCGCTGGGCTACTAACCGAGGCGGAGAGTACTTTGCTATTGGTGTGGGGGGCGCAGTTACTGGTAAAGGTGCTGACCTACTGATTATTGACGACCCGCACAGCGAACAAGAAGCAGCACTGTCCGAAACCAACCCCGAAATCTACGACAAAACCTACGAGTGGTACACATCTGGCCCTCGTCAGCGTCTGCAGCCGGGTGGTTCTATCGTAGTTGTGATGACACGATGGTCAAAGAAAGACCTCACAGGGCAGGTTTTGAAGGCCGCTGCTCAACGCAGTGGAGAAGAATGGGAAGTTATCGAGTTCCCGGCTTTGCTGCCGTCTGGGCGCCCCCTATGGCCTCAGTTTTGGTCTTTGAAGGAACTTGAAGCGCTAAAAGCCGAACTTCCGCACCCAAAATGGATGGCGCAGTACCAACAAGACCCTACCAGCGACGTAAGCGCGATTATTAAACGCGAATGGTGGCAGATTTGGGAAGACGAACGCCCGCCGCGCTGTGAATTTATTATCCAATCTTGGGATACCGCGTTCTTAAAGCACGAACGGGCTGACTATTCCGCCTGTACGACGTGGGGTGTCTTCTATAACAACGAAGATGAGAACGATGCCAACATTATCTTGCTAGACGCGTTCAAAAAGCGTATGGAGTTCCCAGAACTAAAAGAAACGGCGTACGAGTGTTACACCGAATGGGAACCAGATAGCCTGATTATCGAAGCAAAAGCGGCCGGCGCACCGTTGGTGTTTGAATTACGCGCCCGGGGCATACCGGTACAGGAGTTTACCCCGTCAAGAGGTAACGATAAAATTGCCAGACTTAATGCCGTAGCAGATATTTTCGCTTCTGGCAAGGTGTGGGTGCCTAATACTAATTGGGCAGAAGAATTGGTAGAAGAAGTTGCTTCGTTTCCATCAGGCGAACACGACGACATGGTGGATAGCATGACCCAAGCGCTGCTGCGCTTCCGTAGGGGTGGGTTTATCCGTCTAGATTCTGATTATAAAGACGAGATTCCGGGATTTAAAAGTAGCCGCGAGAAGCGGTTTTACGCAATTTAAGGGCGCGACATGGCAATTGATAAGGCAATTAATCCGGCTCCGCAGGGGCTGACTGGTGACGAAACACTACAACCCGACCTCGAAATCCAAATCGAAGACCCGGAAAGTGTCACTCTCGACGACGGTAGCATGGAAGTTACTATTGCGCCGGACACGGCAGCGGATGATGAATTTAACGCAAACCTCGCCGACGAGATGGACGAGGGCCAACTGACGCATCTTGCTGGGGAACTTCTGGCAGATTTTGATACAGATGTCGCGTCGCGTCGGGATTGGCTTGAGACTTACGTCGATGGCCTTGAGTTGCTGGGTATCCGCTTGGAAGACCGCACTGAACCGTGGCCCGGTGCATGCTCTGTGTATCACCCCCTGCTGGCAGAAGCCCTAGTTAAGTTCCAGTCGGAAACGATTATGGAGACCTTCCCCGCTGCAGGTCCGGTCAAGACCAAGATTCTCGGCAAGGAAACCCCGGAGAAAGCCGACGCCGCAGACCGCGTGCGTGAGGACATGAACTACCAGCTCACCGAGAATATGCCGGAGTATCGCCCTGAGCATGAGCGTCTTTTGTGGGGTCTGGGCCTTGCTGGCAACGCCTTCAAGAAAATTTATTTTGACCCGTACCTTGGCCGTCAAGCGGCTGTCTACGTACCAGCAGAAGATATGTTGGTGCCATACGGGGCATCAGACCTACGAACAGCAGAGCGCGTCACTCATGTCATGCGCAAAACATCTAATGAGATTCGTAAGCTTCAGGTGGCTGGCTTCTATCGAGATGTAGACCTTGGCGAGCCGGTGGCTGTGTTGGACGAAGTAGAAAAGAAGATTGCCGAGAAGATGGGCTTTCGCGCTACGTCCGATGAGCGGTTCAAGCTGCTTGAGATGCACGTAGATTTGATTCTTGCGGGCGACGAAGATACGGATGAGTCCGGTGAAGAGACCGGTGTGGCTCTGCCGTATGTGGTAACGATTGAGAAGGGCACCCAGACTATTTTGGCTATTCGCCGCAACTGGGACCCGGAAGACGAGACCAAACAGAAGCGTCAGCACTTTGTGCATTATGGCTATATCCCCGGCTTTGGCTTCTACAACCTCGGTCTAATTCACCTTATTGGCGCTTACGCCAAGTCGGGCACCATGCTGATTCGTCAGTTGGTGGATGCAGGCACTCTGTCTAACCTCCCCGGCGGCTTCAAGGCCCGTGGCCTGCGTATTAAAGGCGACGACACCCCGATTGCTCCGGCCGAGTTTAGAGATGTGGATGTGCCCAGCGGCACCATCCGGGACAACATTATGCCCCTGCCGTACAAAGAACCCAGCCAAGTTCTTATGGGGTTGATGAACCAGATTATCGAAGAAGGCCGTCGCTTTGCTAGTGCGGCTGATATGAAGGTCTCGGATATGTCGGCACAAGCCCCGGTGGGTACGACTCTGGCTATTCTTGAACGCACGCTGAAGATTATGTCGGCAGTGCAGGCGCGTATCCACTACGCGATGAAGCAAGAATTTAAGCTGTTGGCCGCGATTATTCGTGATTATGCCCCGGAAGAGTACGACTTTGACCCGGAAGAAGGCGACCGCAAGGCCCGCAAAGCCGACTACGACAACGTAGAAGTTATCCCGGTATCTGACCCGAACGCGGCGACTATGTCGCAAAAAGTCGTTCAAATGCAAGCAGTTATGCAAATGGCGGCGAACGCACCGCAGGTATACGACCAAAAAGAACTTAACCGCCAGATGTGCGAAGTTCTCGGGGTAAAAAACGTTGACAAGCTGATTCCACCGGATGAGGAACAAAAGCCCAAAGACCCGGTTACGGAGAACATGAACTTCCTGAATAGCACGCCGAACAAGGCATTTATCTATCAGGACCATGAGGCGCATATCCAAACGCACATGATGTTTATGCAAGACCCGAAGCTGTCACAAATGGTTGGGCAGTCCCCTAACGCTCAGGGCATCCAAGCCGCAATCCAAGCGCATATTGCTGAGCACCTAGCCTTTGCCTATAGGTCGCAAATCGAAGAGCAACTGGGTGTACCGCTGCCGCCGCCGGATGAAGCGCTGCCGGAAGATGTTGAAGTAGACCTGTCCCGCTTGATTGCCCAAGCCGCTCAAAAGCTCAACCAGAAGAACACCGCCGAAGCCCAGCAGGCACAGGCGCAACAACAGCAGCAAGACCCGCTCGTCCAGATTCAGCAGAAAGAACTGGAGATTAAAGAGCGCGAGCAGACGATGAAAGAACAGAAGGCGATGGCCGATGTGCAGATTGAACAACAACGCTTGG
>Ga0214917_10005924_pt1 | contig 12883 bp, 10 predicted proteins | sample LL_1208_BB_MetaG_FD_177983 | JGI IMG/M metagenome (GOLD analysis project Ga0214917, IMG submission 177983) | Freshwater microbial communities from Lake Lanier, Atlanta, Georgia, United States - LL_1208_BB | ecosystem: Environmental > Aquatic > Freshwater > Lake | place: USA: Georgia | collected... | reverse complement strand
CGGCATCCTTGCAGCCCGCAGAGCCCTTCAGGTTTCTCGAAGCCAGGCCGAAACCTTGACGTCGTGAAGGACGCGGAAACTCAGTACCCCCGACAGGGAGCGAACAAACCTAGTGTTTCCCGGGGAAAACATAAAAAGGGGAAGTCACCCGGCGCAAAATTCGGCACCACGAAACGGGGGAGCCGCCGCGGGGCCGCCAAGAAGGCCAATGACCGGAAGGGAGGTGCGAAATGATGCACCTTCGACAACCCATCCAGCTGGCACTCGGTCGGCCGACCAAGGTTTTGATCCAGGCCCGCTACTCCACCGAGGAACAGCGGCAGACGAGTACCGAGGATCAAATCGCCAACTGCCGGCGATTCTTGGCCGACAATCTGCCCCGCGATGTGGAGATCGATCGGCTGGTCATCGAGATCATCCGAGAGCCGGAGGTCAGTGGCGAGCTGATGAGCCGGCCCGGCATCAATGAGATCTGGGCCGGCATTGAGTCCAGGCGGTGGGATGTGATCATCGCCGAGGAGTCGAGCCGCCTCTATCGGCACATGACCTTCTCCCACCAGCTGTTCAATACGGCCGTCGATGCCGGTATTCGGATTCTGTGCCCGACGGACTACATCGATACCGCGGACGAAGACTGGCCCGAGCGGCTGAGCGCATCACAGTCTCAGCACTCGCGCGCCAATTATTTCAACCGCAACCGCATCAAGCGGGCCCATCAGGGGCTCTGGGAACGTGGTGCAGCAATCGGGCCGCTGAAGGCGGGGTATCGCCGGCGACCCAGTAGGCCGGCAACCGAATTGACACCGGCGGAGGGGCCATACTTCGACGAGGTAGACGAGGAGCCGGCGGCGGTCATCCGCGAGGCCTTCAACCGCGTGGCGGGCGACGAGCCGCCGTGGGCTGTCGCTGAGTGGCTCACGTCGATCGGGTTTTCCAAGGGGTCTCACGGCCAGAAACCAGAATGGTCTGCACGCAACGTGATCGAGCTCATCCGGAGGCTGGACTACAGGGGCGAGCAGACGTTCCGCAACAGAATCAGCAAACAGCAGCTGACGACCGGCCGCTCGAAGTTGGTGCGGAATGCTTCCGATGCGGTGCTCACCCGTCAGGTTCCCCATCTGCGGATTGTGAGCGACCACGTCTGGTACGAGGCCAACGCTGCCATCGACCGTCGTCGCACGCGGCTGGCGGCGCCCACCGGTGCCGACCACCCGCTCACGGGCAAGTCGAGGGACTCCCGTGGCCTGCTCGCCACGATCTTCGTGTGCGGCATCTGCGGCGGTCCCATGCACGCCGAGGGGCGGCACGAGGGAGGCTACCGGTGCGCTCGTGCGAAAACCTACGACTGTTGGAACCGCACCACGTGCATCCGGGAGAAGGTCCACGATGCGGTCATCACGGCTGTGGTGCAGGCGGTGATGTCGCTGGCCGACTGCCGCGAGCAGCTCGTGGCCCGTGTCCTCGAGATGGACGCCCGCGGCGGCGACCTCGCAGCATCGCAGCGGGCACTGCAGTCAGAGGAGTCGAAGCTCAGCGGCAGCATTGCCAACATCTGTCTCGCAATCGAGAAAGGTGGAGATGGAATCGACTCTCTTGTGGAGCGACTGGCGGCCCGTGAACGCGACCTCAAAGTGGTGCGGTCCCGGCTCGCCGAGTTGGCGTCACGGACGCAGGACAGGAGGCCACCGCCGACGGCCGACGACATTCTGCGGCACCTAGAGTCCCTGCAGGCTGGGCTAGTTGCCGGAGACCGGCGGGCAGGCGTCATCGTCCGGCAACTGCTGGCGGGGCCGATTCGAGCCGTCCCGTATCGGCTGTTCGACTCCAACAAGGTGGTGCTGCGTGGCGAATTCGATCTCGTGCTGGCACAGTCGCTACCAGCGGTTGTCGCCGAGTCGATGGCCGGCGATGCCGACACGACGCTGTCTGACCCACGGCTGGTCAGGCAGAAGATTCTTGTCGACTTATTTACGCCATCTGCCCTCGCGCTCCATGCGGCCGAGGCTCATGAGTTGGTGGAGACAGGTCTGTCGCTCGTGAAGGTGGGCGCAGCCCTTGGAGTGTCGAAGCGGCAGGCTCATCTCTGCAGCCAGTTGGGGGCAAAGATGGCGGCCGCGGGCGTGACGGATCCATTCATCCGCCTCACCGAGCGGCCCGAGAAGGTTTCTCGGTGGAGGCGCGTGCGTGGTAATCGCGGCTCCGGCGAGCATCAACGCCGGGCTTCGTAGGCCCGGCTTCTGTCATTCAAAAAGTGTTCGATTGCGGCCGTGGCGGCCTCCGCTGCCACGGCCGCTTTATTTCGTTTCCACACCGTTCCCATCCATTGTCAGAGGGTTTTATGCGCATCGTGACCTACCACGGTCGACCCGTATCCCGTATCCGCCACCTGCCCAGCGGGTGGCTTTGCGTGAAGCTCTACGAACGATTTCCTGATGGACGTCCGCGGTATCTGCGAATCTCGTCAGACCAGTGGGCCCGCGGCCGCCGGGACGAGTATTTCGACGACAGCGTTCCCCGCAGCCAGATCTGCCGGAAGATCGCTGCCGACTGTGCTCGGAGAACGCGGCAACGCTGAGCCGCAAAGCCGTTCCCAACCGGGGGCGGCTTTTTTTAGCTATCAGTGGGTGCAACGTACCGGGCCGTGGGGCCCGCGGCATGCGGCATGGTGAAGCAGGAATACGAGTGGATCCCGGACGGGAATCGCGTCTATTCACGCTTGGCGGAGCCGTCCGTTTTCCCGGGTTTGTCAAGGGAAAAAGCCTGACGAATCGCCTCTTCGACCATGCCGTCAATCTCCACGACCTTGGCGGGTGACCCGTGGCCGCTCACCACGGCAATGCTCGACGGGTCGATCCCGAGGCGGTCGGCGAGCAGGGCGACAACGGCCTCGTTGGCCCGCCCCTTCTCGGGCGGCGCCTTCACCTTCACCTTGATCGCCTCACCGAGCCAGCCCACGATCTCGTCTCGGGACGACCCCGGCACGGGAGTCTACCCCTTTGCTAGCGGGCGAATCTTCCGCGGGTCGAGCGTGCCTTTCATTCACCGGTAGCAAGTCGCTGCACTAGGGATTTAAGGAACGGGGCCTCGGATAACAATGCCTAGCCAACGTCGCGAGCGGCGAGCCACACGCCGATGTCGGCTGCTTCCATCAGCGGCTGGGCTGCCGCGTACTCGGCGGCGGTGCCCCAGTGGTTCGCCCCGATTGTCAGGTCGACCTCCTGCAGGAGAATGCAGGAGTGATCGGTGCCCAACCTGTCGAGGAACGGGCGCGTGTTCCCCAGCCCCTTGCCCCAGTGGCGGACGGTCACGAGCGCCTCGGCCGGCGCCTCGGGGTCGATCTCGTGCTCCGCCAGCATGGGGAGCCGGAGTTCGGCGTCCTGAGTCCGGCGGCGCCGTCGCTCAAGGCCCGCCAAGTGCTCCGGCCCGATGTCTGGCACCAGCCCCTGGCGGGCCCTGGCGATCACGCGTTCCGAGAGGTTCCAGTCGAGCCACGCGAACGTGTCGTCAGCGGGCTGGAACGCGCCGGTGGCGGCATCGATGAACCACCGGCAGGGGAGCAGCCGCAGGGCCACTTACGTGCCCGGGCCGGCTGCAATCGCGCTAGGGGGTGTGGCGTTAGGGACGGTCGCGCCAGTGATCTCGGCGCTGGGGCTTGCCGCGGGCGCTGCGGCCGAGCCCTGCCCCCTGCCGGGCAACGCCAACGCCACGAGTTCACCGCCGGCCGCGGCGGCGAGCCACCGGACGACGGTACGGCGGGGGATCGTGTGCGGCCGGGCTATGGGCGGTCTCTTGGTTAGACCTGCGGTAGGGCTCGCCTCGGGTTCAAGGTCACGGCACCCGCGGCGTCGGGAACTCGTGGTACTGATAACTCACAGATTCCCGCATTCTCATGTCCCCGCTTTCCCAGGGATTTTTGCAGGAAAAGCCCGCCTGATCGCCTCGTCGTCCATGCCGTCCACGGTCGCGAGCGCCTTGGCTGGTGCCTCGGGATCGATCTCGTGCTCGGGCCGTGGGGCGTCAAGCCGGGAATCGCCGCCGCTCATCATGCCATCTGTCATTACTCGTTGGTGCGTGGTGTGGTAAATCCCGGCCGGTCTGCCCCGCGCCCGAAGGCACCCGTGCCGCGATCCCTCGCGGCATTGCCTAGTTGCTTGGTGAGGGCCACGATCGAGGGCGGAACCCATTGTCCGTTCTCACGTGCTATCTCCGTCGACTCGTCAAGCAGCGCGTGCAGCTGCCGCACCATGCCTGCGGTCATCTCGCAGACGAAAACCTCGTCATCGTCTCGGAAAAAGTCGAAAACTGGCATCGAACTTGGAAAGATGGCCATAGCCGAATACCTCTGCTTTTTTTGAATTACTGGCCGCTGACAAAACCGCGAATGAAGCCCCGAGAGGCCGAACTCAAGGCCTCGGCCTGAAGCATGGCAATCATGTTTGCCAGCTTGGACGCCGTGCCGTCATCTAAGCTGGCGAGTCCGGCCTGCAAAGCCGGCGACCAGCCCACGCACTGGCGGATAACGCGACTGAGCCGTTGATGTCCAGGAGAAGGTGTCTCCGGTGTCCCCCCGCCCACTTCGCTTGCCTGGCTCTCACTTGACCGGCCATTGGAATTCAACGAGTTCATAATCATCTCCTGATGAAACTGGGTGTCTGATTCGTACTCAATCTTCTCTGCGGAGAACGTGGGGCCGGATACGAGGATGCCATGGGCGCAGCCCCACGCCGGGCCCATGGCATCACGACTGCTACACGATCGACGGCGGCGCGGCCGTGGGCGGGGCCGAAGCGCCGGCGGCCGGGCGAGCAGGGCTGGTCAACCCCACCTTCACCACGCCGTGGGTCGCGGCGGTACGCAGGCGACGCTCGATCTTTTCCCCGACATTCTCGAAGCCGTGGGCAGCAATGGTGAGATTCTGGTCGCTGAGAGCGGCCTTCGCCCGCGGCAGCCCGTACCAGCTGACGTAGTGGAGAATCCGCGCGACGGTGTCGTCCTGGTACGACTCGTGCACCGCAGTTTTCACATCGTCCGCAGTGACGCGTCCCCGAAGCTTCGGGTTGCTGTCCAGCCACTCCCCGGAGAAGTAGGCCACTTGGCTGTGATAGAGCGGGTGGCCCAGATTAAAAAAGACGACGTTGGAGCCATGGTCCCATGATGCGAACGCGTCGGGGTCGAAGGACTGCGCCAGCCATTCCCTCTCCGGGATCGGAACCGGCTGGGGGACCGGGGTGAGGCGGGGCTGGACTTCCGTTGCGCCCTCCGGAGCGCGAGTCATACGGCGGGTGGAAATGTTGCCCGTCGGCGTGACCCTCCCCGTTCGCTTGGTCCTTTTTTTCTTCGACTTGCGCGGCTTTTGGCTCCTGGCCCGAGTGCCGGGCACTCCGGTGTCGCTAGCCTCGCCGGTGGGCACGGTCGCCTTGACGCCGACGAGACCGTCCAAATAGTCGGTGCCGGGCGCGCCGGATGGGCCCAGAACACCGGTGCCCGCTTTGCGGCGTCGCGACGGAATAGACAGCTTCAGTCGCGAGTGGAGGCGAGCGCGCAGGCGGTCGGCTGAGGAGAGCTTGATCCTGCCCCGGCCGCCGATGCGCTCGCGGGCGTCCTTGTTCGCGGCGGCGATCGCAGCGGGCATCTTCTCGATGAACGCCGTGCCCCACTCCTCGAGCGGGAGATCCTTCCCATTACTCATGATGACCCGCGACCGCGACGGATCCTGATGCAGGTGGAGTCGCGGATTCGCGGGGTCGGCTCCGGGATCACTCGGGCCCTCAATCACGAGCGAGAGGCGGTTGAATACGTCGGCCAGCTGCACCCCGAACAGCCGCATGCCACGAGACAACTCTGGATAGTCCCCGCCAGGGGCCGCAAGCACCATGGACTCGTTCTTGTAGCGCGCGACGATGTGACCCTTGCCGCCGAAGGGAAGGTGGCGGCTAACAGGGTCAGTCTCATACGGGAGGAGCGTCCAGTGAGCCTTCACGCCGAGGGCAGGATCGATATCGACCGTTCCGGATTCACAAGGTTTCCGAACCCAATCGGCGTGGCCCTTAATGACGCGACCATCGAGGCGGTACTCCTTGCCGGAAACTCCCGTGAGCTTACGGCCGCCGAGTGTGCCGCCGCGATCCGGCATCGGGGTGTTTACCGTCAGCGTGACGCTTCCACCGTCGCTGCGCACGGCGGCGAAGACCCGGTCTCGCAAGGCGTCGCTGATGCCAGTTTCCGACTCTCCCTTGGACGGATTCGGATCCATGAACGGCCCATCGACATGCTCATCCCGGCCGAGATAAATGAACCCAACCCCGTGACCACTCGCCTGCACGCCGGGACACTTCGTGAGCAGCGCCAGCAGGGCCGGATCGGGCGTGGTCACCGATGTGTAGCGGTAGTCGCGGGCGATCGGATCCTTGTAGAGCTTCATAAACAGCCCATCGGGGGCAGCGCTGGCGTCCCAGCTGAGGATGCCGACGTCCGTGAAGGGCAACACGGAGGTACGGGCGCCGGCGTGGCGGTTCCCCAGCGTGTTATCGAGGCGCCACAGATCACCCTCGCCCTCTCCGATCGTGCTCATGTACTGCTCCAGAAGCTCCTTCGGCATGTGTGGGCCATTGTTGGCAATGATGCGCTTGAGGGCACCGGTCCCCGGAAGGGCGACGATGTCAAGCGTGACGTGGCTAGTGCCGGGCTGCTGCAGAGCGTTGCGCACGATTTCAATGGCGTGCTGGTATGGCGCGCTGCTGGCATAATCCTCCTCGATGCGGCCTGCGGCCGCTGCGTTCGACATGCTGATGGCATGGCCAGCAGCGGGGGTGTTGACATGGGTCATAAAGCACCTCTTCTTTTTTAAAAACCACCTGAATCTTCCGGACCGCGCGGCCCGGTGTACGTTGGACTTTCGGCAACCGATCAGCCCGGGCGACAACTGCCAAGCCGGACCGCGGCGGAGAGCCGATGCCGGCTGTAGACCGTCATCGCGGCGTCGAATCCGGCGCGGGCAGCCGCATAGGCATCGGGGTTCACTGTGTCGAGCAGCCGCTCCTGCAGATGCACGAGCTGCTCGAAGAACACCGGCGGCGGCGTGCACGCCTCGAGGGCAACCAGCCCTTCCGCAACCGTCGACTGCTTGAGGTCCTCCACCGCGCGAATGGCCCAGCAACTATCGCCGTCGAACCGGTACAAGAGCCGACGCGAGCTTCGACTCCGCTTCACCGCGTCAATGCGACTGAGCAGGCGGCCAGCCTCATCAACATTGACGAGGGGGTAGCCCAACCGCTGGAGCCGCTGGGCCCAGCGGCGCGCGTTCTTGAGGTGCCGATCTTCGAGCCGAACATCCGAACCGTACAGGATGCTCGCGAGAGCCTTCACGTCGTGGATCTTGGAAGGCCCGGCCGCCTGCAAAACGCGCACGAGATGACCCTCGATCTCGGCCTTCCGACCGCGATCGCGTTCGGCGGTGAACCGCCGAGCTTTCGCCACAGTCGCGATGTGCGGCGGCTTGGCTGCGGCCGCCGGCGGGTGAATCCTCGGCGACTGATCAGCTCTGAGTTCGGACGCGGCTTTTCCGACGGACCGAGTCGGGAACGATCCAAGAGTACGGCGTCTAACCGTGTGCGCGGCCGAGGCCGCAGCCCGAGAGGGGCGTACCATAGCAAGTCTCCACGTTTTTTTGCGGGCAGCTGACTGCCGACCGCTGGCGTGGCCCGGACTGGGCCACCACCATGCGTCACCGGACAGGCGACGCACGGGGACCGCTCGCTCACGCGAGGGACCCCGAAAGGTTAGCGATCCGCCCACCTGCGTCAAGCGCTGGGCCGGGCTGGAGCGGGCCGAGGGCTCCACGTCCATCGATTTGGCCGCCGAAAAGAAGCGATTTTCCGTCCGCTGCCCTTATTCTCAGCGGGCGTGCTTCAGCCGCCTGGGCCACCCGAGGCTGAAGCGGCAGACGGCGTGACCACGACGCTGCGCATCGGCTCCTTCAACACTGCCGCGATCGCCGGTGAGTCCTTACCGCGTTCTCGAAGCATGCGTTCGGCGAGGTCGGGCGGAATGCAGTCGGCGAACTTCAGCGCCGCGACGGCGTCGGGATCGACCGCCGGCAGGAGATCTTCGGCGGGCAGATGGCGGATGTCGGCGATCACGGATTCGACATCCGCCGGTGCGGATCCCGCCTCGACCTTCACCGCGAAGTTGTCGTGCGTGATCTTCCCGTCGACGCGAGCCTGCATCGCTGCCGCGAGCGTCGCGTTCACCGCCCGTCCGGCAAACGTCCACCATGCCAGACCGTCGCCGTCCACTAGCAGGACGGTGCCGTCGGCGGAGAGCCACGGGTATTCGGCCCGGAGGGCCGTGAGCGCGTCCGTCGCCCGCTGCGACCACCAGTCACGTTCGATATCGGCGGCGAGCAGGTGCCGGATGCGGCGGCACATCGTGAAACCGAGCCCCGGCCCCCCGCCCTTCCACCGTGAACGGCCGGCGTCGGCGGCGGGCTCGACATAGGCGATGCCGCGTGCCCAGTCCACGGAGCGCACGAGCCAGGCCCGCCCGCCGAGCGACAGCACGATCGGTCGTCCTTTGCCCTGCGGTGTGAACGAGAGACGGTCCACGAGCCCGAGTTCCCGCCGGCCGTGGAGCACCTGCACGAGCGGCGGCGTGAGAAATACGCTCATCATTTCCATGTAGTGCCGCCATCCGTATTCGGCCTCGCCACGCTCGCCGATGCCGAGGATGCCGTTGTCGTCGAAGAGGATTTTCTGTTCGACCATCCAGGCGATCACCCGCTGTACGTCGCCAGCATCCATGGCGGCGAACCCGGGCATCCGCCCGATCCACTCGCGCCACGCCGTCCGGCCGATGCCCTGCTCCTGGAGGATGAGCGTGAGCAGTTGCTGCGCGAGGACGTGGAACGGGTCCGGAGGTGGCTCGATCGGCTCGACGTAGCCATCCCTCCAGAGGTCGATGAGCGCGGTGGCCTGCATGAGCCCCGTATCGGACGTCGCGAGAAAGAGGCAGTTGCGGGTCGTGCCCGGTCGGCGGCCAGTTCGCCCCATGCGTTGCAGGAAACTTGCCACCCGGCCCGGGGCGTCGATCTGGATCACGCGGTCGAGGTCGCCCACGTCGATCCCGAGCTCCAGCACGCTCGTCGCCACGATGACACAGTTTTCGCGGTTGGCGAAGGCGTCCTCAGCCTGTCGCCGCTGATCGACGGAGAGCGAACTGTGCGTGACGAAGGCGGTGGTGCCGAGCCGCTGCAGTTCCGACCCCAGTTCCTCGGCCCGGGAGCGGCTCTCGCAGAATACGAGCCGCTTCTCACCGTGGTGCAGCCGCGAGATGACGATCGCGGCGTTCGCGAGCGACCCCACGTAGTCGAGCGTGACGTCGGCCGGGCCGGCGGCCGAGACCTCCGGCCGGTAGATGCCGCGCGGCCCCGGACACGATCCGGCGAGCCAATCGCAGAGCGTGTCGGGATTGCCGACCGTGGCGGAGAGGCCGATCCGCTGGACATCGCGGCCCGCAAGCCGGCTCACCCGGTCGAGCACCGAGAGCAGGTGCCAGCCGCGGTCATCGCCGGCGAAGGCGTGGATCTCGTCCACGATCACGGCCCGCAGGTCGCCGAAGAGCCGCTCCTCGTCGATCCGCCCAGACACGAGCATCACCTCGAGCGACTCTGGGGTCGTGAGTAGGACGTCCGGGGGCTGCTGCACGATTCGGCGCCGTGCCGTGGCGGACGTGTCGCCGTGCCAGAGCGTGGCCCGGCGGCCGAGCAGCTCGCAGTAGCGGGCAAGCCGATGCTCCAGATTATTGAGAAGGGCCTTGATCGGGCAGATGTAGAGCACGGACATGCCGCGCCAGTCCTCCGACAACATCCGCGAGAGAATCGGAAACGTCGCCGCCTCGGTCTTCCCGCCGGCGGTGGGCGCGAGCACGATCTGGTGGTCGCCGGCGAGCAGGCGCGGGATGACAGCGTCCTGAAACGGCCGGAGTTCCCTCCACCCCAGGGAATTCACGACATGGTGCTGCAGCGCCGGATGCAGCCGGTCGAAGTTGCTCACAGCTCCAGCGCGATGTCGTCGACGCTCTTCGCGCCGCTTGCCTCGCGTTCCACCGGGGTCAGTTCCGCATCGGTCAGCGTGAGCTTGTAGTCGCGAAGCGGGTCGAAGTCGGAATGCAGATCGATCCGGTCGAGCACGTCGGCGACGAGCTTCTTGAGATAGATCCGCGGCGCGATCCCCACCTTGCCGCCGAGCTTGCCGGCCACAGCCTCGGCGAGCCGGCGCACGTAGGCGTCGTCACAGACGGCTCCAACTCGATCGGGGACGGTAGCGCACGAGCGGAAGATGTCGCGCACCTTGAGTCCGACCTTCGTGAGCCGGTCGAGGTCGAAAGGCGGCAGCCGCAGTTGCACAGCGCGCGGGTTGTCGAACCGAGCGTCGGTCTGGAAATCCACGTGGAGCCGCTGGGCGAGCGGTTCGAGTCGCTGAACGCCTTGAGGCCCGTCGAAGAAGGCGGGGGTGCCGGTAACGAGCAGGAACAGTCCCGGGAACCGGCCGCCCTCGACCTCGTCGATCAGCTGCCGCAAGGCGTTGAGGCTCTTGTCACGGGCATCGGCCTTCACCCGCTGCACGGTCTCGACCTCGTCGAGCACGACGAGCATGCCGCGGTGCCCCGCGTCACGGAGCATCGTGAGGACGCCCTGGAGGAATCCGAGAGCACCGAAGTGGTCGAGGTCGCCCCGGATGCCGGCGACTTTCTTCACGGAGGCCGCGATGTGCGGCTGCCCGGCGGCCCAGGCGAGCAGGCCGTCGGCGGTTGCCCGGTCGCCAGCCACGACGGCCTGGCGATACCCGCGGATCGCCGCCGCAAAGAGCGGGGCGTGCTTGGTCACGGCGGCCAGCCGCTGTTCAAGGAGCGCGGTCGTGCGGGCTACGAGGGTGGCCGGATCGTCGGCGGAGCCGCCCTCGGCGAGCACATCCTCCTCGAGCACGTGGAACCACCCATCGACGACGTTCCGCAGTGCCCCTTGCGGGGTGTCGGTGGTCGATAGCCGCTCCATGAGCCGGCGGTATACGGTCTCGAGTTTGTGCAGCGGAGTCTCGGTCTCCGAAATCTGCACCTCGCTCGTCACGAAGCCGCGTTTCCGGGCCCGGTCTGCGAGCCAGCGGGTGAAGAAGGTCTTGCCGCACCCGTAGTCGCCGCGGATCGCCTTGAACACGCCTCGCCCGCCGGCGAGCGCGTCGAGGTCGGCGTCAACGGTTGGCTCGAATCGCTCCAGGCCGACGCAAAAGGCATCGAGGCTCGATTGCGGTACCGTGCCACGCCGCAGGGCGTCGATGATCTCTTCGGCCCGCTTGCGGCTGATGCTCATCGTCGTCCCTCCGTGCCGCGGGCGACGCCGAACTGTACGAGGAACAACTCGCGGTCAAGTTGAACGGTATCGCTTTCGGCATCAACGGCCACAACCGGATAACCGTCTACATTCAGGACGCGCTGAACGTTGGAGAGCAGGCCCGGCATTCGAAAGAGTGGATAAGCAATCTCGCGGGCGAGTGCCGGCTTCGTCAGTTTGCCCCCGCGAGCGTCGAGGGCGGCGAGGACTCTGCCGAGAAGGTCGTCGCCCGGGTGGGCGCGGGCAGCCATCTCCCGCTGCATGGCGTAAACCTCGGTCGCAAAAACCTTGACGACCCAGTCCGGTGTGGCAGCCGTGCTGGTGGCGGAACTCGCGTTCAAATCCGCCGACGCAGCCACGGCGGTAGGCGGCACCTCGCGATGGATGTCGAAGAGCATCCCGGGAGGAGGAGCGGCAGGAGGTGGCGGTGAGGACGACGCGATGGGCGCGTCGCCGTCGGAGTACCACCATGCCGGTGCCGATTCGGGCACAAACTGCCATCCTTCAGGCTCTGGCTTTCCGGCCGGGCCGAGCACCGCGATCGGCACGACCATCTCCTGAGGATTCATGCCTCCGTGATAGCCTCGCTTCGTCGGAGCGATGTAGCGAACCTTCTCGCTCCACGACGTGACGATCTCGCCGCCGGGGGCGAGCACGCGGGAGCCGCGCAGAAGCAGTTCGTCGCTGGCCAACTCATCGCCGGCCGGCCGCCACCGCTCTCCGCCGTCACTCACCCGGGCCGTCGTTCCTGTCTCCAGCACGTGGCCGTGGTCGCTCGTGATCACGACGAGGCGATTCGCAGTGGCGGCCTCGTGCAAAAGTCCGTCGAGCAGCGGGATCGCCTCCGGCGACCAGCGAACGTCCACCTGATCCGCCTTGGCGAGGTGGTCGTCCACGGCGTTGACGATCGCCGCGATCACCCGGCGGCCCGGCGAGCCGATTTCATCCCGCATCCCGTCGGTTAGCCGGCCCTCGTCGTAGTCGCTCTTGGTGTAGAGCAGCGGACCGCTGCCGGAGGTGCTCGCACTCCGCAGGCCCTCGTGGGCGGCGAACGCTGCTTTTTCGTCGCGGCAGTCGGCCGCGAGGCGGCCGGCCAGCAGGCTCGCACGTGAATAGCGGGTTTCGGATGGAATTGCGGCAAGCGCGGGACGCACCGCCGTCGTGCCTACCGGGGTGATGGCGGCCCAGGCTTTTCGCGTGTTCGCGATGCTTGCGACGATTTCGCGGCACACAGCCGCCGACATCCCGTCGAGCACGATGAGCAGGACCGGAGCGGTGCGGGCCAAGGGCGCCACCACCTCGTCGAGCACCCGCTCCACCGGGATGATGCCGTCTGCCAGCACGCCAACGGCGACGGCGCTCGCCAGCAGCCCGGCAAAGTCGCGGGCGTGCTGCTCCTGCACCCGAGAGGCGGCGGCATGAATGACGGCGATGGCGTCGGTGAGTTCTCGGGTCGCCGCCACCCGGCCGGCCGTGGTGCGGGCCCAGTCGATGTAGCTT
>Ga0214917_10005923_pt1 | contig 12883 bp, 17 predicted proteins | sample LL_1208_BB_MetaG_FD_177983 | JGI IMG/M metagenome (GOLD analysis project Ga0214917, IMG submission 177983) | Freshwater microbial communities from Lake Lanier, Atlanta, Georgia, United States - LL_1208_BB | ecosystem: Environmental > Aquatic > Freshwater > Lake | place: USA: Georgia | collected... | reverse complement strand
GGCGATGTAGCGCCGCAATGATTCCCGCACCAGTTCACTTGACGGCCGATGTTGGCGTCGGCTCAAGGCGTCCAGTTGCCGCTTCAGGTCCGCCGGAATTCTGACATTCAGCGTCGTTTCCATGTAATACATTGTAACGCACGTGGCGAGCAGTTCAAGGCGGATCGCCGCCGCGAGGTCGAACTCCGCTTTGCCCCTCCGGCTGCTGACGCCTGGCTTCATGATGATCGCGACGAGCCGCCTCCTCCCGATCCTGCCGAATCTGCTCTTGGACGAGGAGTCAGACGGGGAGGTTTGATCTACACGGGCTTCCGTCAGACCCAGGACGGCAGGCTGGAGGGGGTCGGCGGGTGATGGGGATAGGTTCCCGAGGGCATGGTGATGGAGAGATCGGCGGCCTGCCGATCTTGCGTCGCTCGGGCCGCACCGATGTCGGCGACCTCAAGGTGTCGGTGAACGCCCTGGGGCCCTTGTTGCGGACGGTCTGTGCGGCGGGATGAGGGGGGCCCTGTCAGTTGAGCCGCTCGGGCTACGGGGTTGCCAACGCAACAGTCTGCGGCTTCACCTCACGGGCCGACGGACTCAACTCAGTCCACCCGAAGGCGATCGTAGAACGCGCGTGGCGAAAGGATGGCAATCGAATGAAACGACCCGAGATTCAGCAGTTCCCTATCACCCGTGATCAGGCAATCGGCTTGGCCGGCAATGGCAGTACCGAGAACCGGCAGGTCGTCGGCGTCACTGATGGTGTCGGCGGGAAGTGGCGCGGGCGTGACGATCTGGCAACGTCGCCGAAGTTCCGCGACGGCGGCGTCGATCTGGTCGGCAGTGCCATTGAGCTTGCCCAGGCCATGCTCGACAAACTCGCCCAGGATGTGCTCGGACAGAACCAGTTGTATCGACGGCGTCAGGAAACAGTAAGCCAGCACCTTCTCGCAAACGCCCGGGAAGAACGCTGCCGACAGCAACACGTTGGTGTCGAGGACCACCCTCACGAGATGGCGTCAAGGATGTCGTCTTCGCTACGGAAGCCGGCCGCTTCCGCTCTCGACTGGAGTTGCTCACGATTCTGCCGCCACCGGGCCACGGCGAGAGCCCGTTCGAGAATGTCCTCAGCGACGTCCTCGGCGGAGCGACATTGCCTTCGACCCAATTCCTCCAGCGTCTGCCCGGAGTCATCCGGGAGCTTGATGGTCAGTGATCGTGCCATGTCCGAAGGATAGCCCGGCCAATGGCCGTTCCGCAACGATCTCCGGGCTGACGAGCGGCTCGTGAATCGCATGTCCCCCGTTTTCGGGCTCGAAACAACGGCACCCGGAACGCCTGCCTCCCTCGTGGCGTGAGATCTTTCTGGCGTTGGCGCGGAGTCTCTCCGAGTTCGGCCGCCTCGGGGATTTGGCGTGACCCGGCGTCCGGCGGCGGTCACAGGCTGTGGATGTCGATCGCGGGCAGGTCGTCGGGCGACGCCTGAAGGACGTCACGGTTGTCATGGACCTGCCCCAGTCGGTGGGCGGCCCGCGAGCGGGCGAGACGGGCGGCGGCTCGAGTGGTTCGCCCAGGTGCGTGAGGATCTTTCGGATCGGCCCCGGCTCGGTGATGAAGGCGATGAGCCGGATGTCTCAGGCCGAGACCCGGACACAATTCCATCAGTGGAATTGCGTCCTCCCGGCCGTCACACGGAATCTGATCGGCGCACTGCCGAGAATGCGTCGCTCGGGCCGGACCGATGTGAGCGACCTGTAAGTGTCCGTGAACGCCCTGAAGCCCGTCTCCCAGCAGGTCTGTGGGCGGGGTGATGGGGCCGCGAGGGAACGCAAACGGTCACGCGGAGAGGTGCGGGGGGCGGAAGCCGTTCGGTTCTCGCCCCGGCGAAGAAGTTACTCTGGAGCGGATACGGAAACTCTGCCGTAAGGAGTGTGGGCAGCCCCGCTGTTCTCCAGAAGACAGCTGCACGATCCGGAACGCCGAGAGCGCTGGTTCAAGGTCCGCCAAGCCGTGGTCACGCCAGGTGGTGAGTAGGATTCCGCAGAGGCAGTCACCGCCGGGACATAACCGCCATCCAGGAACAGAGGACCGCCCTACGACATCTCTTTCACGGAGGACGCATGCCCACAGAAGCAGCCATCGAAGCTTTTCTCAGTAGGCACCCACCTGCCGAAAGTCTTGCGTAATCAGATGGCTATCAGATGCTCCTTGAAGAACTGGGCGACGCTCTCGTATCTGGGCTGCTGCGGCTTCTACAGTCACCCGATCCCGATATACGAGGAACCTGCATCGGCCTTCTTTCCGTTCGACGCCCACACGAGGCTCACGTTGCCGCCGCTATCGCACCACTAATCCGTGACGCTCACGGGTATGTGATGCTGACGGCAACCGACAAGCTGGCGGAATTCCCGCTATCGATGATTGAGCCATTCCTGGCCGATGCCTACCAGATGTTTCATGACCACCTGGATGCGGAAGACGTTGTGCCGTCTATAGCGGCAATGAGGCTATGCCTGCGGAGCGATTTCGACTCCTACAAGGACGCATTGCTTCCAAGTCTTCTGGCAATGCTGGATACCCACGAAGGCTTCGAGCAGTTTCTGCTCTTGATGACGCTGCAAGAACTCGGGCTAGCTGAAGAGGACAAGGGCTAATCCTTCACTGGCCTCTTTTTGCCTCCGCAACCAGAACTCCCGCCGCAGCACCTATCACTCAGCGCACCAAGGCTAGGGAGTAGTTGCCTTGGCGGCCTTACGGCTCGTGAACACAAGCTTATCACCATCGCGCACTGCAACGATAGCAGCGATGCGGTCGCCGCTGACGGCAGCGGCCAAACTGTCCGCTAGTGCTTCCAGTGACCATGGCGACTGTCCGACGCACTGGAATGACAGCACCGCATCTGGATCAATCCCTTCCGTTCTAAATGCATCACGGTCTATTCGCATGTCCGCCCCAGACTCATCAGAAATCACCTTAATCCAGTTCGCCAAGGTCGGCGAATCCGGCTGCCCTCCAAGTCCAACTCCTGCAAGAAAAACCACATCGTGTGCACTGTCTAAAATAAACTCCTTCGGCAGCCTGACGCTGCACTGCGCCATTTTGTGATAGGCGAGGCGACTGAACCGCTTTAAGCCAAGAAGATGCGTTGTTCCATAACGCTTCCCCAGACATTCCGCCGCCTCTGCGGTGATTGTTTGGATGCCATTTAGACGAAGATCGGATGAACTCTTACAGAGCTTAGCCGCTACCGTGGGATCTAATGCTTGGATTCCGTCTAGAAGTAGTGGCCCATCATGACTGCTCAACAGCTCTGCCTCCTCCTCAGACAGACACTTCAGTCCATTAAGTGCAAGTAGCCCACAGTGGCTCGCGAGGGCTTTCGCCGTTTTAGGGCTGATCGCTGTTAGCCCATCAAGGTAAAGATCACCTCGATGGCGCCCAAGAACTAAAGCCGTCTTGTCGCTTATCTCTTGCAGACCGTTGAGATTGATTTGATCACCTTCTATCTGAACCGTTATGCACTCACGGTCGTCTTCCTTTCGTGCTCTCTCACTGGGCGAGAACGTGTAACGCGTTGGCCGCTGCACCTCCCGTTCCAGAGATTCCTCCTGTATGAGTGCTGCAGCCTGTTCCGGGGTCAGTGCTCGCAGTCGCGAGCTGTCCTCCGCTTTCAGCACGGTTCCCCACATCACGCAAGGGATAACCATAGCCAACACGATCAGTGGTCTTAGTATTTCATTCCTCACGCAGGATAGACGGACTGCCATACACAGTGTCATAAACAAACTTTCCGCTCGGCTCACACTCGTTCCCTCCGATTACCATTCACAAGAATGCGCTATTCACTTAACTCCGCAAACCAGTCCGCGTCTGGCTTGCCAGAGATCTCTATGACGCCGAAGTCCGTACCGTTATCACCGCCGTGTAGCGATAAGGAGAACGCGGTGCTTGGGGCTTTCAAGATAGCCAACTCGTTGTTGTTGACACGAAGTGCCGTTCGTCCAGCTCCGACGCTTAGAAACACAAGAAACTCAAGCCCACCCTGCGTCACCGTTTGGCGGTCACGTATTTCAAAGACCCTTCCGTGGGACTCGCGGTGCCGTACCATCACTGCGTCCCCTTCCTCACCCACTGAAATAAGGCGGCCTCTATTGTGGAGTGCACCGACTGCAAACTGAAAACGGCAAGAAGCCTGCTCAAATACCGCCCGATGCTTGAGTATTTCCTCAGGAGCGATTCTTATGCCCCTAAGACGCTGAGCTGGCTGAAGAGGAGTCCGCGGCAACTCCCAGTCATTCAGCTGTTCCTTTCTTAAGAAGTCGTACCTTAGCGTGAGTACGCCGCTCGTGCTGTCGTAGGCGACCCTGGCCGCCGCGAACTTCTTGCGAAGAACTTGTTTCGACGGCGCCCGTTCCTTAGCACGGTTCTCTTCCTGGCCGTCTTCTTCACCTCTCGCCACGAGACACACAAGCCCAAGAAGCGGAAACACTATCCAGCGGCTCATTTCACGGACTCCAGTAAATGCGATGCAACTAGAGCGGGGCTCGCTCCCCTGCACAGTAGAAACGACAAGCGAACGTGGAATTGCCTCAAGATGGCTTTCCAATCCTATTTTCGAATCTCGGGCGTTGCGAAGACCGTACACCACGCCGCCGCCTGTTGGGATCTCTTTGTCTTTCTCGTAGATACCGAATACCCAACGCCGATTTCCCGGAACCGGGGATTGAGAATAGCTGTGCGGTGGCCCGCACTGTCCATCCATCCCTGCACGATTCGTTTCGGTGAGAACCGGTCTTGCGCACCCGCTGGAGCGTATGCCACGTTTTCCCCGATCATGTCATAGATGCCATCAACGAGCGCTGCTGATTCTCTGCCGTCTTTGATGACCTGTATCCAGATCTTCTCAAACGGGACATACCCGGCTTTGACGATTCGATTGATTGCGTGCCAGTCCGACTGAGTCCAGTTGTGCTTGAGTTCCTTGTAGTTCTTTCCTCTGGCTGGCTCCGAGCCCTGCAAGTGGTCCATTTTGCCGATCTTGATCATGTAATCGGCTTGGGACTGAGCAGCAGTAGTTAACCTGTCGTCGGCTACCAACGGCTCTAAGCCATTAGCAGCACGTTCCTTGTTTATGAGACGGATGATTTCTTGACGGTCGGCGGCGGATGGACGCACCGGAGCCTCGGCATAGACATCAGAGCTGGCAGTCACACACACCACACATGCGAGACCCAGCAAAAGTCTGGCCGCTTTCAAACTCATCTTTCCTCCCATGAGATCACCCAACGCCATCATTCTCTCCCACCTTGAGACCACCTCGATAGCGGAGACGTATGGCTCTATACGCAAGGCCATCCCTAACGACGATGTTTTTCGGAATGCTGTTCTTGAGTTGCTAGAAGGCACAGATCCTGATCATCGTGCTTTCGCTATCGAGCTGCTGGCAGAGCTACCCCACACTGAAGAGAACGCCACACTCATTGCCACGCACTGCACTGACTCTGAAGAATGGGTCTGCAACCATGCGCGGAATCGATTGGGAAAGTTCGGGTTCCTTGCCCACTTCTTCATCGGCGAGGCCTACAGGATAGTTGTGGAACAGGCTGACGCACCGGACCAGTGCCAACGGGCCGAGGCCATACGCTTTCTGTTTAGGGTAGCTTACGACGATTACCACAAGCAGCTTTTGCCGCTGATGTTTTCAGGACTCGAGGATCGCAACTCACCGGCACACTTTTTCTACTGGCTCATTGCTGCTCAGCTGGGCTACATCGAACCAGACGATGACTAAGTCTTCACAGGCCTCATCTCACTAATGATGAGATAGAGCTTCCATTTGCCGTTTTCACGCTTGAATGTGTTGATGTACTCAACACGCTCTCCCTCAGGAAGCAGGGCCGAGCTATTCCTGAATGCTGCCCGGTCTTGATCCTTGGACTCCCGATCCAAGACATGGGTGTCTTGCACGATCCTTGCCTTGGCCCACGGCAACCGAACGTCTAAAACCTCGCACTCCACCAGACTGTAGTGAATGTCCTTCTCCTCAAAGGTGGCGAGGGTTTCCCTGCGGAACTTTTCCCTATCGGGCATAGCGTCCGCACAGCTCTTCATCACGTCTTCGATGTGCTCGCGATTGCAAGCATCGAAGTTGAAGAGCATTGCCTGCTGGATCCCCTGCTTGTCACGGTCCGTTGGTGGGGCGGCGAGGGCGGGCTGGCCGAGCCATCCTGCGGCTAGAAGAGCGACCGCTGGCAGCACCTTATGGCTTTTCATACTTGTACGCCTCATCGAAGCCCTTCAAGAAGCCTCTCGCATGGTCATAAATCTCAGGGAGATTCGGGTATTGCCTGATATCCTCGCGGGCCTTCTCGATATGTTCTTGTGCCGTCTTCTCATAAAGTTCCTTCGCGCGACTTATACCCACCGCGTTCACCTGGCTCATCAAAATCTCAGCCAGCTTACGCCCTCGCTGCTCACCGATCTGGAAATGCGTCAACTGCTTCCGTACTACTGGGGGCATAAAGACGATCTTGTTGCTCTCATCAAATCCGATTCGCCCTAGTTCACAGTTCGCTGCGGGAAGAAAGTCGCGGTAACGCGGTGCCTTAGGACTACCGCGATTAAACCCGTCTCCTTTGTATGCAGCCCCCAGCAATGTGTTTAGCATTGTGTCTTGTTGCTCGCTACCACTTCCCTTCACCCAGATGGCCTTTACCTGCGAAAGCTCGGCCAATGACTTCAGGGCGTTTTCTCGCGAAGATGCGGCCCCACCTTTGTCACCGATCACGAGGGTATCAAGCTGTGGCAAGTCCTTGAGGTCGCTGAATCCAAATGGCTCGCTCTTCCTGCCACCAAGATATAGGTCATTTACGATAAGGCACTTTAGCTTCGGATGATCTGCCACGGTGCTCAGGATCACCGCAGAAATGCCCGGGCTGTTCTGACGCACCGTAAGTTCGAGTACCTCCAGCTGTCGCAAGCGACAGAAGGCTGCTTTGGGAGGGGGCTGCTCACAGTTGACGCCTAGGACACGGAGATTAGGACACTTTTCCAACACATCGATGTACGCAGCAGCTGTCGCATTGCGCGGCGCACGAAACGCTAGGGCCACAAGCTGAGGACACTGGTCAACCAACGTGCTCAGGACGGAAGGGGATACCTCCACGTCTTCGGCCAGGAACACACTCAGGTTTGATTGGAGTGATGCCTTCTCCAGCACAGATCCCCGTGGCGCATCAACTTCCACTCCTTCCAGCGACTGAAGCTGCTCCAACCACGAGAGGTCGAGCCCCATCTTCTGCTCGGGCTCGACAATGACATGAACGACCCGGCGTATGTCCTTTTTCGCTGAGTAGAACTTTGCCCTCTGGGTCTGCAGTAGGTGAAGTAGGCTAGCGTCTTGGATCCCAGCTGTCGGAGTCGAAACAGGATCATTTGTGGCCGCTACTTCCGTATTGCTATCTGATTGCGGGGCCAGCTTGCTGCCGCCACTCACTAAGCCGTAGCCCACCATGCCCAGCAGCACTAGTGTGGCGGCTCCTGCAGTCACCGCAATCACCCTTTTATTCGGCGCGTGGGGGCCGCGCATGGCGGACTTCATGCTCGCCAATGTGTCGTCTATGGCAGCTATGCGATCCCGTATCCTCACAACCTCACCACTATTGGGCCCGGCTCTGTCACCGTGCTTTTCAAAAGCGGCTTGTCCTAGGCGCTTCATCACCAACGCCTGCTGAAGGACTGCCTTTTGACGCTGGGCGTACTCAATACCCTTTCCAGCAACTGCCTTGGCACGTTCGCTGAATGAAGTTGGGGTGGGGTTGCTGGCAGAGAGGCTCTGGCCAGCCACCACCTTTGCGAGATTATCCAACTCCGCAAAGTCGGCCTGAAAATCCTGGATGAGGCTGCGCGTTTCGTAGCAATGCTGTCCCAGTGCGTGATAGGCCGCCGGTAGTGATACCGTGGACAGCTTTGTCCGCTCTGCGGCTAGCTGCGTGACCTGCGCTGCCGACTTAGCCGTTGCAGCGAAGCGGGATGCGGCTGGACGCGCCTCAGCAGGTGGCTTGTCGTTTCCCGGTACTGCACGAGGCGGCGTGGAGGCCGAGTGAGTAAAAAGCTGCGAGGAATCCCCGGCACGACGCCAGTCGGACATACCCTCCTTCCAAATAAGATCTGACGGCAACAGCTGGCCAGATGTGGCCATGCCTCGCAGTTGCTGCGAAGAGAACGGGCCGTGCTTTTCCCCGTCTCGTTTGTAGAACCACTCAGTTGCCATTTACAGCCCTCAACAAGAAGTAACCATGCTTGACAGGACTACCTTCCACTCAAAGAACATGAACCCGAGCTACACGAGGACCGCACAGTCGCGGACGATCCGGCTGAAGCTCCATAAGGAAAGGGGCTCTCGGCCACGGTTGACTCCTGCCACGCACGGATAGTTTCTTTGCGAATCTTCCAGCCGTCCTCGGCTCGCTTCAGCGTGAGAACCGACAGGAAATCAAAGGAGCGGCCCGACAGGTGGGTCGTGTATCGAACGGCCACGTCACAGGCGCTCTCGTTACTGGAAAGCAAATGGCAGTCTTCGATTGAGACGCCTACCTCGAACTGGGCAAATCGCAGCCCGGCGGTCTTTCGGATCTGCGGCCTGAGTCGAGCGTCAAAGCACTCGATGTAGGCATTCAGGTCTTCGCTCGACGCAGCGGCTGCGGTTGCTTCCAGGGAGCGGCGGACGTCATGCCACTGGCCGTCCACCTCCGCTGCCACGAGACGGGGAACCGATAAAAAAATTGCGACTAAGGCTGCGGTTCGCATCGACATACCTCTCCCGATGGCCAGCTAAGCGAGTCCCGGTACCCAAACCGGTAAACCATCCCAGAAAAACCCGTTTTGCCGGTTTGCAGGGCGGTTCTCGCCAGTCCGAGAAGGCAGAAACCCCCTGAAAAGGCGGTAAACTGGTGGCCGCCATGGCTACCAGCCCCAAAACCGCCGGTTCCGACACCCAGCTCCAGGGCCTTTTGGATCAGTCCCTAACGGGAAATCCGGCGGCCAAGGAGGCTTTGCTCCACCATGCTTGCGACCGACTTCTCAGGCTCACCAGGAAGATGTTTCACGGGCATCCGGGCCTACGAAGATGGGTGCAGACGGACGACGTTTTTCAAAACAGCCTGGTCCGACTCCACAGGGCGTTGTCTCAGGTCGAAGTTCATGACGTGCGCCACTTCTTCAACTTGGCCACCATCCAGATTCGCCGCGAGCTGCTCGATCTCGCTCGCAAGACATTCGGCCCGCACGGCATTGGCCGAAATCACCACACCGATCACCAACCTGCTGATGAGACTGGTGGATCTCTGCACACGTTGTCGGATGAGCCAGATAACCTTGAAGCCTGGGAAACTTTTCACCAACGTGCAGAAGCCCTTCCCGACGAAGAGCGGGAAGTCTTTGACCTGCTGTATTACGAGGGCCTTGAGCAGCTGGAAGCAGCGAAGGTCTTGGGGATCTCCGAACGCACGGTCCGCAATCGTTGGAACCGTGCCAAACTTCTGCTCTCAGGAGAAATAGCGCATGACGACACCAGAGCAGAGGAGGACGTTGGCTGATCTTCTCATTCAGTGGGAAGACCTCTACCGACAGGGGCAGGACACGCCTGCTGCTGTTCTCTGCAAGGACCATCCCGAGCTAGTCGAGACACTCACCCGACAGATAGCCGCACTGAAACGGGTGGCCTGGCTGGATAAGAAACTCGAGGACGAAGGCGACGACCCCGGTGATGGTCCGCCGGATGATCCTCGACCTCCAAAGCTCCTTGCAGGCCGGTACCGACTGGACCAGCTCATCGCCACTGGCGGCTTCGCTGAGGTGTGGCGAGCCTTCGACCAGGAGCTTCAGCGGATCATCGCGGTGAAGATTCCCAAGCGGACCGTCGTCGGAGCGGCAGATTCATTTCTGGCTGAAGCTCGACGCGTTGCACGCCTAAAGCACCCTGCCATTCTGCCCGTTTACGACGTGGGCATAGACGGCACTGACTGCTTCTTTGTCAGCGAATACGTGGAGGGCGGCTCATTGGCGGATCGCCTCACCCGGGGCAACCTTTCCGCTGACCAGGCTTGCCGTTGGATCGCGACCGTTGCGGATGCTCTTGAACACGCCCATGCCGCTGGTGTCATTCATAGGGACGTCAAGCCCAGCAACATCTTGATCGACGCCCATGACCGGGCCGTGCTTGCCGACTTTGGAATCGCCCAGAGCTCACTGAAGACAGGGTCTTTCGCTCCCAGTCTGGGGACCTTGCGGTACATGTCCCCGGAGCAGCTCGACGGCAAGGAAGCACTCCCCCAGAGCGACGTCTACAGTCTTGCGGTCGTGCTACACGAGGTTCTCACCGGTAAGCCGCCGTATTCGTCTGGCGACCCCAACACACTTCGACGCGAGATTGGATCTGGGGCCAAGGTTTCACGGGACGTGCCGAGACATTTGGCACCGGTACTCCGCAAGGCCCTTCACAAGGATCCCGGCCAGCGATGCGGATCGGCTGCGGAGTTTTCAACTGCCGTAAGGACACCCCAGAAACACATGCCTTGGCTTCTGCCGCTGGGGGCCGTGGCCACGGTTGCTCTCGGCGCATTGTTATCGCTGAGGTCCGGGCCATCGCCCGCTCCGCCCGTCGATGCGGCGGGAGTTACGAATCCCACACCTGCTGAAAAGCCCCAGCGGACCGTCTTCCACCGAGAAATACCGTACCCGCTGCCACCTTATAATCGACGAGAATGGGTTGCGACATCGCCTGACAAACTGAACGGACGGGTGTTTCGATTTAATCCAGCCGATGGCTGGTGGTCGGAGTGTGATGCTAGCGGGAAGTCACTCTTCTCCTTCAAGCAAACGCGGCTTACGGACGATCACATTGAACTCAAGTCCGTAACGCGTGCGGTATGGATTCGTCTAGGAGCCACCACCTGCGAAATCTGTGACAACCCGACATTCGCGGTTACAGGCGAACACATGCGGGGCTCATGGATCAACGGTGATGCGTCTCCTTTTCCAGCTCCACTCGACATGCCGGTGACCTTTCACGTACCCCGCAATACGCTTGCATACTTTCTTCAGGCCCTATCCGACAAGACGGGTGTTCCCGTCGCGCTCAACCTCGCGCAACTTGAACTGCAGGGTATTACCACGAATCAGTGGTTCGGTCTGGACGTGCAGGACAAGCCCGCCCACGAGGTTCTCCTGGCTATTCTCGACAAAGCTGACCCAGACGACCGCTTGAGAGCAGTTCTCAAGGCCAAAGACGACGGATCCATCGCCATCGACGTCACCACAAAGCAGGCTCTTGAGAATCAGGACTAGCCATTCGGCCCTACACCCCCAAGAACAGCCCGCCCCTGAACACGATCGCCGACCACCACGGGATCTCAGCGTCGTACTCCAGAAACATCCTGGCATTCATCAGGTCTTCTTCGAGCCAGGCGGTCAGCGGGTCGTTCATCTAGCCCACCTTCCTCGCGCTCAAGGCCGTGACGCTTGGGCCGAACTGGGCCTGCAAGAGTTTCTTCGCCTGACCCACATCGCTCGCCTTCACCTGCGTCGTGCTCATCTTGCCGTTGAGCCGAATGCGGCCTTCGTAGGTGTTGTTCACGAGGGCGGTGTCGGAGATGGGAACAGCCACGGCTGACGGGAGCACCCCGAGGCCGATCACAACGGATAGGATCGATGCCTGAAACATGGTGCAAATCCTTATCCGTAGGGCCCACCCGTGAAACCAGCTGCCGGATCGTGTTCCTGATCTGAAATGCGAGACCCGGAGGGAGATGTCTCAGGCCGAGACCCGGACACAATTCCATCAGTGGAATTGCGTCCTCCCGGCCGTCACACGGAATCTGATCGGCGCACTGCCGAGAATGCGTCGCTCGGGCCGGACCGATGTGAGCGACCTGTAGGTGTCCGTGAACGCCCTGACTCCCGTCTGGTAGCCGCGCGAGGCGGTGGGGGGGCTTCCATCAGACCCAGGACGGCAGGCTGGAGGGGGTCACGACCTGACCCAGGGAGGGGGCGTGCCGTCGTGACCCGTGGATGGGCTGCCAGGGCATGGGATCGGAACGGGAGCGGATGGGTCCGGGTGGCCGATTTGAGGATTCCTCAAATCGGTACCTTTTTCCAACCCGTGAGCGGTGAAGCCAACAATGCTCGTGAAGCTGGATGTGCTCTCGCAAGTCGTTGCCGGGCAGTGAGTAACGACATATTTCTTGATTTCTTCGGGGCTTGCGAAATCGCCAAGCCTGAAATTTCTAATCCCAGGGTCGCTGGTTCGAGTCCAGCCGGGCGTATAAAAAAGGCACGCAAAAACGGCGCTTTTCGCATTTTTGGGGAGGCGTGAGTTTCGTCGATCCGGCATCTGTGACCGGGTTGGATTTCCTGTACCAGGCGATACGAGGGTTCAGGGATGGGGCGGACCTGGGCAGACAGCCGCCGTGAACTCTTCGATCACCACGAAGATCCGCAGCTGCCTGCCATCCTCCGTCCGCTCCGTAGGGAAGTCGTCGCTCCACACATGATTCCGATGCAAAGCCCGATGCCGCACGCACCCATTGGCACTCGAACCCGGTAATCTCCGCCGTTTTCGCTGCTTCTGCGGCACCTGCATGTGCTCCTCCTTCCCGATCCGATGCACCCGCTTGATGTTCACCTTCCAGCCCCCGAAGGCTTCCGGGCCGGTCAGCACGTGATGCGTGCGCTCGCTCCCATGCCTCGGGAACGTCTCCACGATCTTTCGCATCACACCGAGCAACTCACGGTCGCCGTCAACCTTCCTGGGACGGTGACGCTGCGTGCCTCGGTTCTGGCCGAGCACCCGACAGACCCTTCTTTCCGAGACCTTTTCCTGCCCCAAGGTCCGCCGGAC
>Ga0214917_10005921_pt1 | contig 12886 bp, 10 predicted proteins | sample LL_1208_BB_MetaG_FD_177983 | JGI IMG/M metagenome (GOLD analysis project Ga0214917, IMG submission 177983) | Freshwater microbial communities from Lake Lanier, Atlanta, Georgia, United States - LL_1208_BB | ecosystem: Environmental > Aquatic > Freshwater > Lake | place: USA: Georgia | collected... | reverse complement strand
CCGATGAAATGGGCATTGGCCCGGTTTACGCCATCCCCAAGGTCTTGAAACGCCTGGGCTTGAGCATCAATGACATCGACCTGTGGGAGTTGAACGAAGCGTTTGCGGTGCAAGTGCTGTACTGTCGCGACAAGCTGGGCATTCCGGCTGAGTTGCTGAACGTCAATGGCGGCGCAATTGCCGTGGGTCATCCCTATGGCGTCAGCGGTCAACGCCTGACTGGCCACGCCTTGATCGAGGGCAAGCGCCGCGGCGCCAAGCGGGTCTGCGTGACCATGTGCATTGGCGGCGGCATGGGTGCGGCAGGCATCTTTGAGGTGCTGTGATTGCTTCGGCCTGCGGCCTCGCAATGACAAATATGTCTTTGCGAGCGAAGCGAAGCAATCTCTCGCATGGCGAGCGAAGCGAAGCAATTTCTCGTCATGGCGAGCGAAGCGAAGCCATCCAATGCGAGATTGCTTCAGCCCTTTGGGCTTCGCAATGACGCTTTAAAGCAAATCCATGGCCCTCAGACAAACTGTTGATTTTTTGCTGTACGACTGGCTGGCCACGCAAGGGGTGACGCAACGCGAACGCTTTAGCGACCACTCCCGCGACACCTTCGACGCGGTGCTTGACACCTGCGAGCGAATTGCCCGTGACAAATACGCGCCTTTCAACCGCACGGTAGACATTCAAGAGCCTGCTTTTGATGGCGAGAAGGTCATCTTGCCCGCCTGCACCCAAGATGCGCATGACGCCTATGTGCAAAGCGGTATGTTGAGTGCGGCCCAAGACTTCGACATTGGTGGCATGCAACTGCCTTACACCGTGGAAGCGGCCGCCAACGCATTTTTTGCTTGTGCCTCGGTCAGCATTGGTGGCGGCATGTTGACGGTGGGCAACGCCAATTTGCTGATGAAGCACGGCACAGACTTGCAAAAACAAGTGTTTGCGCTGAACGAGTTCAACGGCCGATTCGCGGGCACCATGTGCTTGAGCGAGCCGCAAGCGGGTTCATCGTTGTCGGATGTGGCCACCCGTGCCACGCCTGACGGTGACGACCATGCACAAGACCCTCTGGGACCCCGCTATCGCCTCAAGGGCAACAAGATGTGGATTTCCACCGGCGACCACGAGTTGACCGAGAACATCATCCATTTGGTGTTGGCCAAAATCCCTGGGGCTGACGGCAAAACCATTCCCGGCACCAAAGGCATTTCGCTGTTCATCGTGCCCAAGAAATTGGTGGACACCGAAGGCCGACTGACGGGCGAGCGCAACGACGTGGCCTTGGCGGGTTTGAACCACAAACTGGGTTGGCGCGGCACAGTCAACACCTTGCTGAACTTTGGCGAAGGCAAATACCCGGTGCGCGGGTCATCAGGCGCGGTGGGTTATTTGGTAGGCGTTGCGGGCAAGGGCTTGCAGTGCATGTTCCACATGATGAACGAGGCCCGCATCGGTGTGGGCCTGGCCGCCACCATGCTGGGACTGGCGGGTTACTACGCCTCGCTGGACTATGCCAAAACCCGCTCCCAAGGCCGACCTGTCGGACCCGCAGGCAAAGACCCTTCGCAACCGCCGGTGCGCCTGATTGAACACGCCGACATCAAACGCATGTTGTTGGCGCAAAAAGCCTATGGCGAGGGCGCTTTGGCGCTTGGGCTGTACTGCGCCCGTTTGGTGGACGAACTCCACACGGGTGACGAGTCGCAACAGCACCAAGCCCAATGGCTGCTGGAGGTGCTGACCCCCATTGTGAAAAGCTGGCCCAGCGAATGGTGTTTGGAAGGCAACAGCTTGGCCATCCAAATCCACGGCGGCTATGGCTACACCCGCGACTTCTCCGTGGAGCAATACTGGCGCGACCAGCGCCTCAACATGATCCATGAGGGCACGCATGGCATCCAGGCCATGGATCTGCTGGGCCGCAAAGTGTTGCTCGACAAAGGCAAAGGTCTGCAGATGCTGGGCGAGCGCATCCAAGCCACCATCGCACTTGCTGACCATCATCGCGAGTCCGTAGAAGATCATCTCGAGCCCACAGAAGGTCATCGCGAGCGAAGCGAAGCGATCTCACTGCAAACCCACGCCCACGCCTTGCAACAAGCATGGACCAACGTGGTGCAAGCCACCCAAGCCGCTTGGCAAGGCGACGACCCTGCCTTGTCCTTGGCCAACGCCGTGCCCTATATGCAAGCCTTTGGCCACACCGTCCTCGCATGGATGTGGCTGGATGTGGCTTTGGCCTCGCAAGGCGAGGGTGATGCCAATCACGGTCGTCAACAGGCTTGCCAGTTTTTCTTCCAATACGAACTGCCCAAAATCGGCGCTTGGTTGAACGTGGTGAACAGCCGCGACAGCACCTGTGCCGACATGCCCGAGGCGGCTTTTTAATCAACCCCCAAAACAGAACGCAGACATGACACGCACCGTGAAACAACTCTTCGATTTATCCGGGAAAACCGCTTTGGTCACCGGCGGTTCCCGTGGACTTGGCCTGCAGATGGCCTACGCGCTGGGTGAAGCAGGGGCCAGGGTGATGCTTAGCGCTCGCAAAGCCAACGAATTGGGGCAGGCCGTGGCAGAACTCAAGGTCGCTGGCATTGACGCTCACTTTATGGCAGCGAACTGTGCCGATCCCGACGATTTGCAAAAACTCGGTGCCCACACACTGGAGAAATTTGGCCATGTCGATGTCTTGCTCAACAACGCAGGCGCAGCCTGGGGTGCGCCTGCCGAGGACCATCCTTTGGAAGCCTGGGACAAGGTGATGAACCTGAATGTGCGCGGCTATTTCATCTTGAGCCGATACATCGGCAAGCACAGCATGATCCCCCGACGCAGCGGCAGCATCATCAATGTGGCGTCCATCACTGGTTTGGGTGGCAACCCCACCGGCATCAACACCATTGCTTACAACACCTCCAAAGCAGCGGTTATCAATTTTTCTTGCGCCTTGGCCTGTGAATGGGGTGCCCACAATATTCGCGTCAACTCGATTTGCCCGGGGTTTTTCCCCAGCAAAATGACTGCAGGCACTTTCGAGACCTATGGCGAAGATGAATTGAAGTCCCATGCGCCTTTGCGCCGTTTGGGAGACAACGAAGATTTGAAAGGCGTCACGGTGCTGTTTGCGTCGGACGCAGGAAAACACATCACCGGCCAATGGCTGGCGGTGGACGGCGGCGTGAGCTGCATCACTAGCTAACAACACAGGAGACTTCCATGCCACAAAACCCCCAAATCCATTTGGTCAGCCGCCCCAACGGCGAACCCACAGCGGATAACTTCAAATTGCTCACCTTGGAAACCCCTGCGCTTCAAGACAAGCAAGTGCTGGTCAAGCACGAGTACATGAGCCTTGACCCCTATATGCGCGGCCGCATGAATGACAGCAAGAGCTATACAACACCCCAGCCTTTGAACGCGGTCATGGTCGCGGGCACCGTGGGCGAGGTGGTGGAGAGCCGTCACCCTGATTTCGCGGTGGGCGACAAGGTGGTGGGGATGGGCGGTTGGCAAACCTATAGCGTGGTGGATGCAGATATGCCCGCTGCACTTCGCAAGGTCGACACCACCCATGTACCCATCAGCCATTTTCTGGGCGCGGTAGGCATGCCTGGTGTCACCGCTTGGCACGGCTTGGTTCGCATCATCAACCCCAAAGCCGGTCAAACCTTAACGGTCAGCGCGGCCAGTGGTGCGGTTGGCAGCGCATTTGGTGCCTTGGCCAAAGCCCGTGGTTGTCGCGTGGTGGGTTTTGCGGGGGGCAAAGACAAATGCGATTACGTTGTGAATGAACTCGGTTTTGATGCTTGCATCGATTACAAAGCGCACAGCGACTATCTGTCCTTGTCCAAAGCCATCAAAGACGCTTGCCCCAATGGCATTGACGGCCACTTTGAAAACGTGGGCGGTATGGTGCTGGACGCGGTGATGTTGCGCATGAACGAGTTCGGCAGCATTGCAGTCTGCGGCATGATTGCGGGCTACAACGGCAAGCCCATCCCTATGACCAACCCTTCTTTGATTTTGATGAGCCGCTTGAAAGTGCAAGGCTTTATCGTCAGCGAACACCCTGCTGATTGGCCTGAAGCTTTGAAAGAATTGGGCGCGCTGGTGGGCAGTGACAAATTCAAACCCCGTGAAACCGTGGCCCATGGTTTGGCCAATGCACCTGAAGCGTTTTTCGGCTTGCTCAAAGGCAAAAACTTTGGCAAACAAGTGGTGAAACTCTGATGTCCTCCCTGATTCTTCACCACTACCCGACATCGCCTTTCGCAGAAAAAGTGCGCTTGATCTTGGGCTACAAAAAACTGTCGTGGCAAGGTGTCACCATTCCCATGGTCATGCCCAAGCCCGACCTCCTGCCTTTGACAGGTGGCTACCGCCGTACGCCGGTCTTGCAAATCGGGGCCGATGTTTATTGCGACACCAGCCTGATTTGCAATGTAGTGGACCAACTGCAACCCGAACCTTCGCTGTATGGCAAACACCCCAAGGGCCTGGTGCGTACCGTGGCGCAATGGGCAGACAACATTGTTTTTCCTGCTGCCATGGGTTACAACTTTCAACCAGCAGGCGCAGCCCATGTGTTTGCCAGCATAGATCCCGAGGTAGTGAAAGTATTTCCCCAAGATCGGCAAGCCATGCGAGGTGGGGCAGCACGTATGCCAGCCGGTGATGCCACCAGCGCTTATAAAAATTACCTGCGCCGTGTTTCCAGCATGTTGGAGGGCCAAGACTTTGTGATGGGTGCGCAGCCCACATTGGCAGACTTTTCTATCTACCACTCTGTGTGGTTCACGGTAGTCAAAGTGCCTTTGCTGGCAGGCATTTTGGACGCTACCCCCTTGGTGAAAGCATGGGTTATGCGAATGCAAGCTTTTGGCCACGGCAGCAGCATCGAACTCAGTGCGGCCGATGCACTCAAGACCGCCCATGACGCCACGCCCTTGGATGTCAGCAAGGAGGTCTTCCAAGATGAACACGGCATTCCTTTGGGTACCCAAGTGATTGTTCACGCCGAAAGCTTTGGCACCGAACCCACCCAAGGCGAATTGGTGGCTGCCACTCGCACACGCTACAGCTTGCGCCGCAGCGACCCACGCACGGGCACCGTGCATGTGCATTTCCCACGCAACGGCTTCATCATGAAAAGGGCAGAGGCATGATTTCTGATTTCAAGGGCAAAACCGCCGTGCTGACCGGTGGTGCCTCGGGGTTTGGCTTGGAATGCGCCCGCATTGGAGCCTTGTTAGGCATGAATGTGGTGCTGGTCGATGTGCAAAAAGATGCTCTCAAGGCCGCACACGATGAAATCAAAGCCATGGGTGTGCATGTCATGGCCAAGCGGGTAGATGTATCCAACGCTGATGAGATGCAAGAGCTGGCCACGGCTGTGTTTGAGCGTTTTGGCGCACCGCATTTTGTGTTCAACAACGCCGGTGTGGGTGCAGGCGGCTTGGTTTGGGAAAACTCGGTCAAAGATTGGGAATGGCTGCTCGGTGTGAACCTGTGGGGCGTTATTCACGGCGTACGCTTATTCACCCCCATGATGTTGGAAGTTGCCAAGAAAGACCCTTCTTACCAAGGCCATATCGTCAACACGGCCAGCATGGCAGGGCTGCTGACACCGCCCAATATGGGCATTTACAACGTCACCAAACACGCGGTGGTGGCCTTGACCGAAACCTTGTACCAAGACTTGAAGTTGGTCAGCGAGCAAATCAGCGCCAGTGTGTTGTGCCCTTATTTCGTTCCGACGGGCATCAACCAAAGCGAGCGCAACCGCCCAGCCCATTTGCCGCCTGTGCCACCCACCAAAAGCCAACTCATAGGCCAAGCCATGAGCGACAAAGCGGTGGGCAGTGGAAAAGTCAGTGCCGCACAAGTGGCCCACATGGTGTTTGACGCCATCAAAGCGGAGCAGTTTTACATCTACAGCCATCCCAAGGCCTTGGGTAACGCCCAAACCCGCTTTGATGCCATCGTTTATGGAACCAACCCGCCAGACCCTTTTGCGGAGCGTCCGGATATTGGTATAATACTTAGGAATTCATTAAAAGAATGAATGTGTATAATGTATTCATTTTTTAAAAAAATTCGATAAAATGAATACTTTCAAAGAAAACGAAAAGACGTCATCGAAAGCGGTAACTCTGCTGTTTTTATCGATTATTTTTCTCTTTGTCGGTAGCTCGCTGCCATTCATCAACCCAGTTACCCCGCGACTCAATTCTGACTTGATGGCCTTTTTGGGCTTGGGTCTGTTTGGCATGGTTACTTGCTTTTACCTGCCCCGAGAAGCCACACGCTTTAGCCTGACGTCGCTTGGGATGCTCTGCGGCGGCTGGTTGATGTTGGCCTGCGTGCAGTACATCGCAGGCATCAACACCACCTATTTCAGCTATTTTCTAGTTACCACGTCTTATCTTTTGGCGGTGGTTTTGCTCAGTGCTTGGGTCAGGATGTGGATACAAGAAGGGCAGGGCCGAATGCTGGCTGAAGCCGTTATGTCAGGCGTGCTGATCGCGGGATTGCTACAAGCGGCCAGTGTTTGGCTGCAAATGCTGCAACTGGAGCAATGGCTGAGCCCTTGGCTTAACCGGTCAGCTTCATTTCCTCGGCAGGGCGGCTTTTTGAGCCAACCCAATTTATGTGCCAGTTTGTTGGTCAGCGCCATGGTCTGCTTGGTGTTTTTGAAGCCTGAGGAGGGCGAGCAAAGCGCTAGCCCCACACTTTGGCGCTTGGTTGCCATGGGCTTCATGATGTTAGCGGTGTACGCCACCAGTTCCCGCACCGCTTACCTTGAAGTATTTTTTGTCAGCGCGATGCTTGCCTTGGTACGTCAGCGTTTGAAGATTTCTTGGATCTGGGTGGCTTTGCTTGTTTGGCAACTCTTGCTTATCGGCTTGGGCGAGGTGCTGGCCAGTTTTGGCTTGATATACGGTCAGCTCATAGAAGACTCCCGCAAAGCGGTTGAAGCCTCCGGCACTCATCGTCTACGCATTTTGAATGATGTATGGCTGGTGATTCAGCAACACCCTTGGATGGGTGTGGGCTGGCGACAGTTACAAGTCACCCAAGTACTGACGCCAGGCGTCAACGAGCCTGTCGACCATGCCCACAATATCGTGGCGCAAATTCAAGTGGAGCTCGGTGTATTGGGTACCCTGTCTTTGCTGGGTTTCGCTGGTTTTTGGCTGTTCAAGAAGAAACCTTGGCTTGAGGCCAATGGCGTGGAATTGGCCATGGTCTGCGTGGTGATGGTCCTAGGCCTGCATAGCTTGTTGGAATACCCTTTGTGGCACGCCTTGTTTTTATTTTTGTTTGGTTTTGCCTTCAGCTTGCTACCGGAAGATACGTATCCAGTGCATTTACCTCTGTGGGTATCCAAAGCGCTGGGACTGCTTTTGTTATTTTGCACCGCTTGGTTTTACATCGACCACACCAAAGCCGTATCTGGGTATGAGCGTTTCTCGCAAAACCGATCCCAAAATGAACTCATCGACGCCAATAAATTTGTGTGGTGGAACCAACTGCTGTTTGAAAGTATTTTCATGATCAACACCCCCGTCACAGACAACACGCGTCCCGTGCTTCGCCGAATTGCCAAGGAGAATGCCAATGTGTTTTCGCAAACAGCCTTCGTCAATTTGCCTTTGCTGAAAATCAAAATACAAGACGGCGAAACCGAAGTCGCCAAACAATTGGCCAAACGCATGTGCTTGAATCTGTCTGATGAAAAGTGGAAAGAGGTTCAAATACACTTGCGCTCTTTACAAGACCCTAGGTTCAACACGTGGTTAGAGCAGTTACCCCCCGACACTTTGAAATGCAGAACTTAAACGTATGGCTGGCATGAGGGCGCTACGCATTTATGCCGGCCCTACGGCTCGCCAACACATTGCCGACAAAGGCTTGCTCCCCCAACACATCAGCGTGGTACCAGGCGCTGCAGGCGGTCCTAAAGGCTTGGTCTTGGGACCCATAGACCGATTTTTGTTTGGCCATTGGTTGCCACGCAGCGACCAACCCATCGACTTGGTGGGTGCCTCCATTGGCGCTTGGCGCATGGCCACAGCCTGCCTGCCCCAGCCAGAAAAAGAGCTGCTTGCCTTGGAAGAGGCCTATGTCCATCAACATTATGAATTGGCCCCAGGTCAACGCCGACCCACGCCGCACCAAGTCAGCACCGATTTCACCGCCAATTTGCACCGTTTTTACAGCGGCCGGATTCACCCAGTGATTCACCATCCGCGCTATCGCTTGCATGTCATGACCTCGCGGGGCTTGGGGGTGTTGTCTGAAGACAATGCATGGCGCACACCACTGGGATACGCCGCGGCCTACATCAGCAATTTTTTCAGCCGCCCCGCCATGGGCAGGTGGCTAGAGCGTGTGGTGTTTTCCAGCCCCTTCATGGGACAAGCCCATCCCTTGCCGTTTGCCACCAATGACTACCCCTCACGCCAGTTGGCTTTGAGTGAAGACAATTTTCTGGACGCTGTACAAGCCAGTTGCTCCATCCCCTTTGTTTTAGAGGCGGTCAAAGCCATCCATGGTGCGCCTGCTGGTGCCTATTGGGATGGCGGCATCACTGACTACCACCTGCATTTGGACTACCGCCAAGCCAAGGGTTTGACGCTGTACCCGCATTTTCAAAAAGCGGTGGTGCCAGGCTGGTTGGACAAAAAGCTGAAAAGCCGTCACCACGCCACCGCGTTTTTAGATAGCACGATTTTGTTGGCACCCGACCCTGAATGGGTGCGAAGTCTGCCCAATGGAAAACTCCCCGACCGCAGCGACTTCAGCACCTACGGCCAAGACTTGAAAGCCAGAGTCAAAGTGTGGAAACAAGCCGTGGGCGAGGCTGAGCGCTTGGCCGACGAATTGGCTAACTGGTTGCTACAACCCGACTTTGGCAGGGTGGAAGCGCTCTAACTTCTGGCTATTCCAAAGCGCAGACCATCTCAATATGCGCCATGTTCGCTTCCATGAACACCTCGCCTTGGCGACGAAAGCCTTGACGACGGTAAAAGTTCTCGGCACTGCATTGGGCATGCAGCAATATTTCTTTATCGCCACGTAGACGTGCGGCATCCATCAAAGCGGTCAGGATTTGATCGCCTAAGCGTTGGCCGCGCAGTACCCGTTTGACCGCCATGCGTCCAATTTTGGCCACGCCATTCACCGAGGGCAGCAAACGCCCTGTGGCAACGGGTGCCCCCAAACGGTTGCACAACACCGCATGAAGGCAATGCTCATCGCGGGAATCCCATTCCATCGCTTGGTCCACGCCTTGCTCATGCACAAACACCTCTGTTCGCAAGGGGCCTGTGAGCGGTTTCAATTCTGCCCAAGTGCCCAGCTGCAAAGAGGTCATGGACTCGCCTTGTTCAAAACCCAACAAAATATCGCGCAAAGCCTGAGGCACAGGCTGAGAGGTTTGTGTTTGGGGGTCGGCGTACACATAGACCAACTCACCTTTGACCAATATTTGCTCACCACGAAACACCACGCCTTCAAAAAGAATGGACGAATTACCAATACGCGAGCAGCGCATGCTGATGTGCAGCAAGTCGTCGTAAACCGCCGAGGCTTTGTATTCCAGCGTGGACTTAACGACAAACAAATCGCCACCCATGCCATGCAAACTTTGCTCGTAGGGCAGGGCCAAGGCTCGCCAATAGTCAGACACAGCGGTATCAAGGTACATCAGGTAGTGGCCATTGAAGACGATTTTTTGCATATCGACCTCAACCCAGCGCACCCGCAGGGCATGGAAAAAGCGAAAGTCTTGGCGGTTCATGGCGGTGGTTTTGTCCGTTAAAGTGGCGGCATCCTACAACGAGTGCAGCGGAAAACACCATGGCGAGTATTTTTTACATCACCCAAGTCCATATTGAATTCGGCGCTTTGCAGCGCTTGGCTGAAGAGTGCCAACGGATTGGTATTTCTCGACCTCTCATCGTCACTGATGCGGGTATCAAAGCGGCGGGTTTGCTGCAGCAAGCTTTGGATGCGCTCAAAGGCGTGTCGGTCACCGTCTATGACGCGACACCTTCAAACCCGACCGAGGCCGCTGTTCGCCAAGCCACCGCTCTGTGCCAGCAACACCAGTGCGATGGTCTGATTGCTTTTGGTGGCGGTTCTTCGATTGACTGCGCCAAGGGCGTGGCGATTGCTGCTACCCACACGGGGCCACTCACCACCTATGCCACCATCGAGGGCGGTTCACCGCGTATCACCGACAAAGTTTTGCCATTGATCGCCATACCCACCACAGCCGGCACCGGCAGCGAAGTGGCCCGAGGTGCCATCCTCATCGTCGACGATGGACGCAAACTGGGTTTTCACTCTTGGCATTTGGTGCCCAAGGTGGCTTTACTCGACCCCGCCTTGACGCTGGGTTTACCGCCACTCATGACCGCAGCCAGCGGCATGGACGCCATTGCCCACTGCGTGGAAACCTTCATGTCATCGGCGTTCAATCCGCCAGCAGACGGCATTGCTTTGGATGGTTTGGCCCGTGGATGGGCGAACATTGAACGTGCCACGCAGGACGGCAGCGACCGCGATGCTCGCTTGCAGATGATGAGTGCCTCCATGCAAGGCGCGATGGCATTTCAAAAAGGTTTGGGCTGCGTGCATTCGCTCAGTCACAGCTTAGGCGGCATCAACCCCAAGTTGCACCACGGCACCCTGAACGCTATGTTTTTGCCCGCGGTCATTGCCTTCAACGCACAAGCCCCCGCCATGCAAAAAGAACTTCGCTTGGCCCGCATGGCCCAAGCCATGAGTTTGCCTGAAAGCGCCAAACCCGCACAAACCATAGGCGACGCCATCCACGCCATGAACACCCGTTTGGGCTTGCCCAATGGTTTGGCCTCCATGGGGGTGAGCGCATTGCAGTTTGACGACATCATCAAAGGTGCTATTGCTGACCATTCACATAAAACCAACCCGCGTGAAGCTTCAGCTGACGACTACCGAGTGATGTTGCAAGCCTCGATGTAACTTGAACAGTTATTCAGGACGCGGATCGAAATAACGAACCACCGAAGGGCCGGTGACATAAGGTGCCACCACCGGTCCGAAGCCCGATGTTTTTCTCCACTCACGGTATTTTTCGTTGTGCGCTTTGGATTTCCATTTTTCGATGATCAAAACGGTGTCGCCGCCTTGCTCCGCATAAACCTCTAGGCCAATCAAGCCCTCGAATCGACGGGTTTCTTTCAAAGCATTTTCCAAAACCTCTTTGCTCAGCGCTTCGACTTTGCCAGGTTTGAGGTTGAGTTGAACAGTTACCAACACAAAGCTATCCGCGGTCTGTCCCATGCTTGCCAATGGCGCTGCTGCCAAGAACAGCGCCAGACCCAATGAGGCGGCACCGCGAGACAAGGCGCTTTTGAAAAATGGTCCCGTTTTGTGATTGTCCATTTCAATATTCCTTATGAATTAGTCTTTATCTTCAGTCAGTTAAGGTAGGTGAACGCCAAGGGATAACCCGAGTAAAACATCAAAATCGTTATCAATATTTGACGATATCAATATATTCATTAAAAATGATGGAAATAAAAGGCCTTGCCATGAAGCTACTTACTTTTTTATTTTCAGCGTGGTCTGTCTTGTGTTTGGGCCAAGTCCATGCGGCAGGGTGGGACGATTTAAAGCCTTATGAAATCACAGCCGAAACGCCTATCGTCGTTACGCCTATAGACCATACATGGGTGATTCAAGACCCTGAAAAGTCTTTCACCTTTGAAGAAGTTTTCAAACGTCAAAACGAATTCCAGCCTGCTTCAGCATTCGGACCCATAGATGCTTTTTCTGGCTACTGGATCGTCCAAAAGTTTGTGAACCGACTCAAAGCCGACCGCGAATACATGCTGGAGGGGCCGGGATGGATAAGCATTAATTCATTCATCATCAAGCCCGATGGCAGTGTGACCCCGCTTAAGCGTTCGGGCTATATCTATGGAGATTACGCCCATCTGTCAGACGTAGACCCTGCCAAGCCTTCGTCGGCGACGGTGCCCAGCCAGTTTCCGCTCTTCACGCTTTATAAAAATGAAGAATTGCTGGTGGTTTCGCAAATCAAGTCCTATGCCAGTTTGCCACCCCGAACCTATGCCTTGCGCTTAGTTGATTCCGCTAAATTTTTGGAAACCCGACGGTTTGGTGTCTATATGGAAGGCGCCTTGTTAGGCATGTTGTTTGCATTGGGTATTTTTGGTTGGTTCTCCTACTTTTCTAACCGCGACAGGGCGAGTTTGTTCTACGGCATTTGGATCACCATTGCTTTTTTGCAAATCTTCGCTTTGCGTACGCATGATGGCACGCATTTAAGTGAATTTATCGTGAATGTAGAGGGGCTGACCATCGGGTCTCGACCTATCTCCTTGTTGTTCACCAATGTGTTTGGCTATTTGCAAGCGATTTTTTACTTCATGTTTGCCAGTTCGTTTTTGCAATTTGCAAAATTTTTCCCAACGGCGCAAAAAATCATTTATGTGTATATAGCTACTTACATCACCCACTTTTTTGTTTTTACATTCACCACGCACAATTTGCCGCCTGTGCTGGTGTGGCTGCCCCTGGGCATTTTCACGATTTTGGTGTTCATCATGAACTATGTATGCGGCATCATCCGCTACAGAGCAGGGATGAAGATCGCTATGTTTTTCTTGCTCGGTTCTGTTCCTTATTTGGCCTTCCGTTTGGTGTTTGTCACGGGCTTAGCAGGCTTTGCCTCGCCGTTCAGTTATTTGCCTGAATCAGGCATCAGCTATTTGCTGCAAAACACCAATGTGTCGCAGGCTATTGGTTTGTGCTGTGAAGCCATGATCATGGCGTTGGCGGTGGTGAGTCGCACCCGTTGGTTGCAACAAGAGTT
>Ga0214917_10005920_pt1 | contig 12886 bp, 9 predicted proteins | sample LL_1208_BB_MetaG_FD_177983 | JGI IMG/M metagenome (GOLD analysis project Ga0214917, IMG submission 177983) | Freshwater microbial communities from Lake Lanier, Atlanta, Georgia, United States - LL_1208_BB | ecosystem: Environmental > Aquatic > Freshwater > Lake | place: USA: Georgia | collected... | reverse complement strand
TAGGCCAAATGATCGTGGAAATGAGTGATCGAGAAATCGTGGGATATTTTCACGAGAACCCATATTTTCAGTACTTTTGCGGCCAAAGTACGTTTGTTTCAAAACGGATCATTCATCCCAGCTTGTTATCGAAGCGACGGAAACGGCTAGGGATCGAATACATGAAGTCGTTTGAAGCTGAGGTTACGAAAGTGCTTCACCATCATGGGGTCATCAAAGGAAAGACACTCAAGCTGGACGCGACAGTATTTGAGGCTAATATCACGTATCCGAATGATGTAAAGTTGCTCAATACCGGGTTATGCAGGTAAAAATGAAGCATTGGTTAAAACTGCATTATTGATGCGAAATATTCGCCTTGTTGATGCCTGTTATGGGCTTGTTGCATTCATCACCGGCGATAGCCGTGGCACAGTTTTCACCATTAAAAAAGCCTGTGCCAAGCGTAAACCCATCGTGATTTTTCCAGTTGATTGCCACCTTCCAGAAATACAAAACGTGAAGTGGGTCCCCTTAAGATGCGGTGGCATTTGGGAGGGCGCGGCCAAAGCCGTGTACACCCGATAATCATGGTTACTAAAAAATCCCTCAAAGGGATGATCAAAACCTGTGGTCGTAGGTCCGTCAAAGCCTGGGTCATTCGATGGGTGTGCGAATCAGTGGGTGTCACCCCCACCGATCGCCTGTCCGATTTGTCTCGTCATGGGTGCGGTAGCGGCATCGTTTCTGAACTCATCTACACCAATGATTGCGTCCGCTTCTACGACCGGTTTGAGGCCAGCATCTTAGAAATCGTGGATGAATTTTTGGACTCTACCGGGGAAACCTTCTGCGAGTTCATTGCCCACCTTCGCCCAGAGATCACCGATCTGAGCAGCCTCAAAACCACCCTCGCATGGTTTGCCGTGGAAGAAACCGCGTATCGATTGCTCGAAGAAGGAAGGATCTGGCTTAGCCAGTCCGACCGCGTTTCATCTCAACAAGCGAATGCGAAGTGGAGTGAAACAAATCAGATAAGCCTTGAGGGAGAAAACTCATGAAAAAAACCACGAGGTTAACCGTACAATCGCCGCCGCCCCCACCCGGCGGCGACACATCGCAGGAACCAATTGTCGTCGGGTTGTATCTGCGGGTCTCCACCGATCGACAGGCCAACGAAGGCGATTCGTTAGAAGAACAAGAAAACGAACTTAAAAAGTACTGTGATTACCGTAATTTCCGTATTCACAAGCTCTACATCGAACGCGGTAAGTCTGGCGGTAATACCAACCGACCCGAATACCAGGCACTCATCAAAGATATTGAAACCAAAAAAATTAATGCGGTGGTAGTTAAAAAACTAGACCGGTTATCCCGATCACTTTTAGATTTTGAAGCCCTGATGGTGACGCTTCAAACCCACCACGTGGATTTCATTTCACTTCGTGAACAATTCGACACAACCACAGCCATGGGCAAAGCCATGCTCCGAGTGGCCCTTGTATTTGCCCAACTCGAACGTGAACAAAATTCCGAACGGGTCAGTGATGTCATGACGTACCGAGCGAGCCTGGGCCTACACAACGGGGGCTATCCACCCTATGGCTATACCTGCGTCAAGAATGAATGGGCCATTTTCCCCAAAGAAAAAGAAACCGTGGAACTCATTTTCTCCCGATTTCGCACGGTACGATCCACCTTGGACGTCGCCAAGCACCTTAACGACACCCATGTCAGCGCCCGACGGGGCCGTATTTGGGATTGTCGCATGATACTTAAAATCCTCCAGAACCCCTCATATCTCGGGCACCGAAAATGGAAAAACCAACTATTCCAAAACACCCAAGCCCCAATCATTTCGGAGAAACAATTTGAAGAGACTCAAGCCCTCCTCAAACGTGGCTCCAAACCCACTAACCGCAATGCTCCGTTTCAAAAGCTCCTCATCTGCGGTGATTGCCTATCCCCAATGTCGCCCAGTTTTTCGCTTAATCATGCCAAAATCCGGTTTGAATATTACCGATGCACCCAACGCGGTAGTCATGGCGTTAAACCCAAAACAAAATGTGAGATCAAGCAAATTAACTTTAACGCGATTCGCCAACGGGTAATCAATGCCTTTACCCAACTATCGGGTCCAACAACATTCAAGCCACTAGAAACCCGAATTATCCAACACAACCAAGCACTCGAAACCCAACAATCCCTCATTCAAAAGCAAGTCTCACTATTGAATCAAAAAGTGACAGCCTCCAAAGCCCAGCAAGACAAATATTTGGACTCGCTCATTACCGGTAAATTCACTGCAAAAGAACGCCATCGAATCAACGAAAAACTAGAATCATTAGATCTAGAAGAAAAACAATTCAACACGCAGCTCAGCCATCACGATTTCACCATCCGTCAACTCGAGAACCAAAAGGTAGATCCCGCCCAACTCAAACAATCCATCGCCACATTGCAAAGTATCGACCCCGATGATCCAAAGGTATTTCGAGAGACGCTACTCGCTTTAATCAAAGATATCACCGTCCACAAAGAAAGCTTGACGATTACATTTCATTTTTTACCATGGCCCACTGATATTTCAGCCTAACCGATTTTCTCGCAACAAGGGGGGTAATTGCCAAAAACGCATACACGCAAAAATGGCGTATCCCCTCAGGTTCGACATATCTAACCCAAAAATCCACGATTTTCTCGAACCACCTGAAACCTCAGTAGTTCGACAATCATCAATTAACCATTCGCCAATTTACCGAGTCTAAGTTCGATAAATGCTATAAATCCAGTGTCTAGGGATATAAAACCATGTGGTGCAGCGCCTTGCACCTAGCTCGAACTACTGGATTCTAGCAGCTTAGCGAACTTAGATAAAAACTGATTTAGTCGCAACAACTCCTGATAAGAGGTTGATGTGTGCTGCCTATGACGCTTGGAAAGTGAGGCTGAGGTGCTCAGTTGATAGGTTGGCCACGGTCAAAAAAGTAGCAATAGGCTATCGATAATGTCGCAACGAACGTCGAGTTAGCCGCAACATCTGTCGAGATTGTCGCAATAGTGACCCTTTTCTTTTGTGCGGGTACATCAATATAATTATAGGAATGAATTCCCCCAATCGTTACAAGGTTGCCCCCAGAAAGTCCTTCGGCAACGCCTCAGTGTACTTACCGGGGGAGCCCCCGTGTTGATGACTGACGCCGATATCCGAAAGCTGCTTTCGATGATCGATGACCCACGTGATCAAGCGATCGTTGTGCTGGTGTTGAGTACCGGATTGTTTCTCTCGGAACTGATCTCCTTAGACGTCACGTCGGTGAACTTCGGCGATAAGACACTATCTATAGAAGGCAAGCGAAAGCGCACCGTTTCACTCACGGATTCCGCCATCACAGCGTTGAACGAATACCTAGAGGTGCGTCCGAAAACCCCGGAAGTCGCATTGTTCGTGACCGAGCGAGGAATCCCCAAGCGTCTGTCTGACCGAAGCATCGACCACACCATTCGCACAGCATCGAAAGCTGCCGACCTAACCGTCAGTTACCACGACTTGCGAAACACCTTCATCGCACGGCTTCTCAAGAAAACGGACATCAAAGAAGCGGCTAAACGACTAGGCGTCGACAGGGAAACGTTGGAACGGTTTCGTCCGATGTCCGACGTCCAAAGTCCAACGCCCGACAATGAACCCGACCCACTGGATACCCGATCACCCGTCAAAAAACTCATCGACGTCATCCATCCACCAAGCGAACCCATTTCTACCGACGTCGGACATCGGACGCTGGACGTCGGACACGTTGCCACCGCAACCTTCGGTCGCGACCCAATCATCAAAAAAACCACCGACCTCGTCATGAATACCCAATCAGTGTTGTTCACCGGTCCCACCGGCATCGGCAAAACCCACCTCCTCAAAACGTTGGCGACCACCATTCCCAATGCCATGTTCATCGACTCGCCGGTTCCATTCAAAACCCTGTTACTCGAAATCGCCGAAGTCATCTGCCCCAGCACCACGTTCACCCAAAGAACCCCAAGCCCCGAAATCTTAGACGCCATTTTGTCTGCGGAAATCCTGGTCCCACCCATCATCATCATCGACAACCTCGACCGTCTCAAAACCTCGGAAGAAGACGCAATCAAAAGCCTCATCGACCGTTTCCCCGTGATTGCCGCGATGGACAAACTCCCCACGCGCTTGAAAAGCGTCGGATGGAAATTCAAAGAAATCGAACTGCCACCACTCAACAAAACCGCCGTTCAATCAATGATCACGGTTTTCACCCAAGGCCACTCAATGAACCCCAAAGACTACAAACACCTCGAAACCAAAATCCTCAACCTCGCGAACGGAAACCCTTTCGCAGTTGTCGAGCTCATCAACCAACTCCCCGAGTCCAAAAAAGTCACGGTGGAACACATCCGAAAAATCGACCACGAAGCCGGAATTATCTACCGAGACTGGAGCTGGATGTTGATGGGCTTGTGGATGGTGTTGGTAATTTCCAGGTTTATTGCCCTCGGAACGCATTCATTCGAGGGTTACATTTTGGCGGGCGTTGGAACGACGGTTTTCGTTTTCTTTAAATACTTAGTGAGGCTAAAGCGATGAGACATCGCTTGTCCTACGTCCAATGTCCGAAGTCCAACGTCAAAATGCAACTTAGGAGATTCTTTTGAAAATATCTCGATTTGAAGATCTGGAGTCATGGAAAGCTGCGCGAATATTGGTAAATTTTATTTATACTGTCAGCCGTCAGAATTTGTTTGCCAAAGATTTTAAGTTGAGTAGTCAAATTCAATCTGCGTCTGTATCCGTAATGTCTAATATCGCAGAAGGGTTTGACCGACGCAGTGACAAGGAATTTGTTCGATTTCTAGAGATTGCGTCTGCGTCAGCCACCGAAGTCCAAAGTCAGCTTTATGTTGCATTAGACCAACATTACATGAGCGAAGACGAATTTAGATCCATCTACGATCACACGACAAAAACCAAACAACTCATCTTTGGGTTTATGCGGTATTTAACCAAGACATCGGACGTTGGACATTGGACGTCGGACAAATCATGATCGCACCCACCCACGCCATTTACGGTCCGGCACTTGCCCTCATAATTCTCGCCGTCTTCGGAGTCGAAGCCAGCTTCCATTGGACGATCGTTTTCTGCGCAATCCTCGGTTCACTCGCGCCAGACCTCGACCATCCAACGTCGACTATCGGCAGACTTTTCCCCTGGATTTCCAAACCGCTCGAGCGACGCTTCGGCCACCGCTCCATTACCCACTCCGCCCTCGGCACCGTGGTGGCCACACTAGGTTTCGCCATAATCGCCAGCCTCGCCGCACTCGTTTCACAATGGGTACTAACCCACGCAATCCCAACGCAACTCATCCCACTGAGCCTCACAATCCTAAAAATCACCCCAATCGAAATCGCCCGACTCACCGCCGCATTCGCCATCGGCTACGCGTCCCACATCGTCCTCGACATGCTAACCCCACGCGGCGTGCAACTCCTCTGGCCCAATCCCAACCGCGACATTTGGTTCAAAAACTCCCTCCAGATCGAAACCGCCTCGAAGGGCGAAGTCCCCGTCGCGCTCCTTGGTCTCGTCCTTCTCGCACTGGCATTTCCACTTTCCCAATATGGCCCAATGACCGCCTTGCGATGGTTCCTTGCGACCCCGGAAGCGGCGATTGCCGAATACAAAAACAGCCCCACCGCCACAATCGTGGAATTCGAAGGTGTCTGGTCCGCGACGAAACAGCCGATCAAAGGCACCGCTGAAATCCTGGATGTCCAAAACAAACGGTTGGTTGTTGCGTTGCGCAGTCCCAATCCCCAGCAAGCGTCGTCCTCGCCACTTCCGATTCCAGCCAATCGCCAAGGCGTTGGCCTTCATCTCCGCAGCGCGGACCCAGCGAAACGAAACCCCAATGACCCAGGTCTTCGGACCTCGGACAGCGGACATTTCCCACCCCCCAACTCCAATTCCATGAGTGACCCATCATCGTCTCATCGATCAGACATAGCCGCGCCTCACCTCGACTCTCCCCCGACTCGAGTCAATGATTCCCCCAGGAAGTCCCTCGGCTCCGCCTCAGTGTACTTACCGGGGGCACCCCCGTATTCCAATACCAGTGCAAACCACGGAAAATGGATTTGTGTTGTGACTCTGTCCGATGAACTGTATTAAGAATATTTCTTGATTTAGAAATATAGTTTTGGAAGCAAATAACATGTCTTATATTAAATCAGATGAATTTCTTAATATCTGCTCAAAATTTCAAGGAAATTATCAGTTCTCCAACGAAGAACTCGATACTGACATCTTGCATTTAGACGAAGCTACAAAAAATACAACTGATTTTTATGACCTATCAATGATCAATTTCGTAATCGGGCTTCTATATGGTGAACTTGCGAAACAAAGAGCCTCTAATGATGCTATCTGGGATTGGGAGCAACCCGAAATTGAAAAAGAGATAGTTCATTTCTGGAAATCACTTCGCCAATTTGAAAAATGCGAACCATCTACTGATACTAAAAAAGAAATTATTCATCAAACGGCTCTTTATACAAATATAGCCAATATGTTTAGCAATGTTGGGCGGTCTATAGAAGCCTTACAATTTTACGAAAAGGCACTAAAAATTTCGCCTAATGATCCCCAGACAATTGGAAATCTTGGTATGTGCCTCAATATATATGCGAAATCTATTTACGACCACGGGCATCAAACAATAATACAAATGATCGCCTATCAAAATTTACTTAACGCCATAAACAATCCAACACTGATTGTTGAGGCCAAAAGTATATTCGAAGCCGAAAAACATTCCATTATTTCCCGTCATACAAAAGTTGAAATAAATGAAATGCTTGATTGGACAAGCAAAAAATTGGGTAAAAGCTATTCTATTGGCTCAACAAAAGCTGAACGAAGTTATCGAAAGTGGTGTTTAACCAACGGTCTATTTTTAAACCCACTTAATGATTTGGGGCCATATTCTATCGCTTCTAGAGATATCATCCATCTTCCGACCTTAAAAGCATGCCCAATTGCAGAGATAGATAAAGTGAAACATATTCAAGGATTTATTAATTGTCTCAAACAAGACTTTATCAGCGCCAGATTTAAATGTTTCGAAGGAATCCATTCACGAGAGCCACATTATTCAGACAAGGCAAACCTACTAATCGACACCCTAGATTATCCGTCTTTTGGACTAAATATTGACAATGTTAAGACGGCTTTTAGAGCAGCTTACTCCATTTTGGATAAAATAGGTTATTTTTTAGCCGTCTATTTTAACTTGCCTAAAATTAATCCAGAGAACATATCCATTGAACGTAAAATTACTTTTAGAAGTGTTTGGTATCAGAAGTACGAACGTTGCCAACCTTTACACGAATGTTTTGGTCAAAAAGGCCAACTGGCCCTTCGAGGGTTGTTCTGGCTTAGCAAGGATTTGCCAATTCCAAAAAATTCCGACTCTGACCTTACTTTAAATCCTGATGCAAAAGTATTGAATGAGATAAGAAATTGTTTGGAACACAAATATTTATCTTTTCATGACGAAGCAATCCACGACTTTTCTAAAGACCCATGGCCTAACATTTCTAGAAGTTGCTTTGAAGAAAAGACGTTAGATCTACTTCGGATGGTCAGAGCTGCGATTATTTACCTTATTTGGTCTATTCACCAGAATGAAATAGCCAGGAAAGAGTCAGGAGGCAAGGAACATGAACCAACACATATTGTTACTTTGACTCCCTCAATTTTAGACGATGATTTTAAACGATAAAAAATCTGAGATCTGTCTCCGTCGAGCGCGCATCAACTTTTCCAGAACTGATTTCGCGACTCTGATTTACAGAATTGTCAGAGGTAGTCCAGGTATACCACGCCTATATGAACACGACCTGATTTTCGGGGGGTAGGTGACGGGGAATGATTTTTAAATTTTGATACCGTAGTATCATCAATCAGTCATTCTTCTTCTAAAAACATAACCATCGGCATATTTTTTAAATAAAAATTCCCTCCATAGATTAGCAACAATCGGTAGATGCTTAACATATGAGCACCATTTGAAAATGCAATTTTCAATGGTCTTTTTTTTATTGTCGAATCTGATTGAAATTTTAGATTAATTAAATTTTGTATATCAACCAATTTTTTATTTATTTGATCAACTACGTTTAAATCCTGTAAAGACTCTTCTTGCTTCTTCCAAAATGATTCACGAAGCAAAATTCGAATATCTTGAAAGCTTTCCCATTTAGCCTGTGGCTGGCTGTCAACGGAGTCCTCAAAACCTATTTCCAAAATTTCATTTTTCTGAACAATATCGGAGGAATCAGTGTTTTTATAGGAGCTTGTAATTTCGTCCCATCGATATTGATTATCCGTAAAAATAGAAGCTCCAATAATTTGAGCCAAGAAGAGCCCTAATTCTAAGTTTGGAGTTAAGTGAGACATTATAATTTGTGTACCAATATTAGTCTGAAGTAAAGCTATGGGGTCTGCCTGATGTCGGTGTCTATGTTCATTGATTAGTTCCTTAAGATTTGACTCTGTGAAGTTTGGATTGAATTTTAAGAAATCTTGTTTAATTTTATCTTCTGACAAATAAAATCTACTTCTTAGAACGTCCTCTTCCATTAATCGAGTCATAATTTTTGATTTTTTTAAATCAAATTTAAAGTTTTTTTGCCTATTTTTAGCTTCTTCATTAATTTGGTCTTGTAAAGAATGATTAAAATCATAGGGGCTTGGAATGATTTGAACTTTGCCATCTTGTATGTGTTTGTGAAGCGATAAAAATGTTAGCAAATTTTTTATTGTATTTTCTTTATACTGAGATGGATTGATAACCGGGCTAAATTCTTTTGAAACAACATGATAATTAAGAAATGGGCTAATCATAAAGATTTCATCGGCATAAAGCAGCATATTAGTAATATTTAGTGGGGCTACTCTAGGGTCAATTATTCCAGAATAAATCATCCGAAATGTATTTTTATCAGGTTTTGGTAGAAGACTAACAAAGTCGGTATCAGGAGGAAACAAATCCCCATATATTCCATGAATATTTCTCACATGCTCATCGTTGAGTTCTGCCCGAATATCATTCCAATTTTTTCCTCTATTAAGTCCTAAAATATCTTTAATGGCACCTAGAAACATCAGGTTTCGTTCTCTAAAACTATATTCGGACCAAGAAGGACGGTATTCTATAGGTCTATCTTTGCAGCAGCTTAAATAAGCTCGACCATATCCACAGGGACATTCTTGCGTATGGTCTTCCAGAACCTCATTAACAGGCTTTTTTAAAATTTCTCGCTTCTTTGTAGTACGACCAAATTCGTCAAAATAAGCACTGCCGCCATCCGAATAGCCCAGATAAATTTGGCCGCCGAATCCCGATAATTTATCTTTTGGAGGGATAAGAATACTTCCTACTGATGCCCACTGGGTATCACGAGGCTCTTGATATAACCACTTCCTTTTTTCAGCAGCAATAAATCTTCGAGCACTTTTTTTGAGGATGTAATTAATTTTTATAACGTCTTCATTATTTAGAGATCGTCCTCGAATCATTTTTCTAATATCAATAACACTTGAACCAAAATGTCGTGCATTAGTCCTAGTTGAGAGACGATCACAGTGTTGAGGATCTCTTCCGAATTCTAAATTAGTTAATATCAGGCAGTAATTACTACCTAGAGGAAAAATTGTTTGCGAGCCTTTGAGGGATATCGATGGATCATTTGGATACTTACAATACTCAGAATTTCTTGGACAAGCTGAGTTATAAACAGTGACCGGATGGTCTGTAATAATAAATTTAACACTTGAATTTTCAGCCGACACTATTTCTCTGATGCATTCACCCCACATAGTGCAGTGCATTGTGCGTAACTTCTGCATTTCGATAAGAAGGTCATAATTTTCAATCTGTGGATATTGGTTTTTAATCCAAGCTAAACCTTTTGGGGTTCTTATTTTTTGAGCGTCTAACAACTCAAAAAATCTTTCAAGATATTGATGTAGTGCATCCAAATCATTTGACACTAAAGCATCAAGAACTTGAGGACCTGGATGATCTATTGTGCCAAATAATTTTCTTTCAATTTCATCATTGGGGGACCCCAAAAAAAATGTTGTATATAGATCTTTTTCAATAAAACAATTCTCAATGGATACCAATGGCGGGCTATACCCATGTTTTTCTAAATGATCAAGATTCATATAAAAAAGCCGGGCAGATTCAGATGAAAGAAACCGTTTTTGATACCATCTTGGAACGTAGTGATTTTTTTTCGAATAGCTCATTATCTCAAACTATTAAACAATCCCACCACAACCGCCGCCCCCGTCAAAATCTTGTACCAATTATCGCCCAACCAGTCGTCAGGTTTTCCAATGGTCACAATCAACGTATCGCCAGATTCGATCACCGTCATATTCTGAGTTGCCTCATTTCTCTTAACCAACTGATACGACTTTCCAGCAGTCCAACCCATGGCCTCCGAACTGGTTTGTGCCTTCTTGAGATCAATTAAATTTTTGCCCTGGTCGTAGAACGCCAGATAAATCGGCTCCGGTTTTGATTTTACGATATCGACAACCAATATATCGCCAGGAATGAGTTTCTCGTCCGGGTTCAGCATCGTTTTTTGCCCAACCGCATTAACCCGATATGTCTGAAACGGTTTTCCGGCGGTCCACGCCATGGCTTCGGCTAGGGTTTTAGCCGTTTTGACTTCGATGGTGCCTGTGTCGGAATTGGCGAGTGAAACGAAATAGTTATCCGTTTTGGAATCCGGCTTCTTGAGCTGGTCGACTTGTATGACAATAGCGGGATTTTGGATGTATTTTGCGAATTCGGTTTTGAGTTGGGCATCGAGTGCGTCGAGTGACTTGCCGTCGACTTTTGTACGTCCGATGAAAGGCAACGAAATTGTGCCATCGGGCGCGATGAGTTGGCGGGTGTTGAGTTCTTTTTTGTTCAGGATTTGGATGTCGAGGGTATCACCGGGTTGTGGGGTGTAGGCAAACAAAAAACCACAAGGTCTAATAATGAGGCAAATAGAAACGATCAAAAATAAACAGGTCTTTTTCATTATGCTTTCCTTTAAAAATAAGTATTAAAATAATCTGATATGTCACACTCAACAAAATTTAATAGGTCTAGATCTGGTAAGTCGATTTGTCCATGAGCCCAGTTTGATATAGCGAATTTAATTTCAGATTGCCTAGGTTTACTAATTCCCATGCAAGTCCCACCAATTCGAGGGCTGTATTCATTACTGAACGAGCAATTTAAAAATTCATTAGAAAAAAAACGCATATTTTGGGGGTGATATCCAAACCCCAGAAAATGGATACTCGATGCATCCGTAAAGTCTTTAGAGATAGACACCCAATCGAGCTGATTTTGTGCATCACTATGGTCTTTAATTTCTTGTAAAGTACTAATAGATTCTGAGATTTCGATTGCTGCTCTTATTTGGTCTGTTTTGAGTTCAAAAAAATTAAGTCCATACGGGATTTGTCCTCCCAAAACCTCATTCTGCCAACTCAATCGACCTATTTGACCATACACGTGATTTACCTGAAGGTAATGTCTAAAAACAGTTTCAATATCTGATTCATTATTAGTAGGGAAGCCAAACGCGTCCGAATTTATTCGGACATAAGTATTGAGTGCGCAGCTGTACAAGAATTGCTCTAATGATCTGTCATAATTAAATGTGATTATTTTTATGTTGGACAGACTGGTTTTGAGTTGATCCAAGTTGTTGCAACCGGAATTAATTCGATTCCATATCTGCTGGTACCAGTTCTTTCTTGGAACTTGAATCGTTGATTTAGTTTCATTTCTTCCAATTTTATAATCTTCTAGTTCGAATAGGTTTTTACTGCTTTCAAATCTATTTAGTACGATGGCTATTCCCAATTTTGCGATTTCCTTAAAATAAGGTGTTTGGTTAGTAACAATAAATTCATCAATAGATGATGAATAAGACCTCTCTAATAGAGCTGAAAATAAATCTAAGCTGTCTCGTAAACGTGTATTGCTTAGTCGTCCTGAAGTAATACGATCAAATGCGTGAAAATATAAAGACCCAGGCTGGTCCCTAGCGGCTGCAGCTTCTTTAGAAATTAGGTAAATCAAATCTCTCCCTGAGGGTAGCCCGGACTCAGCACTTGCCCCAGCCCCCAGTACTAAACACGTCTTTTTAGTTAGCATTACTTAATTCCATTCAACCGAATATTCACCCACCCACTAAACAAAAGCTCCGACTCCGACCGCAACTGATTCACCTCGTCCAATTGCCCTTGAAGTGCTTCGATTTGTTGGTCGATTTGCTCCAATTTCTCACGCCGTTGAGTGTCTGATTCTGAGTTGCTCAACATTTGGCGACCGAGTGGCGTCAGTCCGTCGGCTGGGAATTCGATTTTGTGACGTTTTGACTCGAGTTGATTGAGACGAATTTTGAGTTTGGTTTGCTGTTGAAGAGCTTGTTTTTGTGCAGCATAGAAGGACTCGTCAAATCCGATTTCGGCAAGTTGTTGACTGGTGGCGTAATGGAGTCGAAGCTCGTTGCCGACTTGTTCGATCGCGTGCCATTGAGAGTCTGAGTTTTTTGAATTGAGTTGGGTGATTCCTGCAGAGTCTGAATTTATTGCATGAGTGAGGGTGAGTTTGAGATTTTTTGGTAGGTACACAATTCCTGAGACTAAGACATCGTCGGGGATGCGCTTCAATAGCTGATCGCGAGTCTGTTTGTCGAATTGGTATTTGTCGATTTTGACCTGATGATCGCTTTTGAATAAATGTACTTTTTTAGTCGTGATGTCAGCGGTCAGTTCATCGGACAGAGTCAC
>Ga0214917_10005918_pt1 | contig 12889 bp, 7 predicted proteins | sample LL_1208_BB_MetaG_FD_177983 | JGI IMG/M metagenome (GOLD analysis project Ga0214917, IMG submission 177983) | Freshwater microbial communities from Lake Lanier, Atlanta, Georgia, United States - LL_1208_BB | ecosystem: Environmental > Aquatic > Freshwater > Lake | place: USA: Georgia | collected... | reverse complement strand
TGTGCCGATCATCACGGATGGCGGGATGAACAAGGGAGGGGATATTTGCAAGGCGTTCGCCTGCGGAGCGGATGCGGTAATGATTGGCAGTGCCTTTGCCCGGGCTCAGGAAGCTCCTGGGAACGGGAATCATTGGGGCATGGCCACGCCACATGCGAATCTGCCCCGGGGTACCAGAATCAAGGTCGGAGTGACGGGTAGCCTAAAACAGATTCTCTTTGGTCCGGCGACACTTGATGATGGGTCACAGAATCTTGTTGGCGCCATTGTGACGTGCATGGGCAACGTCGGAGCTAAGACCCTCAAAGAGTTTCAAGATACGGAGATCATTATTGCCCCTTCCATCAAAACCGAGGGTAAATTGTTTCAGACGGTTCAGGGTGTCGGGATGGGAACTCGCTGATTTCGGTTGTTACAATTAGTCCGTTCCCGGTACAGGTGAAAGAAGAGAGGTAGGCTGCAAGTTGTAGCTTACAGTAGTTCAAAGCGGGTAAGGACGGAGTCCGATTTTTTAGCTTTTGTGCGAGCCGTCACAGAAGGGAGAGTTTTTTGTTTTGCCGCAGCCGCAGGCCCAGATGGGGCCGTCTTTCTCTATCGTAATCACTTTAGGTGCTTTGCCTGAACCTTTGTGGGAGCCGTCGCAGAAGGGAGGGTTCTTGCTTTGGCCGCAGGTGCAGAAAGCGAGGGTTTGGCCCGTTTTGGCATCGATTTTGTAAGGAGAGGATTGCCAGCTCATGAACTCATCATTGAACAGTCATTCGAGAAAGAAAGCTGAAACTGCGGGAGGTGGAAGACGGGAGGGGGGGCTACAGGTTCTTCTTGTACCAATCGAGAAGGATACGGGTTGGTGTATTAAGGGGTAATTGGTAGCACTCCTGTAGTGTGCACCAGCGGCACTCGTCAGCTTCGGCATTCAGGGTGACTACATTCTCTCGGGTATGGGCGATATAATTAAGTAGGACGAAGTGCGCGGGTTTATGGAACTCCTTGGATCGAATGCAGTCTTGGGCCAAGGCAAACCGAATGTCTTGGAGTTTGAGGCCTGTCTCCTCAATGATTTCACGGCGAAGAGCTTCCTCGGAAGACTCTCCTCCTTTGATCTTTCCCCCTGGGATCCCCCATAATCCTGACCATTTGAGGGTATGTATCATCAGGAGTTTTTGGTCGGGGCCCAGGATCAAGGCTCCGACAGTCGGGGTGGGCGGTAGTGTTTCCGGAGCGGAGTGACGCTGTAGGATTTTCATTACTCCGAACATGTCGGGAGCTACATGGTCGGGCAGGGCCCGCTGGAGTTTCTTCAGAGAGTCGTATCCTGTGAGAACGGCACAGCTGCGGATATTGCCATACCGCGCGGTTTCGATGTCGTGCTCCATATCCCCGACGAAAAGGGTTTCATCGGGGCGTAGGTGGTGATCAGCCAGAATCGAATGAATTGTTTCACGCTTGTCGACGATTCCGGCGTATAATTTGTGGAAGTAGTGGTCGACTCCAAGTCGCTTTGCCTGTTGGAGAAAATCCTTCTGCGTGACGCTGCTTAAAAGGAAGATTGGAAGCTGGTTGTCTTGGCAGTATTGGAGAATCTCCTTGGCTCCAGGAAGAAGGGAGACGGTATGGTGGTTTTCTCGAAAGACTTTGCGAAAAATCTTCTCCAATCCTTCTAGTGCAATCCCGGGTAGGTGTTCCTCGTAAAACCCTTTGTAGGGAAGATAGAACCTTTCACGAAAAGTTTCACGGTCAAATAGGGGTTTCCCGTGAAGGCCAAAGACGTGGTTGGTTGCGGTTAGGACAGGGGTGAGGTCATCGACCAAAGTTCCTGACCAGTCGAAGATAAGATTGCGAATCAAGGGAAGGGACTTGCGAGCGAAAGTATTTAGGAGTGATAGTCCTGTAAAGCTTGTACGGAAAGACCGTGATCCCGAATGGACCGAATACCCTCCACGCTAGCCTGAGCGGCGGCCACTGTTGTCATAACTGGGATCTTATTCCTTAAGGCAGATGTGCGAATCAGGACCTCCTCTGTCCTCGCGACGGCTCCCGCGGGAGTATTGATCACGAGAGTGATTTCCTTGTTTTTGATCAGGTCGACTACATTGGGACGTCCCTCCGAAAGCTTAAGCAGCGGAGTGACTGGAATCTTTGCATCGGCCAACTTTCGGGCTGTCCCGGAGCTAGAAACAATCTTAAAGCCGAGTTCGTGAAGGCTTTTGCCGATTCGGATCGCCACTTCTTTGTCTATATCGCGGACGCTTAGAAAAACGGTTCCAGATGTGGGTAAAGGTGGCTGGGCCGCCATTTGCGCTTTGGCGTAAGCTAAGCCAAAAGAGCGGTCTATCCCCATGACTTCTCCGGTGGATTTCATTTCAGGTCCGAGCAGGATGTCCGTTCCTGGGAATCGGGCAAAGGGAAAGACTGCTTCTTTGACAGAGAAAAACTCTGGGATGATCTCTGAGGTGAATCCGAGCTCCTTCAGGGTTTTGCCTGACATGACGCGGGACGCGATCTTGGCGAGCGGCTTCCCGACCGCCTTGCTGACAAAAGGAACGGTTCGTGAGGCTCTTGGGTTAACCTCCAGCACGTAAATCTTATCTTTCTGAATTGCAAACTGGATATTCATGAGGCCGTGAACCTTTAACTCTCGTGCAAGGGAAAGTGTGGCCGTACGAATCTCCTCAAGAACCTTTTTAGATAAGGAACGGCTGGGGATGACGCAGGCACTATCCCCTGAATGGATTCCTGCCTGCTCGATATGTTCCATCACGGCTCCGATGACCGCATCTTTCCCATCCGACACACAATCGACATCCACCTCTGTAGCGTCTTCAAGAAAGCGGTCGAGAAGGATGGGGCGACCAGGAGCGACTTCTGTGCACTCTTTCATGTAGGTGCGGATTTCATCTTCTGAGTACACAATTCGCATGGCTCGACCTCCTAGGACGAACGAAGGGCGAAGCAGTAGGGGAAATCCAATCTCCTTTGCGGCTACGAGAGCCTGTTCGGTCGTGATGGCCGTATCATTCGGGGGTTGCCGAAGGCCCAGCTTGTCCAACATAGCGGAAAAGAGTTTTCGGTCTTCGGCACGTTCGATCGATTCCACAGAGGTTCCCAGGATGCGGACTCCGGCGGCCTGAAGTTCAGCGGCAAGGTTCAGAGGGGTTTGTCCGCCGAACTGAACAATCACTCCTTTGACCTGATCATCCTGATTTTCAGCTCTGTAGATATGGATGACATCTTCGGCAGTGAGAGGTTCGAAGTATAGTTTGTCGGAAGTGTCGTAATCGGTAGAGACCGTCTCTGGGTTGGAATTCACCATGATCGTTTCGTAGCCGTCTTCCCGGAGCGCGAAGCTGGCGTGGACGCAGCAGTAGTCGAACTCGATTCCTTGACCGATTCGGTTCGGGCCTCCTCCCAGGATGAGGATCTTCGGTTTCTTGGTTGGGCGGGATTCGTCGTCTTCCACGTCGTAGGTGGAGTAGTAGTAGGGGGTATAGGCCTCGAATTCAGCCGCGCAGGTATCAACCAAGCGATAGGAGGGGTGAACCTTCATCTTTTCGCGCCATGCCCGAACTGCGCGGGTTCGGGTCACCAGCTCTTCGGCGGGTCCTGGAAGAATTCGGGCGAGATCGATATCCGACAGACCTGCCTGTCGGGCCTGTAGAAGGAGTGGGAGTGAGGCCGGGTTTCCCAGCCAACTTTGTTTTTCGATCGCTTGGGCGACCTCTGTAATCTGTTTCAGGTTATCTAGGAACCAAGGGTCGATTTTTGTGACTTCGTGGACTCGTTCGACCGACCAGCCTTGGTTGAAGGCGTGGCTGACATACCAAATTCGGGCGGGATGAGGTGTGCGGAGTTGAACCGTTAACTGATCCTCAGGGACAGGGGGTGTGCGGGTTCCAAAATCGAGGCGACCTTCCAGACCCTTAATGTCCAGAGATCGGAGGGCTTTCATGAACGACTCTTGGAAGGTGCGGCCGATGCCCATGGCTTCGCCGACACTCTTCATCGAAGTGGTCAGAACTGCTTCCGCGCCAGGAAACTTTTCAAAGGTGAAACGCGGTATCTTGGTTACCACGTAGTCGAGAGTTGGTTCGAAGGATGCAGGAGTGTTCCGTGTAATGTCGTTCTTGAGTTCGTCCAGGGTATATCCGACGGCGAGTTTTGCGGCGATTTTGGCAATGGGATAGCCGGTGGCTTTTGAGGCGAGAGCGGAAGAGCGAGATACGCGGGGATTCATCTCAATGACAATCATCCGACCTGTTCTCGGGCACACAGCGAACTGAATATTCGATCCACCTGTCTCAACTCCGATCTCGCGGATTACGGCAAAGGAGGCATCTCTCATACGTTGGTACTCTCGATCGGTAAGAGTTTGTGCAGGAGCAACGGTGATACTGTCTCCCGTATGGACTCCCATAGGATCAAAATTTTCGATGGAGCATATAATGACGCAGTTGTCTGCGTGATCCCGCATAACCTCCATTTCGTACTCTTTCCAGCCCAGTAGAGATTCCTCAACAAGAATCTCTGAGGTAGGGGATGCGTCCAGACCTGAAGCCGCAAACTTCTCGAACTCCTCCCGATTATAAGCGATACCCCCTCCTGTTCCGCCAAGAGTAAAGGCAGGACGGATAATCAAAGGGAACGAACCGATCCTCGTCATGGCTGCCTGAGCCTCATCCATTGTGTGGGCTGTGGCGGAGCGTGCACATTCGAGCCCGATCTTTGCCATGCACTCTTTGAAGAGTTGGCGATCCTCGCCTTTACGGATGGCCTCAACCTGAGCTCCGATTAATTTCACGCCATGTTTCTGTAATGCTCCCGATTCATGGAGAGACATGGCCGTGTTGAGAGCCGTTTGTCCTCCGAGTGTGGGCAAGAGAGCATCAGGTTTCTCCTTAGCCATAATCATTTCCACTACGGCAGGTGTAATTGGCTCAATATAGGTTCGGTCGGCGAATTCGGGGTCCGTCATGATGGTGGCGGGGTTACTGTTAACCAAGATGACTTTATAACCTTCTTCACGAAGGGCTTTGCATGCTTGAACGCCTGAGTAGTCGAACTCACAGGCCTGACCGATAATAATGGGGCCCGAACCAATAATCAGAATTGACTTGATGTCAGTTCGGCGCGGCATGCGAGGCAGAATACTTTGAAAAGAGCGCTCTAGAAGAAAGAATTACGACCTTTGAAAGAAAGATGTGAAAAAGCATGCGAATTATGGAAACCAGTGAACCAGAGCCTGGGCAATTCCGTCGCCTGCCTCCTTGGTTGCGATGAAACCGCCCTCTTGTTTGACTTGCGAGATAACCTCGGGAACCGAGTTGGAAGGGCAGGCTAAGTAGTGACCAAACTTTCGCAGAAGCATGGGCAGATCATTTAAATTATCGCCCGCAATAAAGGTGGAGTCAGGACCGTGTTCCAGAATCTTCTGAATTTCAGCAAGGCAGGATCCTTTGTGATAATCCACGTGAGCAAATCGAAAGTAGGGACCGTTTCGGACTGTTGAGATCTCTGGATGGTCGCGAATAATCTCACTCACCAATAAGTGAGTTCGGTCGATGCTTTTTTGTGAGCCTGCAACAAGGCCAATGGCCCCTGCATCGGGTATCACGGTTACCTCGTCTGTGGACCCAATTTCTCTCTCAATCTGCTCCAGTAACGCCCCGTGCCTACCAAAGAGGGCCTGATGGGTCTCTGCACAACGCTGATTCCAGGCCTCGTGCGATTGAGCCTCCCCAGCCGTGACCCGATGAATTTCCCGCTCAACGGTGATAATCCAATCTGGCATGCGTGGTGCTTTGTGAAAGAGAAGTGCCTCACGAAGGCTCTGCCAAGAACGACCTGTGGCAACAACCCAAGAGATCTCCGTGTCCTTGCTAGAGTGAATCAGCCAACGAAAAAAATCTGGAGCAAGGGGCTTCTCGGGATTATCACCCGCTAAGGTGCCATCAAAGTCGGTGCATACGATTCGAGGTTTCAATGGGAAAGGTTCAAATCGTAGTGGAGTGCAGCAGATACAAAAATCGATGCAGTTTCGGATCGAAGGACGAGGGGTCCCAAGGATGCGGGAAGAAACCCTGCCGACCGTGCGCGACCGATCTCTGCTGGGGAAAAATCACCCTCAGGACCTATCAGTAGATCCAAGGCACTTCCTTTCGAATCGCGAAATCCCTTCATCAAAGCAGGAAGGGGTTTTGCCTCTGGTTGAAGCGACCCAATGATTCTTCCTGTTGGCGGTGCGAGATCGGGGGAGGAGAGGAACGCATCCAGCGGGCTTGCCTCATGGATCTTGGGAAGCCAGTTCTGGCCTGACTGTTTGCAGGCAGATAGAGCAATTGAATCCCAGCGTTGTGAAATTCTTTTTTCACCTGAAGGTTTGGATACGGAACGCTCTGAAATTATGGGCCAGATCTCGCTTACCCCAAACTCGGTAAGCTTCTGAATCAGAAGATCCATTCCTGCGGGCTTGATGAGGGCTTGGCCGAAACGAATTCGATAAGAGGGCGGGGGAGTGCGATTCGTGGACAGAGCCTGGTAGGAAACCTCGTCCGCACATGCGTTCGTAATCCGTACGCGGGCTTCGTTTCCTTTTCCGTCGAATACGGCGGCGGAGTCTCCCGAACGCAGTCGAAGAACATCCGTGGCGTGATGGGACTCCTCAGGGGAAAGTTTTCCTGAGGCTAAGTTTGGGTTGTAGAATCGGTGGCCAGACACAGATCAGACCTTGAAAAGTTTTTTGGCTTTTTCGATGAAGGAGTGCCCCTCGGGGTGAGTATGTTCGTCGCACAGTTTTGCAAATTTTTCTAAAGCCTCCTTTTGGTGCGAGTTTAAATGCTTGGGGATTTCAACTTGAATTCGGATATGAAGATCGCCCCTTGTGCGTCCTGAAATCGAAGGGACGCCCTGTCCGCGGATCCTGAAGACCTTGTCGGATGAGGTTCCAGCGGGAATCTTGAGTTTCATCTCCCCATCCAAACTCGGAATGCTGATTTCAGCACCCAGAGCCAGCTGGCTAAAGGAGACAGGAACGTTGCAGGCGAGGTCATTTTCCTCGCGATCGAAAACTGGATGGGATTGAACGGAGAGGACCACATAAAGATCGCCTGCTGGACCACCCCTTGAACCCGCTTCCCCTTGTCCAGCAGATCGAAGTCTTGAACCGGTATCTACTCCTGCAGGAATCTTTAGCTTAATTCGCGCATTTTCCTCAACGCGTCCTTCCCCACGGCATGATTTACAGGGGTTTTGAATCGTCTGACCTGAACCACCGCACTTCGGGCAAGTTTGGGCGATGGAAAAGAAACCGCGACTGACAGCAACTTGTCCCTGTCCACGGCATGTGGAGCAGGTTGTGGCTTTTGAGCCCGCTGCTGCTCCTGTCCCTTGGCAAGGGGAGCAGGGGACAGGACGACGAATCGTGATCTCCTTTTCACAACCCCGGACGGCCTCCATAAAATCGATCTCCAGATCGTATCGCAGATCGGAGCCCTGGTTGGAGCGAGTCCCACGGCGACCACCTCCTCCACCCCCAAATGCCCCCTCAAGGATGTCTCCAAATATTCCTGCTCCACCACCTCCCGAGCTAAAGACCTCGCGGAAAACCTCGAAAGGATCATGAAAGCCGCCTCCACCACCCATACCTGATCCGGGTGAAAAGGCACGATGACCATAACGATCGTATGCATCCCGTTTTTGTTGATCGGACAACACTTCATACGCTTCGCCGATCTCTTTGAACTTTTCTTCGGCCTTTTTGTCTCCCTTGTGCTTATCGGGATGATGTTGGACGGCTAATTTACGGTACGCTTTTTTGATCTCCTCAGCTGTGGACGACCGGGATGCGCCCAGTACTTCGTAGTAATCTTTCTTTGTAGACACGGCTTACGATGTGGGTGGTGCTGCAGTGATCACACTGGCGGGGCGAAGAAGGCGATCGCCGATTTTAAATCCACGGCGTCGCAGGTGGAGAACGGTACCCTCCGGTTTTCCCGGGGCAGGTTCTTGGCCAAGGGCTTCGTGCCAGTTGGGATCGAAAGGCTTTCCCAAGGCATCAATCGGGGTGACTCCATGCTCGGTCAGGAATCGTTCAAACTGGGTTTGGATCAGTTTTACTCCGTCCACGACGGAGGCTGCATCTTTGGCGGAAGTGGCTGCCTGGAGACCAAGTTCGAGGTGATCCAGAAGAGGGAGAAGATCCGCAAGGATCGATTGGTTTGCATAACGCAAAGACTCCTCTTTTTCACGAACGAGCCGCTTTCGGCTGTTTTCGAAATCAGCCCGAGCTCGAAGAAGTTGATCTTTAAGAGAAGCGATCTCCGCGACCGTTTGCTCGGCAGGGGATGGACTGGGGGGAGGAACTGAATCTTGAGCAGGGGTCTCGGCTTGGGGTGCGGTTGGTTGTGGGTGTTTTGACTTCATTTGAGAATGTCCAATTATAGCAGATCTGTCCCTATTTTGAGCAAAAAGTGCTGATCCAAGTGTGTAATTGTTATGAAATCTACTTTTAAGATTGAGTTTCTATCGGTTCCAATGCAGCGAGTGAAGAATTGGTGCTTTTCCTAAAACGCTACTCCTCGCTCCAAAGGAAGTGGCGGTTTCGTAGGTCTTCGATCTTACGGGTAAAGGCGAGTTGGCTGGGGCCACCCGTATTTTCAAGAATCCGATAGATCGAAAGTGCTCCGCGGAAGTCGCCTCGTTTCTCTTGAAGGCGTGCGGCTTCGGCCCCTGCGCGTGCGAACCAGAGATATTCGGGTTGTGCAGGTCCAGATGTAGGAGAAGCCTGTTTTGCATAAAGAACGTCGAGGTAAGCCTGAAGTGCATCCTCCTCACGTCCCAATTGCTCTAAGGATTTTCCGCGAATATATCCTGCCTCGTTCCGATCTGCCGAATCCGCGGCAGGGCTTGCGATCAATCCCAAGGCAGTGGAAGCGGCACGCTCTAAACTAGCCCGATCTGTGCCTCCGATCGCAAATTCACAGGCAAGGCGACGTTTTGTGATTTCTACCCAAGCCCTCTGTTCAGGGGTTTTGTTTGCGAGCAGAGAGTTTGCGATCAGAAGGCCTCCCGAATAGTCGCCTGCGGTGCGGGAGGCATCGATCTCAGCCAAGCGCGCATCCAGCCTGAGGGGGGAAGTTTCTGAAATCGACCGAAAAAGTTTCACAGCTTCGTCCGGATTTCCCAAGGCCAGGGCGCTTAGGCCTGCATAGTAACGGGCGTCATCCGCCAACGGATCCTTTGCAAAACGTTGTGCCATTTCACGAAAGCTGGAAAGAGCTTCCCCGTGGTTCTTCTCTTCATAGTGGGTTTGCCCGATCTGAAAGGCCAAGGAAGGAGCTAAACTACTGTCGGGAAAGCGGGCTAGGATTTTGGCGAATTCAGCACGGGATTGAGCTCCTGTAAGTTCCTTTTGGCGTAACCGAGCTTCGATTCCTGAAGCGAGGGCTTGGGGTAGGAGGGGGGATTTTGGAAAACTTTTTTCGAATTCGGCAAATGCAGCGATGGCACCGGGATAGTCGCCTGTACGCAGAAGGGAGCTGGCTCTTCGCAGTGAAGCTTCGTCTTTGAGAGATTCGGCTCCAGGGAGTTTCGAAACTTCCGCTAGAGCAGAGCGGCTCGCAGGCGAGTCTCCTTTATTTTCGAGCATTCGACCACGCTCCAACGCTAGGGCCGCTCGACGACTGCTTTCGGGATATTTCTTTGTGAAAAGCTCCTCGAGCCTTCCGAATTTTGCCGGATCGGGTTGGCGTGCGGCGGCGAGCGTTGCGTTGAAGTAAGCCTGCTCGGCTAGATTCGCCTTAGGAGCAGAAAGGGCGGCCTCCTCCCAAAGAGTGCTGGCCTCCGAGGATTTTCCCTCTTGAAGTAGAATGTCGGCAAGGGCTGCTTTGCCCTGGTAAGTAATTTCTGGATTCAGGTTTTCCCGTTTGAGCAGGCTTTGCAGTTGCTCACGGGCTGTAGGCGATTGCCCCTGCTTGACAAGTGCCTCTGCGAGAAGGAGTTGAGCTGATGGAAAAGCTGGGGATGAGGGGTAAGTTTTCATAAGATTATCCAGATCCGCCACGGTAGCCTCAAGATTTCCCGAATCTAGAGAGCTGGAGGCTAAAAGCAGAAGGGCGGGGGCGTATCTACCACGTTTCTCATCATCACTTTCCCTGTCTCGAACCGAGTCTCGAAGCCGTAGAGATGCGGCGGGGAGGGATTGCGCTGTTTTTGCGGATGCGAGGTACTCGCGTGCCGCAGTCATATAAGATTCAGGATTTCCTCCGCAATCGAGAGCTTTTTCAAATGCACTGGCAGCGTCAGCGGGTTTATCGCGGGCACGATCTATCTGTCCTATGGCGATCCAAGCTTGAGCAATCAGATCTCGCGTTGCGCTTTTTCTATCCTGAATGACTCGCTCGAAAAGGGCGCGCGCTTCGTCCGCTTTTCCTCGGACCGCGAGAAGCCTCGCTTTCCAGTACATCGCTTCTGCAAGGATAGGGCCCGGGCTTTTTGGCGAGATCTTTTCCAAAGCATCCGAGGCCTCGTCGGATTTTCCCTCCGAGAGGAGAATCTTGACGAGGAAGAGCCTAGCGAGATCGTTGGATGGATTCTTTGGATCCTCCAGAATATCGAGTAGTTCCCGGATCGCAGCAGTTGGATTATTTTCGTGCAGCCAAGTTTCAGCCAGACCCAGGCAAATCTTGGTTTTGATTTCGGAATTCTGAGCCTCTTTCTTGGCTTCCTGCCACTCAACGAGAGCATCGTTCCAGCGGCCGACTTCAGTCAAGGCGGACGCTCGAGTAATTCTCTGTCGTATAACAAGGTCAGGGGGACAGGTTTTAGGAAGTGAAGAGAGTGATTCAGCAGGTCGATGATCCAGTAGTAGAGCCTCAGCGAGCATCACTTGAGCTAGAGGTTGGGGGGAAGAGTTATTCTTATGTAGCCAATCCTGAATTCTTGTGGCGGCATCCCGTCCTAATCCATCCTTCATCATTTCCTCTGCCACCCGAAGTTCCTTGGGAAGTTCGGCAGGCGCGGCGCCGAGGAGGAGTGGGAAAAGCGTGAGGAGAGCGAAGAGTTTCATCGGGTGGCAAGAATCCTTCCAGTGGCGCTCATGTTATTGCGGGCGACCTCTTGTGGGGTTCCTTTAGCAATAATCTGTCCGCCGTGATGTCCACCGCTTGGGCCCAACTCCACGATCCAATCTGCGTGACTCATGATGTCGGGGTGATGTTCCACTACGACGAGTGTATGTCCTGATTTGCATAAATCGAAGAAAACCGATAGCAGATTTTCAACTTCGGCCAGGTGCAAGCCTGTCGTGGGTTCATCCAGTAGGTAGAGTGTAGGGCCATGAGTTCGTTGAGCTAGAGCCGTGGCAAGTCGTACTCGCTGGGCTTCGCCTCCTGAAAAACGATCGGCCGACTGTCCAATGGGGAGGTAGCCGAGTCCGACTTTTTGTAGTGCGCCCAAGGCATTCGCAAGCGGAGGGATGGCTCGTAAAAGTTCTAGGGCGCGATCTACGGGCAGTTGTAAAATCTGGCCGATCGAGTGGCCCCGATAGGTTACGGTTAGCGTTTCGCGGTTATATCTTTCTCCACCGCAGGCGGGGCAAGGAGCGATGGCCTCTGGCAGAAGTTGTAACTGAACGGCGATTTCGCCCAAGCCTGAGCAGGTTTCGCATCGGCCTCCCCGGACGTTGAAGCTGAATCTGGATGGCCCGAAACCGCGGGCTTTGGCAGAGGGAAGGGAGGCGAATAGTTTTCGCACATCATCCCAGACCCCGAGAAGAGAGAGGGGATGCGAGCGAGATTGGCGAGATAGGGGAGATTGATCGATGACGACGGCTCGGGTTAAAGAATCTGTTCCTACTAGAGATTGGTATGGTCCGGGGAGAGGAGCAGAGGAGGGAGTGCCAAAGTGGCGTAGAAGTGCGTTCGCCAAGGTATCAAAGACGAGAGAGCTTTTGCCTGACCCGCTTACGCCTGTCACACAGGTGAACGCACCTAAGGGAATTGAGAAGTCCACTTTCTTTAGGTTGTGAGTAGTAACTCCCTTTAAGTGAAGCCAATCAGTGAAGGAGGTCTTTTTTGTGGTAATTCTGATTTTGCGTCGACCGGATAGAAACGCTCCTGTTAAAGATTGAGGAAGGGCAGAAATTTCCTTAGGAGTGCCTTGTCCTGTGATCTGTCCCCCTGCGGTGCCGGCTCCAGGTCCGAATTCGATCAGGTAGTCGGCACGACGAAGAGTTTCCTCATCATGTTCAACTACAATCAGAGAGTTGCCGAGATCGCGAAGTTGGAAAAGGAGGTTGAGGAGGCGGGAGTTTTCGGATGGGTGAAGGCCGATACTGGGTTCGTCCAGCACATAGAGGACACCTGTTAATCCTCCTCCGATTTGAGTTGCGAGACGGGTCCGGCGGTATTCCCCTCCTGAAAGAGTGTCCATTGTGCGATCGAGCGTCAGATATCCCAATCCTAGTTGCTCGAGAAAGGAGAGGCGTTGGGTGAGGGCTGTCTGAAGAGGTGCGAATGAGTGGGAGGTTGGGCCAGAGGTGGGTTTGAGATGGGTAAGCCACTGGAGAGCATCTGAGGCGGTTTGTTGGCACAGAGTGGCGATTGAGTGGGTTTCACCTGAGGGGGACGTCAAAGTTACGGAGAGAGGGGAGGGTTGAAGGCGTGTGCCTGAGCAGAGGGTACAGGCACCAGTAGAGAAAAAGCGTTGGAGCCGATGTCTGGCTGAGTCGGATTTGGCTTCGTGAAGTTGGCGTGAGAGTTCGGGAATCATTCCTTCCCAAGATCTTTTCTTTAAGAGGGGGTGACCTTGCGAGCCGTGAAGGAAGATCTTTTTCCACTTTTCTGGCCATGACTTGAAAGGAGTTAGTGCGGGAATCTTGGCGTACTGCGTGAATTCG
>Ga0214917_10005917_pt1 | contig 12891 bp, 8 predicted proteins | sample LL_1208_BB_MetaG_FD_177983 | JGI IMG/M metagenome (GOLD analysis project Ga0214917, IMG submission 177983) | Freshwater microbial communities from Lake Lanier, Atlanta, Georgia, United States - LL_1208_BB | ecosystem: Environmental > Aquatic > Freshwater > Lake | place: USA: Georgia | collected... | reverse complement strand
GCTGGCACTACCAGCCATGTACGCAGCCTGGTTCAGGGTAAAGCGTTGAATTCAAAATTTCTCGGGGAAGGCGGTTAGAATTTAACTTTGACCGATTTTGAACGGGCGGTCTGTTTACGCAGACCGCCTTTTGCTTTTTTTGGACTCGCGCGGGTGGCGAAATTGGTAGACGCACCAGGTTTAGGTCCTGACGCCAGCAATGGTGTGGGGGTTCGAGTCCCCCCCCGCGCACCAAAACGTTCATTTTCAAACGCCTATTGATTCATATTGGAGAAGCCTCATGGCCGTTAATGTAGAAACCCTCGAAAAGCTGGAGCGCAAAATCACGTTGACCTTGCCTACCTCAGTTATTCAAAACGAAGTGAATGCACGGCTTAAGCGCTTGGCTCGTCAGGTCAAAGTAGATGGTTTTCGCCCTGGCAAAGTTCCCATGAACATCGTCGCTCAGCGATATGGCTATTCGGTTCATTACGAAGTCATGAATGACAAGGTGGGGGAAGCTTTCAGCGTCGCTGCTAACGAAGCCAAACTCAGAGTTGCAGGTCAACCACGCATCAGCGAAAAAGAAAACACCACAGATACTGAAATGGCATTTGATGCTATTTTTGAGGTTTACCCTGAAGTGGTAATCAAAGACCTAAGTCAGGTTGAAGTTGAAGCCCTTAAGGCTGAGGTCACCGAGGCCGCAATAGACAAAACCGTTGAAATCCTGCGTAAGCAAAAAAGAACTTTTGCTCAGCGCTCAATGGATGCTGCTGCCGCTAATGATGACCGTGTGACGGTGGACTTTATTGGCAAGATTGATGGAGAGCCTTTTGATGGTGGCCGTGCAGAAGATTTTCAGTTTGTCGTCGGTGAAGGTCAGATGCTCAAGGAATTTGAAGAAGCGGTAGTTGGTATGAAATTGGGCGAAAGCAAAACTTTTCCACTGCATTTCCCCGAGGATTACCAAGGTCGCGAAGTGGCCGGTAAAACCGCTGACTTTATGGTCACATTGAAAAAACTGGAGGCCACGCATTTGCCTGAGGTCACCGATGAACTTGCGAAGTCCATGGGCGTGGTTGAAGCCACGGTCGAGGCATTGCGTGCTGATATTCGTAAAAATCTGGAACGTGAAGTTAAATTCCGTTTACTGGGAAAAAACAAACAAGCCGCACTGGATGCCTTGGTCGCCCATGCGGAATTAGATTTGCCCAACTCCATTGTTCAATCCGAGCTCGACCGTATGGTTCAAGGTGCCCGTGAGGAGTTGAAGCAGCGCGGTATCAAAGATGCTGACCAAGCACCTATTCCAGACGATGTGTTTCGCCCGCAAGCCGAGCGTCGTGTACGTATGGGATTGGTGGTTTCAGAAGTGGTGCGTATGCACAACCTGCAAGCCACACCCGATCAAATCAAGGCACACGTTGAAGATTTGGCAGCGAGCTACGAAAAACCTGCGGAAGTAATTCGTTGGTACTATAGTGATAGCCGTCGGATGGCTGAGGTGGAAGCTATTGTGATTGAGAACAACGTCACCAATTATGTGTTGTCTTTGGTGAAGGCCAAGACCAAAGAAGTGAGCTTCGACGAATTAATGAGCCAACAAGCTTGAACTGGAGATTTTCATGAGTGCATTAGATATTCAAGCATTGGGCATGGTCCCTGTTGTCATCGAACAAAGCGGTCGGGGTGAGCGTGCCTATGACATTTATTCCCGCTTACTGCGAGAGCGAGTCATATTCTTGGTGGGGCCTGTGAATGACCATACGGCCAATTTGGTAGTCGCTCAGTTGTTGTTCTTGGAAAGCGAAAATCCAGACAAAGATATTTCCTTGTATATCAATTCACCCGGCGGTTCGGTCAGTGCAGGCATGGCAATTTTCGACACCATGAACTTCATCAAGCCAGAAGTGTCCACGCTTTGTACGGGTATGGCCGCCAGCATGGGAGCTTTTTTGCTGGCAGCTGGCGCCAAAGGCAAACGCTTCAGTCTGCCTAATTCGAAAGTCATGATCCATCAACCATTAGGTGGAACCCAAGGGCAGGCCACAGAAATTGAGATTGCCGCACGTGAAATCCTCAAAACACGCGAGCGCTTGAATCAGATGCTGGCTGAAGCCACGGGACAACCCCTGTCTCGGATTGAGCAAGACACCGAACGTGATTACTACTTGACCGCCGAAGAAGCCAAGGCTTACGGTCTGGTTGACGATGTCATCGCCAAGCGCCCTTGATCCAAGACAGTCAATCCCCCGTTCAAACCGCCAGCGCCGAAAGCGCTGCGGATTTGAGTATCATTCGACCATCTCCCACAGGTAACTACTGAATGGCCGAAAAAAAAGGACCCTCTAGCGAAAAGACCCTTTATTGCTCTTTTTGCGGTAAAAGTCAGCACGAAGTAAAAAAACTTATTGCAGGCCCTTCTGTATTCATTTGCGATGAATGCATCGATTTATGTAACGACATCATTCGAGATGAATTGCCTGCTAGCACTGTGCGCGAAGGTCGAGGCGATCTGCCCACCCCGGTAGAAATCAAAACCAATTTAGACAATTACGTCATTGGACAAGAGCCTGCGAAGCGTGCTTTGTCTGTGGCTGTCTACAACCATTACAAGCGTTTGCAGCACAAGCTTGATGCTAAAAAGGATGATGTAGAACTGTCCAAGAGCAATATATTACTCATTGGCCCAACAGGTTCTGGCAAAACGCTTTTGGCGCAAACCTTGGCGCGTATGTTGAACGTGCCTTTCGTCATGGCAGACGCCACTACATTGACCGAAGCAGGCTATGTGGGCGAGGATGTGGAAAACATCATTCAGAAGTTGCTGCAAAACTGCAATTACGATGTGGAACGCGCCCAGCGCGGCATTGTGTACATAGATGAAATTGACAAGATTTCCCGCAAATCAGACAACCCGTCCATCACCCGCGATGTCTCTGGGGAGGGCGTGCAACAGGCCTTGCTCAAATTGATCGAAGGAACCATGGCCAGCGTGCCACCGCAAGGCGGTCGCAAGCACCCGAACCAGGACTTCTTGCAGGTCGACACCACCAATATTCTGTTCATTTGCGGCGGCGCTTTTGCAGGCTTAGAGAAAGTCATCGAAAACCGCACAGAGCGCTCAGGTATTGGTTTCAGCGCTGTGGTCAAAACCAAAAAAGAGCGCAGCTTGACGGAAATGTTCGGCCAGGTTGAGCCTGAAGATTTGATCAAGTTCGGTTTGATTCCTGAGTTGGTCGGTCGCTTGCCGGTGGTCACCACGCTCAGCGAATTGACAGAAGATGCCTTGGTGCAAATCTTGACGGAACCAAAAAATGCCTTGGTCAAGCAATATGGCAAACTGTTCGCTATGGAGGGTGTCGAGCTTGAAATTCGGCCTTCAGCGCTGAAAGCCATCGCCAAAAAAGCCTTGGATCGCAAAACAGGAGCACGTGGATTGCGCTCCATCATTGAACAATCGCTGATCGACACCATGTTCGATTTGCCAAACAGCAGTAATGTGGAAAAAGTGGTGGTGGAGGAATCCACTGTCGACGAAAACAAACCCCCGTTGCTGGTGTACCGAGAAGCCGCCAAAAAGGCTTGATTTCCCTAACGGGCTGGTCAGTATCCAGCCCATTTTTTTGATTGGAAGTTTGACCATGTCCGGACAAACCCATTTGCCTTCAGAGCCGATTGATCTGCCCATGTTGCCATTGCGCGATGTCGTGGTGTTTCCTCACATGGTCATTCCTTTATTTGTGGGGCGACCTAAAAGCATCAAGGCCTTAGAAACTGCGATGGGTGCTGACCGTAGCATCATGCTCGTAGCTCAAAAAACTGCGGCCAAAGATGAGCCTGCAGTCGCAGATATGTTCCAGGTCGGTTGTGTATCGACCATTTTGCAAATGCTCAAATTGCCCGATGGCACGGTCAAGGTACTGGTCGAGGGGCAGCAACGCGCCGTCGTCAATCACATTGAAGATGGCCCTTTGCATTTTGTGTGTAACCTTACCCCTGTCAACCTCGCCCCTTCCTCAGAGACGGACACCGAAGTAGAAGCCTTGCGCCGAGCGGTCATGCAGCAGTTTGACCAGTATGTCAAGTTGAACAAAAAAATTCCGCCTGAGATCTTGACATCTATTGCCAGCATTGACGACCCCGGTCGACTGGCTGACACCATTGCTGCTCACTTGCCGTTAAAGCTTGAAAATAAGCAAGCGGTGCTGGACTTGCCCGAAGTCAAAGGGCGTTTGGATAATTTATTTACACAGCTCGAAAGAGAAGTGGATATTTTGAACGTCGATAAGCGTATTCGCGGACGCGTCAAACGTCAGATGGAAAAAAATCAACGTGATTTTTATTTGAATGAGCAGGTCAAAGCCATTCAAAAAGAACTTGGCGAAGGCGAAGAGGGCGCTGACATCGAAGAGATTGAGAAAAAGATCAAGGCAGCCCGCATGCCAACAGAGGCACGTAAAAAAGCCGATGCTGAATTGAAGAAATTGAAATTGATGTCCCCCATGTCGGCTGAGGCCACGGTGGTGCGCAATTACATTGATGTGATGGTCAACCTGCCTTGGAGCAAGAGAACCAAGATCAAGCATGATTTGATGAATGCCGAGGCTGTGTTGAACGAAGACCATTTCGGCCTTGAAAAAGTCAAAGACCGCATCTTGGAATATTTGGCAGTCCAGCAACGCGTCGATAAAGTCAAAGCACCTATATTGTGTTTGGTCGGCCCTCCTGGGGTTGGTAAAACATCACTGGGGCAATCCATTGCCAAAGCCACAGGACGCAAGTACGTCCGCATGGCACTGGGTGGAATGCGTGACGAAGCGGAAATTCGTGGCCACAGACGCACCTACATTGGCGCATTGCCTGGCAAGGTGATGCAAAACCTGACCAAAGTGAGTACGCGTAATCCGCTGTTCTTGCTGGATGAAATCGACAAGCTTGGCTCAGATTTCAGAGGTGACCCTTCAAGTGCATTGCTAGAGGTGTTGGACCCTGAACAAAACAATACGTTCAACGATCACTATGTCGAAGTGGATTTTGACTTGAGTGATGTGATGTTTGTGGCGACCTCCAACTCCATGAATATTCCGCCAGCCTTGCTCGATCGCATGGAAGTCATTCGATTGTCTGGTTACACCGAGGACGAAAAAATCAATATCGCCTTGCGTTACCTCATTCCCAAGCAGTTGAAAAACAATGGCATCAAGGAAGAAGAATTGCTGATTGAGGAATCTGCGGTTCGCGATATCGTGCGGTATTACACGCGCGAAGCAGGTGTGCGTTCGCTTGAGCGGGAAATTTCAAAGATCTGCCGTAAGGTGGTAAAGGCATTGTTACTGAAGTCACTCAAGCCTTTGGTCAAAGTCAATGCAGAGAACTTGAACGACTTTCTCAGCGTGCGCAAATACACGTATGGTCGTGCAGAGCAACAAAACCAGGTGGGTCAAGTGGTGGGACTGGCATGGACAGAGGTGGGTGGCGATTTGCTCACCATCGAAGCAGCCACCATGCCTGGCAAGGGCACCATCACGCGGACCGGCTCTTTGGGTGATGTCATGAAGGAGTCGGTTGAAGCCGCGCGCACCGTGGTGCGAAGCCGTGCCCTTGCGCTAGGCATCAAGCCTTCATCCTTTGAGAAAACTGATATTCATATTCACGTGCCAGACGGCGCTACGCCTAAAGACGGTCCAAGCGCAGGTGCGGCCATGACCTTGGCTATAGTGTCCGCACTCACTGGCATACCCGTGCGCAGTGACGTTGCCATGACCGGCGAAATCACTTTACGCGGCGAGGTCACCGCGATTGGTGGTCTGAAGGAAAAACTGCTTGCCGCACTGAGGGGCGGAATTAAAACAGTATTGATTCCCGAAGAGAACGTCAAAGATTTGCAGGAAATTCCTGACAATGTGAAAGCCAATCTGGAAATCGTGCCCGTGCGGTGGCTGGATAAGGTTCTGGAAATAGCGCTGGAACATATGCCTACGCCCATACCTGAGGAAGAGGCCGAAGTTCCTGTGGCTGCAAAAGTAGAGGATGTACCCACAGTGGCGGTCAAACATTGATCCATCACAGCGGCAAAACCAGCCATTTATAGGCTATACTTTGCCCCTCATGCGGGAGTAGCTCAGTTGGTAGAGCGCAACCTTGCCAAGGTTGAGGTCGCGAGTTCGAGACTCGTCTCCCGCTCCAAATAAAAAGGGAAGCAGCAGCTTCCCTTTTTTCTCGATAACGGCGCGATAGCAAAGCGGTTATGCACCGGATTGCAAATCCGTGTAGGTCGGTTCGACTCCGGCTCGCGCCTCCACTTAAATCAACAACTTAGCCCCGCAAGGGGCTTTCGTTTTGGCTGATTCTGACTGCTTGTCCTTCGGGTTGAAGGACAGGAAAAGGACAAGCAATCCTACTTGATTCCCACCGACTCATAACTTATGCTGCGTCGACTGTTCCCCTTCGGGGTAACCAGATGGCCGGCGATACCCCCTTATCCCCATCAACTTACCAGCAGTTCAGCCCTGCCGTACGCTTACCCTCAATTTAATTATTTTCTTTTCTTAATGACCCGGGAGTGACGCCAAACTTATTTTTGAAAGCGGTGATGAAATGGTTCACATGCGAATAGCCAATTTTGTGAGCAATGGTCTTCATCGGAATATCAGTCTTTAATAATCCATGATGAGCTTGTTCTAACCTCTGGTTGGATAAAAAGTTATAAATGGATTGACCGTATTTCTCAAAGAATGCTTGATTCATTTTTGCAGGGCTTACACCGTACTTTTTTGCAATATCGTTTAATGTAGGTATAACGCCAGAAATTTGTAGAAGTTCAGTGTGTAATCCGATTAAATCAAATTTAGCATTCGAAATCTTATTTTTAAAATTTATGGCAAAAGATATATAAATATTCAAATCAACTAGATATTGAAGAATGACAGAATTTGCAAATAGTTGTCGAATACCACCAGATAGATGTGATGGAGTGCAATTTGCAATCTGCATTGAAATGGAATCGGGTACTTTGATTTGACAGTAATCAGTAATTTGTAACAGACCTAAATTTTTAAATAGCTCTTCAACTTCTTCTGACCCCAAAAATTTAATCAATTGATTCTCTGGAATAAATAAAATAGAACAATGGATATCTTCATCAGTAAGCAATATTTGACTAACATCTAATATTTCCGTTCGACCAAAAAGATCAAAGCCAGACACCCTGCTGATTCGATCATTATTTTTGTGGTTGATGGTGATCATGCTGCCCTTGTGCATCATATGAATGACAAGGGTATCTGTAAAGCAAAGCTGCACTTCGTATTTGAAACTTAAATTGCTGATGCAATAAAATTTCAAAGATGAACACACAGCTTAATACAATCATTCAATCAGCAATCCAATCTTTTGAAGTTGGAAATTTCGACGAAGCAATTTCAATACTTAAAAAATTATTGCAAATTGATATCCATTATGCTGATACGATTTTTGATTTGGGTTGCTCATATGCAGAGGCAAATAGATTAATTGAGGCTAGAAATATTTTTAATTGCTTGAAGTTATTTCAAAAAAATGATGAGAGAATTCCATACAATTTAGGCCTTATTTATTCGATGCAAGGTGAGCATCTGCTCGCATTGGAAGAATATGATTTATCTCTCAAAATTCAGCCTAATGATGTTGAGGTTCTTATAAATAAAGGCGTAACACTTATTGATATCAAAAATTATATTCTTGCATCAGAGGTTCTGGATAAAGCGATTCAAATAAATTCTAATATTCCAGAAGCATGGTCCAATAAGGGTATTGCGCTTCATCATTTAAATAGGTATCAAGAATCTATCAATGCATATAAAGAAGCTATAAAACTTAATCACAACTACTATGAGGCTTGGTCTAATTTAAGTGCGCCGCTGAATAGTTTGAAGCGTTTTCTTGAGGCGTGTGACGCATGCGATCAAGCCCTCAAATTAAAACCTGATTACGCTGAAGGCTTGTCAAATAAAGGTTTGGTTTTAGTTGAACTTAACCGTTTAGATGCTGCAATTGTTCACTTTGACAAAGCATTGAGTCTTAAACCCAATTACGCTGAAGGTTGGTCCAATAAAGGGATCGCATTGCTGAGACTCAAACGTGTTGATGACGCAATTGTTCACTTTGACAAAGCCTTGAGCCTAAGCCCTGATTACGCTAAAGCTTGGTCTAATAAAGCCATTGCCTTGAATGAACTCAAACGCCATGAACAGGCCATTATTCATTACGAAAAATCATTAAGTTTGAAAGTAGGTATTGACTGGATTTATGGAGATTTACTTCATACGAAAATGAAAATTTGTCATTGGTTGGATCTATCTAATGAGCTTGAATATATTCCAATTAAAATTTCGAAAGAAGAAAAGATTATTCTTCCTTTCGTTCTTTTTGCATTAATCGACGATTTAATTTTGCATAAAAAAAATGCTGAAATCTTTGCGCAAACTCAATTCCCGTTTAACCCTGCTTTAGGTTCCATTCCAAAGTCGACAGCAAATAAAAAAATCCGGGTAGGCTATTTTTCAGCTGACTTTAGAAGTCATGCAGTGTCAATGCTGGCTGTAGAGTTGTTTGAATTACACGATAAATATAGTTTTGAAATTATTGCCTTTTCTTTCGGTGATGATGATCAAAGTCATATTCGTCAACGCGTAGCCAATGCCTTCAATCAATTTATTGATGTGCGGGGCATGTCTGACTTGGATATTGCGAAACTCTCAAGAGAGTTACATGTTGATATTGCAGTTGATTTGGGCGGGTACACAGCAGATAACAGGACTGGTATTTTTGCCTACCGTGCTGCCCCCATACAAGTGAGCTATCTGGGGTATTTGGGGACAATGGGTACAGAATACATAGATTACTTAATTGCAGATACAACTATCATTCCTGAAAAATCAAAGATTCATTACGCTGAAAAAATTGTTTATCTCCCAAGCTATCAAGTTAACGATAGAAAAAGGAAAATTTCAGACAAGGTATTCACCAGGGATAATTTCGGTTTGCCAGATAAAGGATTTGTCTTTGCTTGCTTTTGCAGCAATTACAAGATATTGCCTATCGTTTTCGATGGCTGGATGAGAATCCTCAAGTCTGTAGAGGGTAGCGTTCTCTTTTTATATGCTGATAACAAATGGGTAGAAGAAAATACCAAGAGAGAGGCAGAAGCAAGAGGCATCGATAGCGCAAGACTCATCTTTGGAAAGAATATTCCAGCAGATGAGAATTTATCTCGGTACCGTACTTGTGATTTATTTTTAGATACGTATCCTTACAACGCGGGAACTACAGCTAGCGACGCCCTGTGGGCGGGATTACCAGTTTTAACTTTAAACGGAGAATCTTTTGCTAGTCGTATTGCGGCAAGTTTATTGAATTCAATTGGACTGCCAGAGTTAATTACCTGTACCCAAGAAGAATATGAAGCTTTGGCGATTGAGCTGGCTTTGAACCCTAAGAAATTTGAAGATATCAAATTTAAGTTATCAAACAATCGTTTGACTACTGCGCTATTTGATTCTTCTTTGTTTACGCAAAACCTTGAAATTGCCTTCAAACAGATGAAGAAGAGGTATGATTTTGATTTGCCCCCAGACCATATAGCAATCGGATAAAGAAAAAAAGTGTTTAGGTGTCAGTCAATGAAACCACTGCTAAACATGTACTGGTTATTTTTTTTATCAGATATTCAGCTAAGGTTCATCAATCGGTTCTTACTTGTCAAACCATAGTTGTGTTTCGAATATCTATTATTTGACAATCATTTCAATCAAGTCGTTTCTAACTCTTTGCATGACGCTGTCCCAGTCTCCCCAACTGGGTTGTCGGTAAATCTTGATACTTGGATACCAAGGACTGTCTTCTCTATCTAATAACCAGCGCCAGCAAGTGTCGTAGCGATTGAGCAACCATACTGGTTTACCCAAAGTTGCCGCAAGATGTGCAGTGGAAGTATCTACGGCGATCACCAGATCCAGATTCATCACCAGCGCGGCAGTGTCAGAGAAATCCTTGAGTTCGTCCACGTAGTCTTGAATAACTGGACCATTCCAGCTTGAAGCGACGGCTTGTCTGAACTCGCTCTCAGCAGGTTCGCCTTTTTGCAGACTGATAAATTCCACGTCTATACCTGACAGCGTTTTGAGCAACTGCAAGGGGAGGTTGCGGCGTTCATTCATTTCACGCTTTACTTGCGCTCTATATTTGGGCCCTCCGTTCCATACCAACCCTACTCTGGGCTTGGACGTCCGCCCCAACTTATCAGCCCAATATTGTTGCTTGTTTTGATTGACATGTACAACCGTACAAGGCGGAATAGAGTCAATAGTCGTTTTCAAAAAATGCGGCAATGACATCAGCTGACAACGATGGTCATGCGACGGCAACGCATCCCCTTTTTTGATCCACGTATCTACACCTTCTATGCTGCTCAACAAAGTAAACAGTGGGGGCTCAATTTCGGCTATCACGCGAGCGCCCATTGCACTCACCACAGGTGCATAGCGAATGAACTGAATGGTGTCCCCCAAACCTTGATCGGCTTGCAATAAAAATATCAAGCCTTTTAACGGTTTGTCCCCTGAAGCAAATAGTGCTGAAAAGTCTTCGTATGCCTTGAGCATCAGCTTCATACAACCCAAGTCGTACAAATGCCAGCCGGTGATGTAGTCACCCGCAAGCAGCAAGGCATTGCCTTTGCTGAATTTCACGTCCACATCCTGCGGGTTCAAAGCCAGCGCTTGGTTGTAGCTTTCACAGGCCTTGGAAATATCCAGCATGGCGGCGTACAAATTGCCGCGATTGAAATACGCATCAGCATAATCTGGTTGTAATGCAATGGCTTGATCAAAGCAAGGTAATGCTTCTTCGTGCCTATGCAACTCTTGCAACACATTACCCAGATTGCAATGTGCTGCAGCCATGCGAGGTTCAAGTGCAATGGCTTTTTTAAAATCAGATACGGCTTCAGCCAAGCAATTAAGTTCTTGTTGCGCTAAGCCCCGGTTGTTAAAGTAGGCCGCCTTGGAGTCATTCAATGAGATAGCCTGAGAGATGTGCCTGATCGCCTGTTCATTTTCACCAGCTTGCGCATCTAACAATCCGCGCATATGCCACGCGTCAGCATGCCAAGGTTGGGCTGCAATGATGGCGTCATACAAAACCGCTGCCTCTTGGCTACGCCCTTGCTGGTGATAAGACACCGCTAATAAATATTGGGATTCGAAAGATAAGGCTGGCGATTTTTGTTGTAACAAATTGCCAGCCAGCAAATTTTTAGTTTTTGAATTCATATACTACATAAAAGAAATTATTTTATAAGGAAAGCAACTTCAAATTATTTGCAATATAAGCGCAGGGCTTATTGATGGCATTACGCTTGAAATAAGATTCAGCCTTGTGTCCCACAGACCTGTTTTTAAATACCGAGCTATTTATTTTCTGCTTTGTCTGACTTTGTTCAATCGCATTGATAAAAATTCTCGGGCCTTAGATGCCAAAGCCAGCAACATTTCGCTAACTTAAGACATCGCTGACTGTAAAAAAACATGCGTCAATGATTGATTTCGAGGGTTAACCATAGGTATTTAAATCCATAGCAGGCGCGAAGATACTCCGTTGCAGATAAGTAGTGAATAGGCGCTGAAGATGGTCGACGATGTCATCCTGGAAACACATAAGCTGGTCAAGGAGTTCAAAGGATTCGTTGCTGTCAATAGCGTGGATTTACACATACGCCGAGGTCAGATTCACGCTTTGATCGGTCCTAACGGTGCGGGTAAAACAACCTTCTTCAATCTGCTGACCAAATTTCTCATACCCAACAGTGGTCGTATTTTGTTCAACGGCCATGACATTACCGCTGAAAAGCCAGCCCAAGTTGCCAGACGCGGCATTGTTCGTTCATTCCAAATTTCAGCAACCTTTCCCCACTTGACGGTTTTGGAAAATGTGCGCATTGCATTACAGCGCTCTCAAGGCTCTTCATTGGATTTCTGGCGATCTCAAAACAGTCTCAATCGGCTGAATGACAAGGCCATGCAATTGCTGGCAGAGGTAGATTTGGCTGATTTCGCCGCTGTGCAAGCGGTCGAATTGGCTTACGGTAGAAAGCGTGCGTTGGAAATTGCCACCACCTTGGCTACTGAGCCTGAACTGATGTTGCTGGATGAGCCCACACAAGGCATGGGCCACGAGGACGTGGATAAAGTCACACAACTGATCAAAAAAGTCAGCGCCAATCGAACGGTACTCATGGTGGAGCACAACATGGGGGTGGTCTCTCAAATCGCCGATACCATCAGCGTACTGCAGCGCGGACAAATCATTGCCGAAGGGCCGTATGCCAAGGTTTCAACCGATCCCTTGGTGCTAGAAGCGTACATGGGCAGTACACACAACACCTTGGAATCCGCGCATGTCCAATGAATCCAATGATTCAATTCCTTTTTTGCAATTGCAGGGAGTGAATGCTTTTTACGGCGAGTCGCACATCTTGCATGGCGTTGACATGGTGGTGAATCAAGGTGAACTGGTGACCTTGCTGGGGCGAAACGGGGCGGGCCGCACCACCACCATCAAATCCATACTGGGTCTTGTCGGGCACAGAAGCGGGTCTATCAAAGTGCTGGGTCAAGAGACCCAGGGGTGGTCTACGCATCAAATTGCTCGGCTGGGTGTGGGTTACTGTCCAGAAGAGCGCGGTATTTTTGCGAGCTTGAGTTGTGAAGAAAACTTGTTGTTGCCGCCAGTGATTGCGCCAGGCGCGATGACGCTGGAAGAGATTTACAGCTTGTTTCCCCACTTGTATGAACGTCGTCACAGCCCAGGTACCAGCTTATCTGGCGGTGAGCAACAAATGTTGGCCATTGCCCGCATATTGCGCACAGG
>Ga0214917_10005916_pt1 | contig 12893 bp, 10 predicted proteins | sample LL_1208_BB_MetaG_FD_177983 | JGI IMG/M metagenome (GOLD analysis project Ga0214917, IMG submission 177983) | Freshwater microbial communities from Lake Lanier, Atlanta, Georgia, United States - LL_1208_BB | ecosystem: Environmental > Aquatic > Freshwater > Lake | place: USA: Georgia | collected... | reverse complement strand
GCTCGCCGCAGACCATGTGATCCGTGATGCCGCCGCCTTCCGCGCCACGGTGGCCGCCGGCATGGCCGCCGCGGAAGCCGGACAGCTGGTGACCTTCGGCATCGTGCCCACCGCACCGGAAACCGGCTACGGCTATATCGAAGCAGCCGAGGCCCTGCAGGCCAACGCCGGCGCACCGCAGCAGCCCGTCCCGATCGCCCGCTTCGTCGAGAAGCCCGACCGCGCCACCGCCGAGCAGTTCCTGGCCACCGGCCGCTTCACCTGGAACAGCGGCATGTTCCTGTTCAAGGCCAGCGCCATCCTCTCGGAGCTGGAGCGCCTTGCCCCCGAGGTGGTGAGCGCCTGCCGTTCCGCCCTCGAGCACGATTCAACCGACCTCGACTTCCTGCGCCTGGAGCGTGAGGCCTTCGCCGGCTGCCCCAATGTGGCAATCGACGTGGCAGTCATGGAGAAGACCGACCGCGGCGCCGTGCTGCCCCTCGAGGCGGGCTGGAGCGATGTGGGCAGCTGGAGCGCCCTCTGGGAGACGGCGGATCAGGACGCCAGCGGCAACGTGCTGCGCGGCCGCGTCATCCACGAGGACGCCCGCAACTGCTATCTGCGCAGTGAACACCGCCTGGTTGTGGGGCTGGGCGTCGAGGACCTGGTGGTGGTCGAAACCGACGATGTGGTGCTCGTCGCCCACCGCGACCGGGCCCAGGACATCAAGGGCATCGTCGGCCTGCTCGAGAAGGAGGGCGCTCCCGAGAGCAAGGCCCACCGCCGCATCTACCGCCCCTGGGGCAGCTACGACGGCGTCACCGAGGGTGAGCGCTGGCAGGTCAAGAAGATCATCGTCAACCCCGGCGCCAGCCTCTCGCTGCAGATGCACCACCACCGCGCCGAACACTGGATCGTGGTGAAGGGCACCGCCGTGGTGGAGAAAAACGGCGTCGAGGAGCTGGTGGGCGAGAACCAGAGCACCTACATCCCGCTCGGCGCCAGGCACCGCCTCACCAACCCGGGCAAGATCCCGGTGGAGATGATCGAGGTCCAGAGCGGCACCTACCTCGGCGAGGACGACATCGTGCGCTTCGAAGACCGCTACGGACGCAGTGATGTTGGGGCGGTGAGGGTTTGAGCTGCGGGGCGCCGCCGGCCTGCGGCCGGATGCGCTCCTCGCTCAGACCCTCACCACTGGGGGGCGAGAGGTCGAAGCCAAAGAGGCCCAAGCCAAGAGCTCCCAGCCCCTGGCTCGCGCCCCCCAGCCCCTGACGATCGCGAGGGTGTGCTGGCCGGCGCGGCGTCCGGGCCAAAGGCCCGCTGCCACGCCGGCCATCACACCCTTGAGGTCACTCAACAGTGACGCTCTTGGCGAGGTTGCGCGGCTGATCGACATCGAGGCCGCGATGGGCAGCGATGTGATAACTGAGCAGCTGCATCGGGATCACGGTGAGCAGCGGGCTGATCAGCTCGTCCACCACCGGCACCGGCAGCAGCGTGTCGAACAACTCGGCATCGGGGCAATCCGGCGCGATGCCGATCAGCTGGGCGTCGCGCGCCTTGGCCTCCTGGGCGTTGCTGAGCACCTTGTCGAACACCGTGCCGGGCACAGCGATCGACACCACGGGAACGCGGGCATCCAGCAGGGCGATGGGGCCGTGCTTCATCTCGCCGGCGGGATAGCCCTCGGCATGGATGTAACTGATCTCCTTGAGCTTGAGGGCTCCCTCCAGGGCGATCGGGAAGTTGATACCCCGGCCCAGGAAGATCACGTCCTGGGTGTCGGCGAACAGATGGGCCAGCTGCTCGCAGCGGCGGTCGTGGTCGTCCACCAGGGCACGCAGCTGCTCCGGCAGCTCACGCAGGGAGGCCGCGAGCGTGCGCAGCTGCTCAGGGCCATGGCCGCCGGCTCCACCACCGCGGCGCTCAGCGAAGGCCAGGGCCAGGCCATAGAAAGCCAGCAGCTGGCCCAGGAAGGTCTTGGTGGCGGCCACACCCACCTCGATGCCGGCGCCGATGTCGAGGATGTGGTCCACCAACCGGCCGAGGGAACTCTCAGGCCGGTTGGTCACCCCGAGCAGCCTTGGTGCATAGGCCGGATCCGCCACCGCCAGACGGCGCTGCTGCTCCATGGCCAGGGCCGCCAGGGTGTCAGCTGTCTCGCCCGACTGGGTGACGCCGATGGTGAGGGTGTGGGGCGCCAGCGGTGGCGGCGCATAGCGGAACTCGCTGGCGTAGAACACACGGGTGGGTAGCCCGGCCAGCTGCTCCAGCAGATAAGCCCCCACCTGGGCAGCGTGGCGACTGGTGCCGCAGGCCAGGATCTGAATCCGCTCCACGCCCGCATAAACGCTCTCGTCGAGGGGGAGCGCCACCAACGAGCCTGCATGGGGCGACTCAGGAGCTCCGTCCTGCGGCTGCGGCAGGTGCCTCGCCACCCAGAGAGCCGCGGTTTCCGGTTGCTCATGGATCTCCTTGAGCATGAAGTGGCGGAAGCTGCGCTTGTCCGCCACGTGCTCGGTGCCGCTGAGCAGCGTCGGCGCACGCTGCACGCGGGCGCCGCCAGCGTCATAAAGCTCGATGCCGAGCGGCGTGAGCAGGGCCACCTCGCCATCCTCAAGCGGCAGGATCGTGCGGGTGAAGCCCGCCAGGGCCGGGGTGTCACTGGCGCAGAGGAACTCGCCCTCCCCGAGGCCGATCAGCAGCGGAGCCGCCTTGCGGGCAACCACCAGCGCACCCGGCACCTCGGCCCAGAGCACCGCCAGGGCATAGGCACCATGAAGGCGGGGCAACACAGCCTGCAGGGCCTCCAGCAACAGAGGTCCACTGGCGCTGCGCCCTTCAGCCTGCAGGCGATCGAGCTCACGTCTGAGCAGGTGGGGGATCACCTCGGTGTCGGTGTCGGAGCGGAACACCACGCCCTCCGCCTGCAGCTCCTCGCGCAGCGTGCGGTGGTTCTCGATGATGCCGTTCTGAACCACCGCCACCCGGCCTGGACCATCGAGATGCGGGTGGGCGTTGCGCTCCTCGGGCTTGCCGTGGGTGGCCCAGCGGGTATGGCCGATTCCGCAGAGACCGGCCGCCCCATGGGCATCGAAACGGCTGGTGAGGTTGACGAGCTTGCCCTCGGCCCGCAAACAGGTGAGGCGGCCCGAACCGCCAGCGTCGGGAGTCCCGGCGACGACTTCAACCGTGGCGATACCGGCGGAGTCGTAACCGCGATACTCCAGCTGGCGCAACCCCTCCAGCAGCAGGGGGGCCGCCTCGCGCGACCCGATCACCGCAACAATGCCGCACATAAAAAAACCCGGCGGTGCCGGGCCTGAGCTTATGGGAAGAGTTTGGGGATCACCATCGCGCCGCCCCGGGTAGGGCGACGAAACAGTGAAGGGGCTCAGTAGGCGAGACCCATCGAACGGGTGGTCTCGTCGCCGAGGTAGACGCGGATCGAAAGGAAATCCGTGGGGCAGGCGGTTTCGCAGCGCTTGCACCCCACGCAATCCTCGGTGCGAGGGGAGGAGGCGATCTGTCCGGCCTTGCAGCCATCCCAGGGCACCATCTCGAGAACGTCGAGGGGGCAGGCCCGCACGCACTGGGTGCAACCGATGCAGGTGTCGTAAATCTTGACGGCGTGGGACATGTCGCCTCTAGACGCGACGCTCAACGTACCCAAGGCCAAAGGCGCCGAACGCCGCTGGCCGTGAGCCCGTCACCCTTGTTCATACGCCGCCGGCCCCGGGTTCCTCCGTCGTGTTGCCGACTTGTGGGGCATCGTTCTGGCCGCCCCGTAGGATGCGGCGTCCGACTCTCCGGCCATGTCCCAGGAAGCGATCTTCGAGAAAGTCCGCTCGATCGTTGTCGAGCAGCTGAGCGTTGATGCCGGCGAGGTGAAGCCGGAATCCAACTTCCAGAACGACCTGGGCGCCGACTCCCTCGACACGGTTGAACTGGTGATGGCTCTTGAGGAGGCCTTCGACATCGAGATCCCCGACGAGGCCGCCGAAGGCATCGCCACCGTCGGCGATGCCGTCAAGTACATCCAGGACAAGCAGGCCTGAGGAATCGATGGTGGAGGGTCTCCACCGCGTCGTGGTCACCGGCCTGGGCGCGGTCACACCGATCGGCAACGACGTTGCTTCCTATTGGGAAGGTCTGAGCCAGGGGCGCAACGGGGTTGCCGGCATCACCCTGTTCGATGCCTCGGCTCATGCCTGCCGCTTTGCCGCTGAGGTGAAGGACTTCGATCCTTCCGCCTACATCGAGCCCAAGGAAGCCAAACGCTGGGACCGCTTCTGCCAGTTCGGCGTTGTGGCTGCCAAGCAGGCCGTCGCCCATGCGGGTCTGGTCATTGATGACAGCAATTCCAATCGCGTCGGTACCGCCATCGGTTCCGGCGTTGGCGGACTGCTGATGATGGAGACCCAGGCCCACGTACTGGCCAACAAGGGACCATCGCGCGTCAGCCCGTTCTGCGTGCCGATGATGATCCCGAACATGGCCACGGGTCTGACGGCCATCGCCATCGGCGCCAAGGGGCCCAGCAGCGCTGTGGCCACAGCCTGTGCGGCGGGATCCAATGCCATCGGTGATGCCTACCGGCTGATCCAGATGGGCCTGGCCGATGCCATGGTCTGCGGTGGCGCCGAATCAGCGATCACGCCCCTGGGCGTGGCGGGCTTCGCCAGCGCCAAGGCCCTGTCGTTCCGCAATGACGACCCCGCCACCGCCAGCCGCCCGTTCGACGCGCAGCGGGATGGCTTCGTGATCGGCGAAGGCGCCGGCGTGCTGGTGCTGGAGAGCCTGGAGCACGCCGAAGCCCGCGGCGCCACGATCCTGGCGGAGGTGGTGGGCTACGGCATGACCTGCGATGCCCACCACATCACCTCCCCCACTCCCGGTGGCGTCGGCGGTGCCGAAGCGATGCGCCTGGCCCTGCGGGATGCCCGTCTGGAGCCCGAAGCGGTCGACTACGTGAATGCCCACGGCACCAGCACGCCCGCCAACGACTCCAACGAGACCTCAGCGATCAAGGCCGCCCTCGGTGAGAGGGCCCATCGGATCCCGGTGAGCTCCACCAAGTCGATGACCGGCCATCTGCTGGGCGGCAGCGGCGGCATCGAGGCTGTGGCGGGCGTGCTCGCCCTAGGCCACAACCTTGTCCCCCCTACGATCAATTACCAAAATCCGGATCCCGCATGTGATCTGGATGTCGTTCCCAATCAGGCGCGGGAACAGAAACTGAACGTCGTGCTGTCCAACTCCTTCGGGTTTGGTGGCCACAACGTCTGCCTTGCGTTCCGTCGGATGAGCTGAACCAGCGGCACGGCTTTCGCCGGGCAGCCCAGGTTCATCCGCGGTCAGACGCCTCCCACCTCCTCCCCTACCCGTATCCCATGGTCGCCGCACCCGTTTCCGTCGACAACCTCTGCGTCAACAGCATCCGCTTCCTGGCGGTCGACGCGATCAACAAGTCGAACTCCGGCCACCCGGGTCTGCCCATGGGCACGGCGCCCATGGCCTACGCGCTCTGGGACAAGGTGCTGCGGCACAACCCCAAGAACCCCAAGTGGTTCAACCGCGACCGCTTCGTGCTGTCGGCCGGCCACGGCTGCATGCTGCTCTACGCCCTGCTGCACCTCACCGGCTACGACTCGGTGACGATCGAGGACATCAAACAGTTCCGCCAATGGGGTAGCCGCACCCCCGGCCACCCGGAAACCTTTGAAACCGCCGGCGTCGAAGTGACCACCGGCCCCCTCGGTCAGGGGATCTCCAACGCCGTGGGCCTGGCCCTGGCTGAGGCCCATCTGGCCGCCAAGTTCAACAAGCCCGACTGCAAGGTCGTCGATCACTACACCTACGTGATCATGGGCGACGGCTGCCACCAGGAGGGTGTGAGCAGCGAGGCCGCCTCCCTGGCCGGCCACCTGGGCCTGGGCAAGCTGATCGCGCTCTACGACGACAACCACATCACCATCGACGGTGATACGGCGGTGTCCTTCACCGAGGACGTGCTCAAGCGCTACGAGGCCTACGGCTGGCACACCATCCACGTGCCCGACGGCAACACCGACATCGCCGGCATCACCCGCGCCATCGAGGAAGCCAAGGCCGTCACTGATCGGCCCTCGATGATCAAGGTGACCACCACCATCGGCTTCGGCTCTCCCAACAAGGCCAACACCGCCGGTGTTCACGGTGCCGCCCTCGGCGCCGAGGAAGCCGCCCTCACCCGCCAGAACCTGGGCTGGGACTACGGCGAATTCGAGGTGCCCCAGGAGTCGTACGACCAGTGGCGCCAGGCCATCCAGCGCGGTGCCGAAGCCGAGTCCGCCTGGAACGCGACTCTGGCGGACTACCGCACCAAGTACGCCAGCGAGGCTGCTGCGTTCGAGCGTCAGCTGCGCGGCGAACTGCCCCAGGGCTGGGACGCCAACCTGCCGGCCTACAGCGCCGACGACAAGGGCCTGGCCACACGCCAGCACTCCTACAACTGCCTCAATGCCATCGGCCCCAACCTGCCCGAGCTGATCGGTGGTTCCGCCGACCTCACCCACTCCAACCTGACCGATATCAAGGGTGAGAAGGGCTTCCAGAAGGGAGCCGAAGCCAACCGCTACCTGCACTTCGGCGTTCGCGAGCACGCCATGGCCGCGATCCTTAACGGCATCGCATATCACAACAGTGGCCTGATCCCCTACGGCGGCACCTTCGCCGTGTTCGCCGGCTACATGGTGGGCGCCATGCGCCTCTCGGCTCTGAGCGAGCTGGGAGTGATCTATGTGCTGACGCACGATTCGATCGGCCTCGGCGAGGACGGCCCCACCCACCAGCCGATCGAGACCCTGGCCAGCCTGCGCTCGATCCCCAACATGCTGGTGATGCGCCCCGGCGACGGCAACGAGACCAGCGGCGCCTACCAGGTGGCCGTGGCCAACCGCAAGCGCCCCACCGTGCTGATCCTCAGCCGCCAGGCGATGGCCAACCAGGCCAACTCCAGTGCCGCCGCCGTGGCCAAGGGTGGCTACATCCTCGAGGACAGCACCGGCACGCCCGACCTGATCCTGATCGGCACCGGCACCGAGCTGGAGCTCTGCACCAAGGCCGCCGCTCAGCTGCGCGCCGAGGGTAAGAACGTGCGCGTGGTGTCGATGCCCTGCGTGGAGCTGTTTGAGGAGCAGGACGCCGCCTACCGCGAAGCCGTGCTGCCCTCCGCCTGCCGCAAGCGTGTGGTGGTGGAAGCCTCCAGCTCCTTCGGCTGGCACAAGTACACCGGATTCGACGGCACCAGCGTGTCGATCGACCGCTTCGGCGCCTCCGCCCCCGGCCCCGTCTGCCTGGAGAAGTTCGGCTTCACCGTCGACAACGTGGTGGCCAAGGCCAAGGCCCTGGGCTGATCAGCTCAGCTGCGATTCCTTCTCTGCCCCGCCACAAGGCGGGGCTTTTTCATGGCGGCACAGCCCAACAAAAAGCCCGGGGGATGAACCCGGGCCCAATGGTTTGATGAGGCTGGGACTGGTCAACAGTCGTTGTTGGTCATCCAGACGCCGGCCGGTCAGACCGCCACTGTCTCTCCAGCTGTCTCTCCAGCTGCCTCGCCGGCCTTCTGCTCCGCCAGAACCTGCTCCAGACCGGCCAGATCCTCGTCGGTGATCTTGGTCTGCATCGGGCAGTGCTTGGGACCGCACATCGAGCAGAACTCGGCCTGCTTGTAGATGTCGGCCGGCAGGGTTTCGTCGTGATACTCGCGGGCGCGCTCGGGATCGAGCGACAGATCGAACTGCTTGTTCCAGTCGAACGCGTAGCGGGCGCGGCTGAGTTCGTCGTCGCGGTCGCGCGCGCCCGGGCGGTGCCGGGCGATATCAGCGGCGTGGGCGGCGATCTTGTAGGCGATCAGGCCGTTGCGCACATCCTCCGGATTGGGCAGGCCCAGGTGCTCCTTGGGGGTCACGTAACAGAGCATCGCCGTGCCATACCAGCCAGCCATCGCCGCGCCGATGGCGCTGGTGATGTGGTCGTATCCGGGGGCGATATCGGTGACAAGCGGACCGAGCACATAGAAGGGCGCCTCGGCGCATTCCTCCATCTGCTTGCGCACGTTGAACTCGATCTGGTCCATCGGCACGTGGCCCGGACCCTCCACCATCACCTGCACGTTGTGCTCCCAGGCGCGGCGGGTGAGTTGACCCAGGGTCTTCAGTTCAGCCAATTGCGCTTCATCGGAAGCGTCATGCAGACAACCGGGGCGCAGTGAATCCCCCAGGGAGAAGGTGCAGTCGTAGCGCTTGAAGATCTCGCAGATGTCGTCGAAGCGGGTGTAGAGCGGGTTCTGCTTGTGGTGATAGAGCATCCACTGGGCCAGGATGCCGCCGCCGCGGCTCACGATCCCCGTGAGGCGGCCCTTCACCTTGGGCAGGTGCTCGATCAGCAGGCCTGCGTGGATGGTCTGGTAATCGACGCCCTGCTGGCAGTGCTTCTCGATGATGTGCAGGAAGTCGTCTTCGCTGAGCTTCTCGATCGAGCCATGCACGCTCTCGAGGGCCTGATACACCGGCACCGTGCCGATAGGAACCGGCGAGGCGTTGATGATCGCCGTGCGCACCTCATCGAGGTTGACGCCGCCGATGGAGAGATCCATCACCGTGTCGGCGCCGTACTTCACCGCCAGCTCGAGCTTCTTCAGCTCTTCGCTCACATCGCTGGCGTTGGGCGAGGCGCCGATATTGGCGTTCACCTTGCACTTACTGGCGATGCCGATCGCCATCGGCTCGAGGCCAGGGTGATTGATGTTGGCCGGGATGATCATGCGACCCCGCGCCACCTCCTCCATCACCAGCGATTCGGGCAGGTTCTCCCGCTTCGCCACATGGGCCATCTCCTCGGTGACCACCCCCTGCCGGGCGTAGTGCATCTGGGAGACATTGGCCTGACCCTGACGCTTCTCGATCCAGGCGCTGCGCATGGTTGGGCTGTGGCGAAGGAGACGGGTTGCCACTGGGAACGGCCCATCGAGCCGCCTGGGGTCGGAGTCCGAGTCCGGAGCCGAGTTCGATCTCACTTCCCTGCGCCGGCATGACCCGGATCAGGTTCGGAGGGTGTGATCTCAGCCCGTGGCCGCTGCCGGCCGGGCACCCCTAGTGACGTATGAAACCTAGCAAGGCCGAAACCACAGGGCCGCAGAGTCAGGCCAGCCGGCGGTAGACGGGCACCCCCACCCGCGCAATGTGGTCGATCAGAGAAGCCGAGCGCAGCTGATGACGGATCGATAGGTCAAACCGCCAGGGCCAGGGCTCCGAGCGTTCCGTCCCTCAGCCCTGCAGGCCGTTCAGCGCCGCAGCTACGACGCGGTGGTCAGGATCGTGCTGCAGAGCCTGAAGCTCGCAGCGGGCATCACCGGCAACAGCGGAACCCTCGCGCACCAGCCGGCCGAGGATCTCGGCACCACCCACCCGAACGGTGCCATCGGCATCCTCCAGGGCCAGACGGGCCAGCTGCAGCAGATCCTCAGCAGCCATGGCGGGGTGCTCGGCCACCGCCGAGAGCACACTGCAGCGCAGCAGCCACTGGCTGTCGCGCTGGAACGCCTGCAGCAACAGGGGCCAGGCCCGCTCCAGCGAATGGCTCACCAGGGCGTTGGCCGCCTCGGCGCGCACATTGGCGTCCTCGTCATGCTGGAGCGCCTGCACCAGGGCAGTCCAGCCCGCGGCTGTGGGCTTCATACCCAGGCCGGCACAGCTGAGTGAGCGCACCATGAAGACCTCCTGTTGCAGGCCCAGCAACAACAGCGGTTCAGCCTGCTCCGCAGACAGGGCCCGCAGCCCCGCCAGGGCGGGCATGGCGCGGCTGGGATCGCCTGAGGTGATCGCCGCGTGAAGCGCATCAAGATCCATACCCTCACTATCGCCGGCCGATCAGCGTTCGCGCAGGGCGGCCAGCAGGGCGCGGCGGCGGCGGCGCCAGCTCCACAGGCTCTGCAGCAAGAGGCCCACACCAATCACCAGGGCCGGCACCGCCTGCAGGCGATCGGAGCCCTGACGCAGCAGCAGCCCAGCCAGTCCCAGCAGGATCAGCAGGGGGGTCGCCAGAGCCAGCCACTCGCGGCTGCTCACGGGCGCCGCTCCATCCAGCGCAGCAGGCTGGCGGCCAGCACCTCGACACCCACCGCCAGGCAGCCCTCATCGGGATTGAAGCCGCAGTTGTGCAGCGGCGGGCAGCCCTGCGGGCCGGCAACCCCAAGGCGGAACATCGTGCCGGGCGTATCCCGCTGCAGTTCGGCAAAGTCCTCAGCGCCGAGGGATGGCTGCTCCAGCCAGCGCACCTGGCCACGACCCAGCAGCTCCGTGGCCACATCGGCCACCAGTTCAGTGAGGGCGGGATCGTTGTGCACCGGCGGCGAGATGCAGCGGTAACGCACCCGCGCCGCGCCGCCGTGGCCCTTGCAGAGGGCGTGCACCGTGTCCTCGATCCAGCCGGGCAGCTCGGCATGCAGCTCGAGATCCAGGCAGCGCACGGTGCCGAGCAGGCGCACGTGATCGGCGATCACGTTGAAGGCCTTGCCCCCCTCAATCCGGCCGAAACTCACCACCACCGGATTCAGCGCATCGAGCCGGCGGCTGATCGCCTCCTGCAGGCCGCTCACCACCCGCGCCGCGATCCAGATGGCATCGGTGCTCTGGTGGGGCCGCGCCCCATGGCCGCCCTCGCCCAGCACCTCCACCTCCAGCTCCCCGGCCGCGGCCGTGAGGCTGCCGCTGCGCACGCCGATCGATCCCACCGGCAGGCTCGGGAACACGTGCACGCCAAACAGGGCCTCCACCCCGTCCATGGCGCCATCGGCTAACATCCAGGCCGCCCCCTGCGCCGTTTCCTCCGCGGGCTGGAACAGCAGCCGCACCCGGGCGCTGAGCCGATCTGCCAGGGGCGCCAGCAGCCGCGCCACCCCCAGGCCGACGGTGGTGTGAATGTCATGCCCGCAGGCGTGCATCACCCCTTGGTGGCGGGAGGCAAAGGGCAGGCCGCTGCGCTCCTCCACCGGCAGGGCATCCATGTCGACCCGCAGAGCCACCAGCGGCGCAGGCCGGCCGGCGGCATCATGCTCCGGGCCCAGCTCCGCCAGCACGCCGGTGCGGCCCACCCCCTCGCGCACGCGCCAGCCCAGCCCCCGCAGCTCACCAGCCACCAGGGCGGCAGTCTGGTGCTCGTTGCCGCTCAGCTCCGGGTGGGCATGCAGGTGCCGCCGCAGAGCAATCAGCTCCGGCAGGGCCGCCTGCAGGGCCTGGCGCAGATCACCGGCGGAGAGCAGCGGCTCGGCAGGCAGAACAGTGCTCATCGCAGCTTGCTCATCGCGGCGGGGTCATCGCGCAGACAGGGCCAGGAAGTCCCCGAGGGCGGACACCGGCTCAGAGGGCCAGCGCCGGATCTCCAGCAACCATTCTGGCTGGCGGTAGCGCGGGTCCAGGCCGCTGGCGGACGCCCAGTGGCTCTCGGCCTCACCAGAGGCTCCCCGGCGCCAGAGCAGAGCCGTCAGGCCAGCGCGGGCATCAGCGAACAGGGGATAACGGCGGATGATGCGGCGCAGTTCGGTTTCAGCGTTGTCGAGATCGGCCAGCTGGAAGGCCGCCAGGGCGGCACTGGAGCGCGCCATGGCAAAACCCGGACGCGCCTCGGAGGCAGCCACAAAGCTGGTGCGGGCAGCCTGCCAGTCGCCGCGGGAGCCCTGCACGTTGCCCAGGTTGTACAAAGCCGAGGCATCGGGGAGTCGGCCGGCCGCGGCATCGCGATCGAGGATCCAGCGGTAATCCGCTTCGGCGGCATCCCATTGCTTCAGGGCCTCCTCGGCGGTGCCGCGGTTGAGATGGGGATCGGGGTTCTCTGGATCCAGCTGCATTGCCCGGCCCTGATCGGCAATGGCGGCCTCGGGATCCCCAAGGGCCAGCTGCACGTTGCCGCGGTTGCTCCAGGCGGCGGCATCCTGCGGCGCCAGCTCCAGCACCCGATTCCAGAGGGGCAGGGCATCGCCGAAGTTGCCATCGCGGCTAGCGGCGAGGGCGCGCTCGAAGAGCTGCGGCAGTGGCTGGTCGGAAGTGGGGCCAGCAGCTGCGGCCACAGCAGCCGGAGCCGCCGGCAGCAGCAAGGCCAGGGCGAGCAGCGGCGCCAGCAGCCGGGACAGCAGCGAGGCCAGTGAGGGAGCGAGCAGTGCGCTCATGCCGCCTGCTGGTCGCGCAGGTGGGCGATGCCGGCCGGGGTGATCACGCGGCCGCGAGGAGTGCGCTGCAGCAGACCCTGCTGGAGGAGGAATGGCTCCACCACCGCCTCCAGAGTGGCAGGGTCCTCACCCAGGCCGGCGGCAAGGGTGTCGAGACCAACCGGGCCACCGCCGTAGCCCTCCTGCAGCAGTTCCAGCAGACGGCGGTCGCTGGCATCGAGGCCGCGGCCATCGACCCGGTGCAGCCGCAAGGCCTCCTGCACCAGCACGGCGCTCACCCGGCCATGGCCGCGCACCGCCGCCACATCGCGCACGCGCCGCAACAGCCGGTTGGCGATGCGTGGGGTGCCGCGGCAGCGGCGGGCCACCTCCAGGGCCGCCTCCTGCTCCAGATCGATCTGCAACAGTCCCGCCGCCCGCAGCACGATCGCCTGCAGATCCTCAAGACCGTAGAACTCCAGCCGCTGAATCAGCCCGAAGCGATCCCGAAGCGGCGAACTCAGCGAACCAGCTCTAGTGGTAGCGCCCACCAGTGTGAACGGGGCCACCGGCAGGCTGCGGGTGCGAGCCGTGGTGCCCTTGCCCACGGTGAGGTCGAGGCGAAAGTCCTCCATGGCGGGATAGAGGATCTCCTCGGCCACCCGGTTGAGGCGGTGGATCTCATCGATGAACAGCAGCTCATGGGGCTGCAGGTTCACCAGCAGGC
>Ga0214917_10005915_pt1 | contig 12893 bp, 15 predicted proteins | sample LL_1208_BB_MetaG_FD_177983 | JGI IMG/M metagenome (GOLD analysis project Ga0214917, IMG submission 177983) | Freshwater microbial communities from Lake Lanier, Atlanta, Georgia, United States - LL_1208_BB | ecosystem: Environmental > Aquatic > Freshwater > Lake | place: USA: Georgia | collected... | reverse complement strand
ACTTTTCCAACGCCTCCAACCCCGCTTTCCTCCCTCCCGCGTAGACCGACTCCCTCGCCTCTTCGATTTTCTCGCAATACATCCCCACCATCGCCTTCGCCAAACCACGAGCCTGCTCCTCTCGGGAACCCGTAAATTTAGGCAGAATCATCCGCTGACCTTACCACAACACCTCTTCCTCCACCTGTCTTCTTCGACTTAGCCCTTTAACAACACCATATTCCCAATCGATACATTAGTGTCCCCTGCGGCATCACAATCCTTTCTACACACCAATGTCTTTAAATATTAAAACCACCCTGCAGCTCGGCCGATACCAACAATACCCACAAGGATCCAAAAGGCGTTTAGAACACTATAGGCCAGATCTTTCTTTACGATGGCGCACCACGTTAGGAGAGCCGCATCTAAGGTATTGACAGACCATACCAACATAAACGGGCTAGAAGGCCCAAGCCACCCCACAAGCGAGAAGCTACCGATCCGCATTAGGACACCCGTCATTTCCAGAGTCTTGATATTTCGAATGATCCACAAGTTCATACAAGGCCCCCGACTCTTTCCTTGGGGTTATTGGCACTAGCAAAAAGGAAATCGGCCAGACTTAGCTGACTTGCCTGGAGATTGGCCTCATCCAAAGCTCTCTGTATTTTCTCTTGGTCCATAATATTTCGGCCCCGGCTATAAAGAAGATAGTCGTTCCTTTCCTTTGCCGGGGTAAGATTCACGGTGACGAGATTTGCTCCAGCCCTCAACGCTTTGACATAACTATCCTGACCCAGAAGACTCATAGCGCTTACAGCTGGAATAATTCTCTCAGGCGAAGCCAAGCGCAGAATAGCTAATGCATTAAGGATGCTATCCATTTCTGGAGATTTTTCATTGGCAAATGGTGTTTCCTCGCCGGGTATAAAAGGGCTTACACTAACACCAGTCAAAGGAAGCCCAACAAGGATTTGAATTGTTTGTGCCATCATCTTCAGCGATTGGCCGGGCAGGCCGATAATCATTCCGGAACTCACTTTCCAGCCCGAGTTGGCAAGCAGCCGAATGGTCCCCAATCGTTCTTCATATGTTCCCGGCGCACGAACTTCTCGATAATGAACCGAATCTCCTGTTTCGAGTTTGATAATATAATAAAAGGCTCCGGCATTTCTTAGCGCTTCATATTGGGATTCCGAAAGCGTTCCAAGAGATAGACTCACCCCCAGCTTGGTATGGGCACGGATATATCGGACTAACGGAATGATAATTTCGTCGATCACTTGCGGGTCTTCCCCCGCTTGAAGATTCAGATCCGTGACCATCGCCGGAAGTCCGACGTCAATCATCCGGATTATTTTATCTCTCTCGATTCGAAATCGGGAAAGGGTTCGGTTATCCCTGCGCATTCCGCAATAACTACAATTCTCACGACAATAGTTGGAAACCTCGACCACTCCCCTTACAAAGGCAGTATTCCCAAAAATGCGGTTCCGTGTTTCTTGTCCCGCGTTTCGGAGTTGCTCGGCTTTTTCGCCTCGTATTTCCAGAAGTTCATTCGCGTCAATGTTCATCGAACCAGAGGAAGGGGGGGCCATTTCGACCTCTGATTCCGCTCAGGATGAGCGCCCCAAGGAAGGACGAACAAACCTCTCCTCGTGCCATCTTGGATACCAGGTCGTAAATTTAAAACCGGCCACGAAGAGTAACGCCGGGACGACCCACTGAAGAAGCTTGGAGACTTGACCGCAATGACCGGCCCATACCAAGGAAAAACATATTCCTAAGAATAATAATCCCCAAAAGAGGGTTAAGATACGATTCACGATAATAAAATGGGGCATGACCCACATCTCGGGCGAGGAACGCTCTTTGGCATAGGGTACGGTGAATGGCAGATTTACAAGGACGGATCCAAAAGCCATGCCAGCCAAAAGAGCAGGTATAACGAAAGCACGCCAAGGCGCCATTTGCTTCTCGCCGAATAAAATGATCCCCATGATCATTAGTCCGAATCCAATGCCCACAGTTACATCAGGGGCTTTCATTCTTTTCCAGACAGGACACCAGCAGATCAGTAGGCCGCCCAATCCGGCAAGGGCACCGAAGAGGTGAAGCGACATGAAAAAGCAAGCTGCGGCAAGAAGACAGGGCAAGCCCGTCCGAAAACAGTCGTACTTCATCCCCGCCCCTGCTGAGGCTTGATTGCTGTATACTCAGTAAAGACAGATAAAAGAACTTTGTGCTCGATCTCGTGGAAACCACATTTTGCAAGAGCTTTCATCACAACCTCTGAATCCACCATGTTATCCATCGTGTCCCAGTAGTACTGCATCAGATATTCCGCCGCCCGACTCCCCGTGAATAATCGCGTAAAGAACGGCAACACATACTTGAAATAAACCCGAAAGGGAATCTGACCCAAGGAATGACGGGGCTTTGTGACGTCTAAGATGCAGATTTTTCCGCCCGGCTTAACAATCCGGAAATACTCGCGGAATGCGCCCCCCAGATCATTCACGTGGCGAAGGGCAAAACCCATGGTGAGGAAGTCAAACTCCCCGTCTGGCAATGGAATATGCTCAGCTCCCGCCTGAATATGACGGCAGGCAAGTTGTTTTTTGGATTCGTTAAGCATTCCCAAGCTGGGCTCTACACAGGTAATTAAGTCTGGATTACCAACGATCCTTAAGGCCGCCCGCGCCGTCGGACCCGTTCCGGATGCTACATCGACAATTTTCATGCCTTCCTTCAGCCCATGCCTCTCAAGTGCATCTTTACGGTACCACTCGCCCGAACCAAAGAACCCCCACCGGGCAATCCCTTCATAAAAAGGAGCAGCCGCATCAAAGGCAGAGCGAAGGAACCCTTGTTTATCTTCCAGCGACTTGTAATGAGGCTGAAGAACTGGGTGGGGCGTGGTTGCTTCTTTTTTCATTGAATTAACGTTTAGGTATCTTCTTTGTAAGTTCACGAAAATTATTCTGCGTAAACAGGTTTTAATTAAAACAGACAGAGCTGACTGCAGCGCTTGAGCCCGGGACTAACAGCTGAAATGCATTCCGCTGCTTACGGTAGTCATGAGCTTGAATCATTCCCCATGCAGTTGATGCTGTGAATGCCCCCCCCCAATCAGACGAAACCGACTGAAGTCCTTTTGCCGAAACAACCTGATCCCGGATGTCCGGAGGCGTAATGTTGCCAGGCAACATAAACTCGGGTTCATCTTTTTTTATGAGAAGTACTTTTTCCCAAGCAGCGACCTGCTCCTTTTTTGAACGAAACGTTACTGAGGTATCAGAAACATCTATCGATCCATCAGAATCCTCCGCCGCTTTTCGTACCAAGACTGCGCCCGCTCCCTCCGAGGCGACCAACCCCTTTCGAAACCACCCCGCACACTCATACGCATCAAGGGCCAATGCATCGAGCTCCTCTCCCGCCATCACAAGAACTACCTCGGCCGTTTTTCGAGCAATCCAAACCTGCGCGATTCGGAGGGCCTCTACCCAAGCTGTTTCATCCCCCACAACAGTATAACAGCCCCCACGAATTCCGAACAACGCGGCCAGATGACTCACGGGAGAGTTGTAGACAGTCTCGGGAAACAGTGCCGGGCTCGCAAAATGTCTTCCCTGCGACAAAACCCCTGAAAAGAACTTCCTTGAATATATAATACTTCCGGTACTGAGAGCACATACCAACCCCACGCGCTCTTCCTTCTTATGCCGGGAATCCAACGCCTGGTCTGCAGCTTCAGCCATGAAAACTGATATTGGGCTAGTCCTTCTTAGTCTTGGCTCTGCCTTCCAGCGTGTGATTTTTGGATGACTGAGATCCACCTGCCTGACTGGCATTTTCTTGGAAGGCATGGAGAGAGTATCCATGAACCCAGGAGAGCCCGGCTTTTGCTGACTCAATTCTTTTACACCGATTCCCCCCGGGGACACTGCCCCTGTCCCTATGATTTCCAAAGAGGGCAGTTGCTGTTTCATGCGCTTAGAATCAGGGCCGCATTTGAACCCCCAAACCCCAGATTCGTTGTCATGACATGACTGCCAACAGGAATCGTTGTTCCTGGCTGAACCAAAGAGGATGCCACTAAAGGCAAAGGATTGCCTCCTCCGACCTGGGGGGGTGGTTTTCCTTGTTGCGAGGCACGGAGCGCAATCACGGCCTCGATGGCTCCAGCTGCGCCTAGCGTGTGGCCAATCGCCCCTTTGGTCGAACTGAGGCGAAGACGACTCAAGGAAGGTCCAAAGACTTTTGCGTACACCTCTGCCTCCATTCCGTCATTTGCCGGGGTTCCGGTTCCATGCGCATTCAGATAGGCAATTGAATCGGGAGTCGTGCCCGCAACCCGAAATGCCTCGGATATTGCCTGCATCAAAGCCGTTCCATCAGGGCTGGGTTGGGTCAGGTGATGTAGATCCGTAGCGTGTCCATAACCCAGCACTTTACCCAGAATTTTGGCTCCCCGTTGAAGTGCTACGCTTTCTTTCTCCAAAACAAAAAATGCCGCTCCCTCTCCAAGCATTAAACCATTCCGTTCCTGGTCAAACGGCCTGCAGGCTTCAGGGCTAAGCGCCTGAAGGCAGTCAAATCCAACAAAAATCAATTCCGTTAGGGCTTCATACCCCCCTGCGATGACTCGATTCACTGCTCCCGAATGAATTAAATCGTATGCATGTCCGATCGCCGTGGCGCCGCTGGCGCAGGCATTGGCAAAGATGGTATACGGACCATCCAAGCCAAGGAACTTTCGCATATCCAAAACTTGTTGCTGCGGCTGATAACCAGCTACATGCGAAAGTCGTCTACGTCGTCTCGAGGTTAGGACACAGCGAAGAAAAGCCTCCCCCCATTCCATCGCCCCTCCGGTGGTGCTGACGCTAATCGGTAGTTCTTTTTTATCCACGGATGACAGCCCTGACTGACTCAGCGCTTCATCGGCGGCCTTCACCACCAGACGCGAAGCTCGGCTCATTCGACGCTGGCTGCGGTCAGCGGCGGGCAGCGGGACTTGTGCCCCATGACGACAACGGCATCCATCCGTGTCAAAGAGGGTTATTGAATCCATGGATTTTTGACCACTCAACAGTTTTTCCCAGATCTCATCCACGCACAGCCCCAGCGATGCCACCGCACCCATCCCCGTCACGACCACAGCATCCTCCTTCTTCATCGCCTAATGAATCTCCAGAAAACGAGTTGAGGAACCCTCGGCACCATCTGAACCAACAGGGCAATATGACGCCGTACGAGTAGCCAATTGTCACGGAAGTATCGAAAATGAGAAACCCCGCCCGCCTCTTTGGGTGGATAGGTTACGGGAACAGGAATATTGATTGGAACGAGCCCCTCCCAATACAGGCGCACCGCAATTTCCGTATCAAAGTCGAATCCCCTTCCCGTGCGGATTCTGTCCATGATTTGGAGTGTTTCTTTCAAAGGATAAACACGAAATCCAAAGAGCGAATCCCTTACCCCACCCCATAGAGTTTCAATCTCGGCAAAGGTGTTCCCCCCAAGACGTCCGTAAACACGAAGTCTTGGAGCATCTTGAGCAAAGATCGGTACACCCAGAATAAAGGCATGAGGGTTTTTTTCGGCCAAATCAAAAAACTCCCTGATTTTATCAGCAGGATGTTGCCCGTCTGCATCCATGACCAACACTCTCGTGTAGCCCTCTTCGAGCGCTCGACGTAGCCCGTCCAACACTGCCGCCCCCTTCCCACCGTTTTTCTTTCGCTCCAAGATTCTCACTCCGGGATGACCCGAAAAAATCCCAAGATCCTTAGCGCTCTCATCTGAACTGCCATCAAGAACGATCAAAACATACGGCCAGTGCGGAAGAATGGATGCCACGGTCTGACAGAGCGCCGCCCCGCTGTTATAACTGGGAATTAACACAACACTCTTGCTTGCTTCGAGTCGGCCGTCCGAGGGTTTTTCGCATTTCACAATACACCCCTCATCATGTGTTCCACGCGATCGGTCAATCGTCGGCTGCTCTCCCTGCGTTCCGGGATAATTTCACCGAGGTTTTCGAAGCGGTACCGCATGGGTATTCTTGGACTGACGCTGAAGAACGGGTGTCCTTTTCGCATGAAGGCCTCGTTAAATGAAGTCACCCGGATCACTACAAGAGGTACGCCCGCCTTGAGGGTGATGTAGGCAAAACCCCTTTTAAGGCTTTTCACCTGCACCCCTGTTGTTCGTGTCCCTTCAGGAAAGATCAATAGATTTTCCCCTCTCCGGATTCGGGCAATACATTCTCGCACCATCCGAAGAGCGTTGCCGTTATCCACGTAGCCTGCCTGTCGGGCCGTGACCGAAATCCAGAAACGCTCGAGATTTCCTGCCTTCGTGAGACAGAAAAGGTTCGGAAAGACGGACATGAACAGTACCGCATCCAAATACGTCGGGTGGTTGGCTACCAAAACAACCCCACGTTTACCGACCTGCTGCCTGATGTCTCCAAAGTCAACCTCCAGAATTCCCATCCCTCCCAAAACTCCGACCCATAGTGCGGCAAGCCTTCGTATTGTTTTTCTTGTGATACGCTCCCTCTGTCGTGCCCTCAAAGGCAGTGCACTCAGAAAAGTTGAGAACCCCCATGCCATAAAACAACATCCGCCCCCCAACCCGTAGGCAAGGCTCATGGCAAAACAAGAGAAGACCTGCCGCATCATGGCCTGCGAAGTGAAACAGGAGCGGGGTTCTTTACATTCACCTGCCCGCTGCTTTCAGACAGGATACTTTCCGATGGATCCGGAAATTGTGCCACATCAGTGGCAAAAAGATAGTCGCGCGTGTGGATCTCGTGAAACACCCAGAACGGGGGCACATCGACCATGAAACGGTATTGGATCCTTTTAGGTCCTGGCTCGCCGTTGGGCAAAAGAGCGGAGGAAAAGGCGAAGTCGATCTCCTTCACTCTCACGAGGAACCACGCAACATCCACAGGTTTGGTCAGACGTCCCGTGTTTTTTATGAGGGAGAAGTCTTTTTTATCGATCCACAAGAACCCCTCGAGCTCATTCGCGACTTTTTCCTGCCTTCCTTCGTAGGGCTGCCCTCCTTTAGGAACAAAATGAATCTTATGGCAGAGGTGACCGTCCACTTCCTCCTCCGGTAACAGTTCGAGGTTGAACCGCGGCATTATTGTAAGGATCGAGAATGGCTCCTCCTTGGAGACCTCGATCTTTCCGTTGGATAATCGGTGGGAATTATCGCCGGCGTAGTCCTGCACGGGTTCATCATGGGTAATGCGCGCAGACGTTTTTTTATCTACCAGTTTCCCATCCTCGTCAAGTTCCTCGACGGTCTCCTCAATCCGGCAGAAGAGATGTTTTCTTCCTGATATAAGACTACGGTCTTTATCTACCATTTTTTGGACTATGGATTCAGCCTCTTCAGCCCGTAGCGTGCATAAACAACATGCAACACACAGAATCCAATGCCAAACTGGTGAATATCGCTTCATCCTGAAGTCTCATCCTCTTGATTCATTCGCCATTCTTTTAAAATATGCCTCAGCCGCCTTGCTCCTTTTTAATTGATCGGAACACCCTGATCCTTGCATATTCTGTTCCAAGACTAAATACACTTTTCCCCGCTTTTATGAACATATTATGCCTGCCCAAGTAACCCTGGAAGATATGCGCAGGTGCCTCATGGAGAATTGCATGCTCACTTCCCCCCCGGAAGAGATCCAGTCTGACACTCCTCTTTTTGGGCCCAACAGCCTCGGCTTGGATTCGATTGACGCCTTGCAGTTATCCCTGGCCATTGAAACCACCTTCCAGACACCTATCAAAGACCCCGAACTGGCCCGACAGATTTTAAGCACCCCGGGGAGTATCTGTGATTGGGTCAACAAACAACGGTCCATCTAAATGAAAACAACCGAACTTTGGGACACCATTGTCATTGGGGGCGGGCCAGCGGGAAGTGCCAGCGCGGGTCTTTTGTCCAAGAAGGGACAACGGGTCTTGATCCTCGAAAAACAGTCCTTTCCCCGGTTTCACATCGGGGAATCACTTCTTCCTTTCGGAAACGATGTGTTGCATGAGCTCGGCATATGGGAGGATTTGAAATCCATGTCTTTCATGCGAAAGCTTGGTGCCGAGTTTGTTTTGGGCAATTCCGCAGGATCCCACCGCTTCTGGTTCGGCAAGAACCTACCCCAACAGTATGCCCAGACTTTTCAGGTCGAACGCGCAAGGTTCGACAAACTTCTCCTTGAGAAAGCATGCAGCTTGGGAGCCCATCATCTGGAGAATGCGACCGTGGAAGACGTACTATTTAGGGAAGACTCCGTAGAGGTTACATATCTCCACCAGAATGAACGGCATCAAGCCAGGGCAAGGTACTGCGTCGACGCAAGTGGCCGAACTTCGGTGGTAGGGAGAAGCCTCCAACTCAAGAAGTCCGATTTGGGAATGCCCAAAAAGATTGCCGTATTTTCCCATTTCCATCACGTCCACAGAAATGACGGCGAGGCGGTGGGACATATTACAATCGTGCGCATCCCCAATGGATGGTTTTGGCTGATTCCGCTCGATGCCGAGAAGACTTCGGTTGGCCTCGTTCAGATGTTGGCCGACTTTAAGGCCCAGAATCTTACGCCGGAAGAAAGCTTCAATCGGACGGTGCAGACTCATGCCGAACTGCTTTTCCGTATGAAAAATGCCAAGAAGATCGCTCCTTTTTACACCGAGGCAGACTATACGTTCCGTCACAATCGGGCAGCCGGACCGCGTTGGCTTCTGGCTGGTGATGCCGCCGGATTCATCGACCCGATTTTTTCTTCCGGAGTAATGGTCGCCCTACGCTCTGGTCGCCAAGCGGCCCATACGGTACTCGCTGCGGCCGCCAGGAATCGCCCGCTCTCGTGGTGGGAATGCCGCCGCTACACCCGTAAGTTCAAGCAGATGACGAATGTTTTTTATTTCATGATCCGGATGTTTTACGACCGGCATGCATTTGAGGTCTTCATGAACCCAAGCCCCCTGCTTCGACTTCCAGCTGCAGTTACCAACCTTGTCGCCGGGAACACGGATTTCTCCTGGCCTCTCTTTTGGAGGGTAAAGATATTTTTCCTTCTCTGCCGCTTGCAACGCTGGATCCCGATTTCTCCTTCGCTCAGTTACAAAAGCACGGTTCCTTCAGGCCGGCTCCAGCCCTCTTTTTGAGGAATGTCCTCGACATGCCATCTCATCGCCTGGAGCTCACGTACCGCTCGTCTTGGTTCACCTTCGGTCTGATTTCAGGCCGCTGTTTTCCCCGTTTTTTTCTTCGTTGGTTCGCGACTTGGATGGGTTACTTGTATGCTTTCTGCAATCCAAAGAATTCCAAATCCTTAACGGATGCATTGGATGTTTTGGAAGCTGACCCCAAGCCCTCCGCCGGCAAGGTCTTCGCCTCCTTTGCGAGGGTGCTGACGGATTATTTTATCATCGGCTCAAGACCGCTTTCATACGCCTGCCGCTTAATCCCTGAGCGAATCGGGTACGAACACTTGAAATCCACCTTTGAAAAGGGGCGGGGCGGTCTTTTGCTCACCCCTCATTTCGGTTTTTTTGAGATAGGCGGTGCGGTGATGAAGGAAGAGGGATTCCCCCTGGTGATTCTGACAGACCCTGAACCGTCGGAATCGCTAACCCGGTGGCGGGCTGCTTACCGTAAACGCTGGGACGTGGAGACCGTGGTGATTGGTCGCGACGAACTCCAGTTCATGGAAGTCATCCGGTTGTTAAATGAGGGCAGGTTCGTGGCCGCCCTGTTCGACCGGTCTTCCCCCCAGAGGTCATCTTTGGCCAGATTCAAAAAAGGGGCTGTTCCATGCGCAAGCTCAGTCCTTCTCTTGGCACTGCTGGCAAAATGCCCCGTGATCCCGATGGCGGTATATAGTCGCCCCGATCATCGGTACTGCCTCCATGCTCAACCTCCCATCCATATTGAAAAAATGTCATCCATCCAGTCGACGCTGGATCACTACTCGCAACAGGTCTTTGAGTCATTGTGGCCGATTCTTAAGGCTCATCCGGACCAGTGGTATCGCTTCGGCCCTACGAGCATTCCGAGGGAATCGTAATGTCTGGACCGACTCCGCATGGCAAAGACTTCTGTTTCATCGACTCCTTCAAAATCACGGGAGAAGGCAAAACAATCGAGTCTTTCAAGTTTCTGCCCTCGAATCTGCCCTTTTTCCAAGACCATTTCCCAGGTCGTCCGCTCATGCCCGGCGCCCTGCTGATAGAATGCGCCGCCCAGGCCTCTGGGGTGTTGTGGGCGGAATGGCTCAATCTTACAAAGCCACCGGTTTTTTTCTTGGCCCAAGTCCTCACCTTTAAGCTGGTTCGCGAAGTCTTGCCCGACCAGACGATCACAATCTTTGCTAGCCTCGAACGGGAATTTGGCAGCCTAGCCCAGTTCTCCTGTCAGATTGAAGAAAGCCGAAGCGTCGTCGCAAGCGGCCGGGTGGTTCTGTCTCTCCAAGGATCTGCCTCTTCTGACTAAAGGGATCCTCGAAGCAGATCCACGTCCACTTTTCCTCGACCTGTGTGGGGAATTGAATTTTTTCGGACGATCTTTTTGGGTATTTTCCATGCTGCAATTCGTTTTTCCAGCGCAAGGCGGACTTCTTCAACCTCCCGGGACCCCACATACCACGCCACCAAGTAATTCCGCCCCCCCTTTTCCAAGACATCGACAAAGCTTTTGCGGATTCCATGGACCGCATCTAGTTCTTGTTGAATTTCCTGCGGCTTAACTTTCTTTCCGCCGATTTCCGCCATTCGTCCTATTCTTCCGATGATCCTCACCTCCCCGGTAGGCATGCGTTTTCCACAATCTCCCAATAAGAATGTTCGTGATGCATGGGCTACGGCCAGACTGGTTACCCTGATTCTTTTTGTAGATGAAAAGCTGACCTTGACCCCTGGCAGGGGCTTCCCGACCGAATCCCCCCTAATTCCAGCTTTTCCGGTTCGGTCATAACATATCCCACCCGTTTCTGACGAACCGTAGAAGTTCCTGATTCGTTTTTTGTACCTTTGAAAGAATGCTCCAGCAATCTCCTTTGAAAGGGGAGCCCCTGCGGATATTACAAGCCGGAGGGATCGGGCAAGATGTTTGCAGGGATGCCTGGAGATCATTTCCAATACCGATGGAACGGATGGAAACACGGTAAGCCTGTGGAGCGAGATCCAATCCGGGATCTGCGATATCGTCCATTCTTTTGCCGTCCACACCGGCGTCCCTTGCATGAGCAGGGGCATCACCAGATTGCCAATTCCGTATGAATGGCCCAATGGGATGAGCCCGAGCTGACGGTCTCCACCCCGTATCCCCATCCCCCGGATGATATTCCGGCCATCGGCCAGGAGATGCCGGGCCGAGCACGGAATGAGCGTCGGCATGCCTACACTTCCGGAAGTAACTTTATAGATACAATATCGAGAACTTCGGCTCCTCGCCCTTTTCAGAATCTCGAGATCATCTTCATGGAAGATGGCATCTGCACCGAATCGATGCGCCGTCTGCCGGATCGCCTCCACACCGCATCCAGCATCCACAAGAATGGCTGTTGAACCCGCCTTTTGAATTGCCAGAAACCGCACCATCCAATGAGCACTGTTTTTTCCCCCAAGGACGATTTTTTTTCCTTTTCCGTAAGGAGACAGTCGTTCTGCCCATGCGTTCGCTTTCTCGGTCAGAACAGAACCTGAAAACGCACGGTGCTCACCCAACTCATAAATAGCCATCCTTGAACGGGCCCCACCCGACAACCACGTTCCCCAAAGTGTTGTGTCCGCCACAATAGTTAGTCTTTGATCGCCTTGACCTTATCCCCCTCAAATAGAACCACGAACGTGTTGAATCGGTTGCGCCAATAACGCCACTGATTCCCCTGGAGGCTCGGGGTTTTGTGTTTCGGAGGATATCCCAAAGCCACCAAGACAGCTGCCCGCGACATCCCCACCTCGACTTCCCCGCTCATGATGGCTCGCTTCTCCACATCGGAAAATAAGGACAGGTCGACCTTTTTTGCGGCAAGCGTTCTCCGAAAAATCCCGTCGATCTTCTCTCCGGAGAAAGGCTCGATGTTTTCGAGGTCCAACTTGGTTCCATCATTCATTCGCAACTCAATATCATCGTCGTCTTGATTGACCAGGACCACTTCGGTGTTCACCGGCACAAGAGTTCCCTTTCGATAATTGGTGGTTTTATGCACATTCTCCTCCATGAATAAGCTGAATTGGGTGTAAAGACAGTTCCTGCGTTCGGCTTTTTCATTTTCGCTGCCGTTTTGAGCCAGGGCCTCCTCGCTGGGGAAAAACACCAATAAGAACAGAAGCGCGTAAGTCGCCACACTAATCATAATTCGTTTTTTACAATATTCCCTCATGGTTAAAAGAGCAATATTCCAGATCTTTCTGGAGTTATCTCGCCCTTCTTCCACCTGCTCCCTTCCACTTTTTTCCTTAACCCCCTAATCCCTTAACCCCCCGTTCCAGTTATGGCGTTGTTTGTGGATTGTTTTGCAAACTCCGCTCCTAAGCTCCCGCCCGTCCCGCGATCGTGGCTTCGACAATCTCCTTCAACTTTCCCGTCTTCACGTCGTAAAGGTAGCCATATACGGGGATCGACTTCGGCACCAGCGGATGGTTTCGGATCCGCTTCACGTCCTCCACCACCGCCTTCTCATCATCGGTGAAGGTCAGCCAGTCAACCTTCTGCCCTTCCTTGGAGCCCGGCCCTTTCCCCACATCCTTCCACCCTTTTCCGTCGTGCACCGCCGTCTCCAGGCTTTTCTCCAGAAGTCCGCCCATGATCTCGCTGTTGAACAGCACCATTCCACAGTCCGTGTGGTGAACGACGAAAAACTCTTTAGTTCCCAG
>Ga0214917_10005914_pt1 | contig 12897 bp, 9 predicted proteins | sample LL_1208_BB_MetaG_FD_177983 | JGI IMG/M metagenome (GOLD analysis project Ga0214917, IMG submission 177983) | Freshwater microbial communities from Lake Lanier, Atlanta, Georgia, United States - LL_1208_BB | ecosystem: Environmental > Aquatic > Freshwater > Lake | place: USA: Georgia | collected... | reverse complement strand
TATTGATTTATCGCTACATTACTTTAGCAAGACTTTCTATAAAAAAAAATAGATAGGTATGCCAAGTGGTATATCTTCTAGTAAAACTAATATTACTTCTTCAAAATTAATATTATCTATTTTAATTTCTTCTCCATCATATACTGTTTTATTATCACTTGTTATATATTCTACCTTCTTGTTTGTTATTAGTTCTATCTCTGTTATTATGTCAACAGTATTTGTATTACTTACTTTTATTTTTGACCATAAACTGAAATTTTCATATTTTTTACACTTTTCAGGTGTTATACCATCGCAATAATTTATATTTAAATTTACAAATCTATTTTTATAGATATTTATATCATTTTGATTATTAATATCTTTTTTATAATATTTAACCAATTTTATAAATTCTAATATCTGAAATCCTGATATTAATGATGTTGTTGTTATCATTGCTGGAATTATCTTACCAGCTATTCTTCTAGTTCTATATATATCAGTTAACTCTATTGAATATTGTCTATTTCTTAAATTTGAACATTCATTTATCCAATATATATGATGTAATTCGTCATTGTCTTTTTCAAAATCTATCTTTTTTATTTGAGGAATCGTTTTTAATATTTCTTTTATTTTTATTTTACACATTTCTTTATCCATTTTATCTATTTCTCTTTGATAATCTTCTGTTTCTCTTTGATAATCTATAGTTATATCGTTTATTTCTATATTCGTACTAAATAACTGATTTAATATACTAAATCCAAAAATCATATAATTTTCTAATAATTTATTTGTTATTTCTAATTTTATTGGTAATTTACTTTTATCTATATCATTATTATCTCTATATTTTTCAATTAATTCATCTATTGATTTATCATAATTTTCATAGTATATTCTTACTAATAATTTAATATAACATTCTTTATTTATACTAAAATTGTTATACTTTTCTATCTGTTTTAAAAATAACTTCAAGTCACCTTCATTAATATCATCAATTTCATTATTATACTTGTTTATTAATAATGGTAATGATGTAAATTCACTCTCAAATAATTCACGAGCCCATTGTATTGTATGCTCGCTTTTATATGGAAATGATTTTATTGTACATATTGGAATATCTGCATTTTCTTCTGGATCTTTTGATGATCCATATGATTCAGTTAAATTTGGTATTATTACTTGTACATTACCTTTTGAACCTAATGTTCCAGAATCAATTAATGGTTTCATATATTTTATTGATTGCTGATCCATGTAATTTCTTGCTTCAATATTATCTAATGCATTCAAATATATATCTATTTTTGAATGAAATTCTTTATTAAAAATATCTTCAGTTTCTTTACATACTCTATTTTCATATACTGTAATGTTAATATCTGAATTCATTTCTTTTATTTTTAATGATGCTACTTGTGCTTTTGATTTTCTAATATCGTTGTCGTTGAATAAAAATTGTCTACTCAAATTTGATTTTTCTATATAATCCATATCTGTTAGTATTATATTTTTTACTCCTAACATACCTAAATTCTTTATTAATTCACAACCTATTGCACCTGAACCTACTACAAATGGCACTGTTTCTTGAATTTTATTTAATACTTCTTTTCCAAATATATTTATTATACCTTCGTATTTATTATTACTTATATAATCTTTACTTATTAAACAACTTTCAATTTCATTATCATTCTCAATTTCATCGTCACTTATTAAATCTAAATAATCAATGTAATTCCATTGTTTTATCGGAATATATTTATGACCTATTGCTTTTAATAACTCTTGTACCACTATTCCACCTAATATTGATGCTATTGGTAATAAATCACCCTTTAATGTATAACAAAATTTCTTAGATAATATCGTATCTTTCTTTAAATTCTTCTTAAATAATTCATAATCTGTTAATGACCAAGATCGCGGATCTTCTCCATAACTATTTTTATATTTATTATATGCTAAATGTAATTCGTGTAATTCATTATTACGATCTACTGGAATTGAAAAATCGGTTGTTATTATATCAGGTTCTTTTACATTCATTTTTAATGAATTAAATGATATTGTTTTACTTATCTTTTTCTTTATTAAACTCTTATAATAATAATTTTGATTTATTTTTTTTAATTCTATTTCTTCAGTTAATTCTATTATTTTTGGTGTTACTGTATTTTTAATAACTATCTCTTTTATTATATCATCTACATTTAATAATAATATATCATTGTCACTTAAATTATGTATATCTTTGAATTTTATTCTTTTTTTATCTATTTCTTCTATTATTAAATTTTCATATTCTTCTCCATCTTCGTCATTTATTGTAAAGTTATCACCAAAATCATTAAAGACATAACCATATAAACCATAACATCCTGACATTATAAATGGTATTGATAACTTATGTGTAATATGATTTATATTTATTGCATCTTCTATTTTACTATTCGTTAATATTACTAATTTATATTTTTTAATCTTTTTTATATCAATATCGTTTTCACTATTTAATATGTTCACTTCATTTATATTAATTATTGGATTTAATTCTCTTAATTTATCTAATGGTAATTTGTCATTCTTATAATATATACCTGTTTTATTATTATTCTCTAATTTAGAATTATTAAATATTTCAATTGTATTTATGCCAATTAATATACTATTCTTTATTATTTCTAAACTTAATGTATTATAACCTATTATTAATATTGAACTGTCGTTTATTTTATTCATAACATCTTTTCCAATACTATATGATTGGCGAGAATATCTATGATCTTCCATTTTCTATTATTTATTTAATATAATATTACAACTTATTAAATATCTTTCAACTTTTATTAAATTTATTATAATATATAATATTATATATTATGTTACATAAAATTTTAATCTTATTTCTTATTTTAGTTACAATTTACTTTTTACAACATAATTTTGAAACATTCTCAAATAAATCTATTAATCTTAATGTAAATTGTAATTCTAATAATAATAATAATCCAAATGTTATCATGCCAGTTTATGGTAATTACTATCCTTATTATCCTTATTATTCATATTATAATTATTGGAAAATGCTATATCCTTGGAATTGGTTTTATTAAATTTACTAATAAATTATTTCTATCATTATATTAACATATGTTTAATAATTATTTAATAAATTATATTATGATTATTATATTTCTATTTATTTCTATTAATATTATTAGTAATTTTTCGTGCATTGTTTAATAAAAACTATAAGAAGATTTTTATTAACAACATCTTTTCATAAATAATATAAATTAATAATTTGTTATTTTTTTATACATTTATTAATATAAATATATCTTTTATTATGTCTGAAAATAATTTATCTTTTAAATATATTTTAATATTTACTTTATTGCTTATATTTGTAATTTTATATATAAATAATTCAACAAAAAGAGAAAATTTTTCGTGGGATCCTTACAAAAGTTCTAAAAAATTACCAAACTCAACAGATACAACCACTACTACTACAACAACTACTACAGTTGCTCCAACTACTACAACAACTAAAGCACCCACAACTACAACAACAGTTGCTCCAACTACTACAACAACTAAAGCACCCACAACTACAACAACAGTTGCTCCAACTACAACAACAACTAAAGCACCCACAACTACAACAACAGTTGCTCCAACTACAACAACAAAAGCACCTACAACTACAACAGTTGCTCCAACTACAACAACTACTAAAGCACCCACAACTACTACAGTTGCACCAACTACAACAACTACAACAACAAAAGCACCTACAACTACTACAGTTGCTCCAACTACTACAACTACAACAACTAAAGCACCTACAACTACTACAGCTGCTCCAACTACTACAACTACAACAACTAAAGCACCTACAACTACTACAGCTGCTCCAACTACTACAACTACTACAGCTGCTCCTACTACTACAACAACAAAAGCACCTACAACTACTACAGCTGCTCCTACTACTACAACAACAAAAGCACCTACAACTACTACAGTTGCTCCAACTACTACAACTAAAGCACCTACAACTACTACAGTTGCTCCAACTACTACAACTACAACAACAAAAGCACCTACAACTACTACAATTGCTCCAACTACTACAACTACAACAACAAAAGCACCTACAACTACTACAGTTGCTCCAACTACTACAACTACTACAACAAAAGCACCTACAACTACTACAGTTGCTCCAACTACTACAACTACTACAACTAAAGCACCTACAACTACTACAGCTGCTCCAACTACTACTACAGTTGCTCCAACAACTACAACAACTAAAGCACCTACAACTACTACAGCTGCTCCAACTACTACAACAACAACTAAAGTACCTACAACTACTACAGTTGCTCCAACTACTACAACAACAACTAAAGTACCTACAACTACTACAGTTGCTCCAACAACTAAAGCATCTACAACTACTACAGCTGCTCCTACTACTACAACAACTAAAGCACCTACTACTACTACAGTTGCTCCAACTACTACAACAACAACTAAAGTACCTACAACTACTACAGTTGCTCCAACAACTACAACAACTAAAGCACCTACAACTACTACAGCTGCTCCAACTACTACAACTATTACTACAGCTGTTCCTACTACTACAACAACTAAAGCACCTACAACTACTACAGTTGCTCCAACAACTACAACAACTAAAGCACCTACAACTACTACAGTTGCTCCAACTACTACAACTACTACAGCTATTCCAACTACAACTAGAGTGCCGGTAACTACATATAGACCAACAACAAGTAACTTTCCAGTAACTACAAATGGTCCAATGACTACTAGAGCACCAATAACAACAAGTAATACTCCAGTAACTACGATAGCTCCAACAACAAGTAATGTTCCAGTAACTACGAGAGCTCTAACAACAAGTAATGTACCAGTAACTACATATAGACCAACAACTACGACTTATAGACCAGTAACTACAAATGGTCCAATGACTACTAGAGCATCAATAACAACAAGTAATACTCCAGTAACTACAAATGTTCCAATGACTACTAGAGCACCAATAACAACAAGTAATGTTCCAGTAACTACGATAGCTCCAACAACAAGTAATGTACCAGTAACTACATATAGACCAACAACTACGACTTATGGTCCAGTAACTACAAATGGTCCAATGACTACTAGAGCACCAATAACAACAAGTAATGTTCCAGTAACTACGATAGCTCCAACAACAAGTAATGTTCCAGTAACTACTAGAGCACCAACAACCAGTAATGCTCCTGTAACTATATATAGACCAACAACTACGACTTATGGTCCAATGACTACTAGAGCATCAATAACAACAAGTAATACTCCAGTAACTACAAATGGTCCAATGACTACTAGAGCACCAATAACAACAAGTAATGTACCAGTAACTACATATAGACCAACAACAACAACTTATGGTCCAGTAACTACAAATAGTCCAATAACTACTAGAGCACCAACAACAAGTAATGTTCCAATAACTAGAGCTCCAACAACAAGTAATGTTCCAGTAACCACTTATAGACCAACAACTACGACTTATGGTCCAGTAACTACAAATGGTCCAGTGACTACTAGAGCACCAATAACAAGTAATATTCCAATAACTAGAGCTCCAACAACAAGTAATGCTCCTGCAACTACATATAGACCAACAACTACGACTTATGGTCCAGTAACTACAAATAGTCCAGTGACTACTAGATCACCAACAACAAGTAATGTTCCAATAACTAGAGCTCCAACAACAAGCAGTGTTCCAGTAACTTCTTATAGACCAACAACATCAAATGGTCCAATGACGAATAAATCTCCAAATTCACAAGAGCAATTGTATAAACAACAACAAATGTTAAAACAAGAATATATAATAAGATCAGAACAAGAACAATTAAGAGCAAGAATAGAACAAAATTCAAAATCTGAATCAAAACAGAAGATTGAAATAAGAACTATGAGTGAGGTAAATTCTGAATTATCATCATTAGAGGCAATTAAAAAGAATTACACTGCTGGAAATAGTAATGGAAAAATATTAAATTTAAAGACAGACAATGATATTAATAATTTAATGATAGGTGGTATATTTAAATTGCGAGTAAATTTACCAAATATGCCTCCTTATATCAAGAATCAACAATTTGATACAGAAAAAGGTGTAAATCCAAATTATTTTTATTTAAGTGTAGAGACATTAGATGGAAATTGTAGTATAACAGCTGCAGATGGTAAATGTACAAAAATGTATATTGATGATAAAAAATGTTCTAATAAAAAATTAAGTACGAATTCACAAGCATCTAAATATAGATTAGTATTAATAACATCAACATATGCATTAGATACAAATATGCCATTAGGTCAAAATACAGATTTTACATTGGTTAAAATAGATGACAAAATATATTTAAAAAATGTAACTACAGGATACATGCCATCATTATTTATGGATGAAACTACAATTCCAGTATATGGTAATATGTTAAATGATAAAGAATCAAATATAAGTAGTATACCAAATATTACAACAAATTCAGTATGTGGAGAACAAGTTACGGCAGTAAATACAAATGCAACACAATTATATGTAGGTTGTTTATTAAAACCAGATGAATCAATGTATTTAATGACAACTCAAAATATAGGTGAAAGTTCTCCATTAAAGATACAAATTAACACAGATGGTACAATAAATATAAAATTAAATAGATATAATAGTTATGGATATTTAAAAGAGGCATATGTACTAAGTTATTGTAATTTTGATATTAAAACATATAAATATATAGAATCAATATCTGTACCAAATTTAGCAACATTTTTTGTAAACTTAGTATGTTTTAATTTAGATAAAGATGTAAATGCAACTAAAAATAAATTAGATTTTACAGTAGAATTAAGTAAATTTCCAAGTAAATATCTAGAAAATACAAGTATTTATAAAGTTGATTAAATTTTTTAAACGAATATTATAAATAATTTATTTTTATAATATAAATTATATATATAATTATGGGTAATTCAAAAAGCAAAAAATCTAAAAATAATGATACTTCAACAACTACAACAACTACAACTACAACTACAACAACACCAACACCTACAACAACTACAACAACACCAACACCTACAACAACTACAACAACACCAACACCTACAACAACTACAAGAGCACCTACAACAACACCAACACCTACAACAACTACAAGAGCACCTACAACTTCACCACCCCCGCCAATAACAACATATGTGCCATCGCAAGGTACATCAAGGCCGCCAATAACTACATACATACCATCAGAAGGATCATCCAGACCACCAATAAGTACATATGTACCAATGCAAGGATCATCCAGACCACCAATAACTACATACATACCATCAGAAGGATCATCAAGACCACCAATAAGTACATATGTACCAATGCAAGGATCATCAAGACCACCAATAAGTACATATGTACCATCAGAAGGATCATCCAGACCACCAATAAGTACATATGTACCAATGCAAGGATCATCAAGACCACCAATAACTACATACATACCATCAGAAGGATCATCAAGACCACCAATAAGTACATATGTACCAATGCAAGGATCATCAAGACCACCAATAAGTACATATGTACCATCAGAAGGATTATCAAGACCACCAATAAGTACATATATGCCATCAGAAAGATCATCAAGACCACCAATGTCTCAAAGAATAGAAAACGAACAAAATAAAGGAGAACAAATGAATAGACAACAACAATTAATCATACAAGAACAAGAACAGTTAAGATCAAGAATAGAAGAAAACGCTAGATCAGAAACAAAGTTAAAAGATGAAATGAATAGACAACAGCATATGATAAAATTAGAACAAGAGCAATTAAGAGCAAGAATAGAAGCAAATGCACGATCAGAAGCAAAAGTAAAGGTTGAAACAATAACAATGACAGAAATAAATCCAGAATTATCATCATTAAGCGCAATTAAGAAGAGTACAATTTCAGGAAATATATTAAATTTAAAGACAGATAATGATATTAATAATTTAATGGTAGATGCTACATTTAAATTGCGTGTAAATTTACCAAACATGCCACCTTACATTAAAAATCAAGAATATGATATAAAGAAAGGTATAAATCCAAATTATTTTTATTTAAGTGTTGAAACACTAGATGGAAACTGTAGTATAACAACAACTGATGGAAAATGTATGAAAATGTATATTGATGATAAAAAATGTTCTAATAAAAGATTAAGTGCAAATTCACAAATGTCTAAATATAGATTAGTATTAATTTCATCAACATATGTATTAGATAAAAATATGCTATTAGGACAAAATACAGATTTTACATTAGTTAAATTAGATGATAAAATATATTTAAAAAATGTAAATACAGGATATATGCCAACATTATTTATGGATGAAACTACAATACCAGTATATGGTAATATGAATAATAATGATCAATCAAATATAAAAGATATACCAAATATTACAACAAATGCAGTATGTGGAGAACAAATTGAAGCAGTAAATACAAATGCAAAAGAATTATATGTAGGTTGTTTATTAAAACCAGATGAATCAATGTATTTAATGACAACACAAAATATAGGTGAAAGTTCACCATTAAAGATAGAAATAAATAAAGATGGTACAATAAATATAAAATTAAATACATATAATAGATATGGTTATTTAAAAGAATCATATTTACTAAGTTATTGTAATTTTGATATAAAAACATATAAATATATAGAATCAGTAACAATACCAAATTTAGCAACATATTTTGTAAATTTAGTATGTTTCAATTCAGATAAAGATGAAAATGGATCTAAAAATAAATTAGATTTTACAGTAGAATTAAATAAAGTTTCAAATAAATATTTAGAGAATACAAGTATTTATAAAGTTGATTAAATTTTTTAATGAATATTATAAAATAATTTATTTATTTTTTATAATATAAATTATATATATAATTATGGGTAATAAACAAAGTAGTTCATCATCATCTTCAGTAAAGGATACGATTATTAATAATAATACTATAAATTCATTAAATAAATCAATATTTGATGCTAGTATGGAAACATTAGTAAAAAATGCAAGTACATGTTCATCAGCTGTTAATCAAAATAATACATGTAAATTTTCTAATTTATATTCTGGCGGAGATGTTACTATTGGTGGTAATCAGAGTAATACTGCAAAAGTTGATTTTTCATGTGTACAAGCAAGTAAAGTTCAATCAGAAATGGCAAATGCAATGGTGCAAAAAGTATTATCTGAATTAAAATCCGCATCAGGAACAGAAGCAGCTGCACAATTAAATAATGCAGCATCTGGTTCACAATCAACAGGAGCATTTAGTACAGCAATTGCAAATAGTTCATCATCATCAACAAAGCAAAATGTAGATAGAACAATACAAAATGATACAATTGCTAACATAGAAAGTATTTTTGAACAAAAAATAAACAATAGTTTTACATCAGATACAGTAAATGAATGTATCGGTAAAACAACACAAAGTAATACTTTAGAAGCAGATAATATTCATACAACAGGAAGTATAACTGCAGATTGTGTTCAAACAAATTCATTAGAACAAGTTCAAGAATGTAAACAGCTAATGGATTCTATAAGTGGTGCAACAAATCAAGCATTACAAGAACTTGGAATATCAGTTGCTGCAGAAACAGAAGTAACAGCAGCAATAGAAGCAACAGCAGAATCAGTAAATACACAAACACAAACTGGTGGTTTTCAAGATATATTTAATGGTATATCAAGTGTTGTTGGTGCTGCATCAATGAATCCATTTTCAATTATTTGTATATGTATTGTTTGTATAATAATATCAGTAGCAGTAATGATGATGGGGGGAGGAGGAGCAATGGGAGGAGGAGGTGGTGGTTTTTTAGAAGAAAATAGTAGTTTAAGTAATACATTCAGTGATGATATTTTTAAAAGTATAGAAACTAGTGCAACATTTAATAGTGATTACATATTTAATACTTATAAATAAATATATATATATAATTATATGGATTATATTGAATATATAATATTAATATTACTATTAACAATAATAATAATATTTTATGGTGGATTAAATACAATAGAACTAGTTGAATATAATTCAAATTATTTTAGTAATTTAAATAAAATAATTTTTTATGAAAAAAAATTAAAAAATATTAATATTAATTTTGATAATAAAAGTTTTATTGATATTACTAATTATACTAATACATTTAAAACATTAATACCTAATTTTGTTAGTAGTTATAGTATAAATATTAAACCATATACACATTTTGATATAAATAATATAATTGGTAATTTAAATAAAAAATTTCTACTTATGATTATATTTAATAATGATGAAGGTATTAATAATAATCTAGAATTAATATTAGATACTAAAAATAATATTAATTATAATTATATATTAATGAATAAAGTATCAATCACTAGTTTATACAATATTTATAATAATAATTCAAATATGATTAATATAATCATTTTTATAATGAAAAAACCCTATTGGTTTTATTAAAAAAATTTTTTTTATCTAATTATTTTTTTTTATCTAATTATTTATTTTTATTTAATTATTTCTTTTTCTTTTTATTTTTTATTTTTTTAATTTTGAAATTTTTTCTAATAATTTTGGATCATCTAATAATAAATCATCAACGATTAATTCATTGTTTGTCATATAATCAGTAATTTTACTATTAATATTATCATTGTTTAAATAATTACATTTTTTTTCAGATAATTGTTTCAACATAGTTATAATATTATCCATATTTTCTAATTTCATATTTTGTAAAAAACATAAAAATGTATAAATACTATCATTACTATTACTAGATAAGTGACTACAAATACTATCAATATCATTTGATAATAATAATTTTAATAAATTATTATCAATATTTGAACTAATAAAATATCCAGTATCGTTATAAGTATTAAAATTTACCGGAGACATTAATAAATTATCACTAGAATTACTATGAAGTAATAATGAAGATGGATATGGCGATGAAGACGGAAATGGTGATGAAGATGGAAATGGTGATTGACATGGTGTAGTAGATCTAGAATCTAAAAACGACGGTGTCTTTGTAAGAACTCTTAATTTATCATTATAAGTAATATCTTGACTACTAACTGTAACAGTTATAGATTTAAAAGGATCAATAATTGGTTTTTTTAAATTAGTAATATCTTTTATTGATAAAGTATTATTAACATTTTCATTGTAAATTTCCATTAGTGATTCATAACAATATCGTACATTAGGTATTTCGTATTGTGAATATTTATCATGAATTGTCTCTACTAGTATTTTCTCTACATCTAAAATATTTGTTGATCTAATATTTGAAAATTTAATAAAATATAATAAACTTTTAATTATAATAACTTGATCTTCTATAAAATTATTTAATTCTAAAATGTCATTAATAATAATATCTTTAATTTCTTCTTTAAAAAATCCAGATTTGTAAATAATTCCTAATAAAATATATACTGTATATGATATTTGACTAACAGAATTTTCTGTTTTGCCTGTATCTTTATCGTATATTTCACAATTATTATAAAGTAATTTATAATAATTATTTTTAAAATTAATATCTTTATCTTCACTTTTTTCAAAGAAATATTTTAATACATTTTTATACTCTTTATAAATGTTATCAATAAAAATTCTTGATTGTTTCATATGATAATCATTGATGTCAATAGTATTAAAATATATATCAAAATCTGTAAAAGTTGTATTAAATAATGGTTTTAAAAAGAATGAATCTAATAAAAGTTTAAGTATAGTTGTGTTACCATGTGGTTTGGCTAAAATATTATACTCAAATTTTGAAACTATTACTATTTTCATAAATCCATTAAGATATTCTTCTACATAATGAGTCATTAAAAATGTAATTGAATTATTTAAATATGGAACTGTCTTCGTTTGTTTAGTAAAAAACAAATTGAATTTTTGAATAATGTATTTATCTAAATTGTTACTAAAAATCGTTTTAAAATGTAAAGTTAACATTTTATATAATATTTTATCACGATCATTTATTTTTAACTTATTTTTTGGTGATAAAATCGCTCCAAATAAAGTTTCATTTGTTTTTGGCAAATTTTCTACATAGTTAAATATATCAATGCCATAATCTATAATTAAAACTTTAATTGTACTAACCATATTTGAAATTTCTGATTCAATATCTTGGATATTATCATTCATATCACTTTTCCATACAACACAATTTGCAGGATTCCATTTTTTTGATATATCAATTAAACTTTTTATATTAGTTAAGATTATTTCTTTACCATTTTTATCCTTAATTGGTCTTCTAATATTATTAATATCAGAATCAAATATTGGTTTCATATTTTCTAAAATAATAAATTTATTAAATTTGCATAACGATTTAATTATTTCGTCTAAATTAGATATTACATAATCTTGTCTAAATATTAATTTATGTTTTGATCTATACCATTGTAAAAAATCTTCATAAGTATTAATTTTACTTATTGTTGTTTTGATTGTTTCAAGAGTAAATACATCCATTTTTGTGAGCTTGCTACTATAATTCTATTTGATAATGTATCCTTATAGATTATTCTGTATAAGATAGAATATATATATTAATTTTTAATTTTTTATAGTATATATAAAAATAAGCATCTTTAGAGTGGTTTATATATAAAACACATTCATGATGTATAATATACATTTTTTAATCCATACTTTTTCATGCATTTATATAAAAAATACTCACA
>Ga0214917_10005911_pt1 | contig 12898 bp, 9 predicted proteins | sample LL_1208_BB_MetaG_FD_177983 | JGI IMG/M metagenome (GOLD analysis project Ga0214917, IMG submission 177983) | Freshwater microbial communities from Lake Lanier, Atlanta, Georgia, United States - LL_1208_BB | ecosystem: Environmental > Aquatic > Freshwater > Lake | place: USA: Georgia | collected... | reverse complement strand
TCTCCCAGCCGTTGCTCCGCCGACGACCCCGCCCCGTCCCGCCCGGCGGATCAGTCATCCAAGGCGGCGAGGAGCGATCCCCCGATGGACTCCGAATCCACCACCTGGACGGCTCGTTCCGCGGCGGCTGCCGGCTCGGTGGCCGCGGGCAGCTTCTCGATGGCGCCGCTCAGCACGGTTTCAAAGGGCTCGCCGGCGGCAGCTGGTGCGTCATCCACCCGTCGCGCCTCCCAGCGGCCCACCAGGTGGCCCGCGACGACCGTGCCGGCGTAGATGGGGAGGAACGCACCTGCCACCGCGTCGCCGACGACCCCGCCGACACTCGACGCGTACGCGGGGTAGAGGATGCGGTATTCCTCCCGCTCCAGTGCGGCGGCGCCGTGCCGTTCGGCATACGCGATGGCATCGCCGGTAGCGATCGCCTGGGGCCAGAGATCCACTATCGGCACCAGCGCTGCGAGCGAATACGTGCCCGGGTAGGTCCGACGGGTGTAGTCCTTCGAATGCCCCGCCTGCTTGATCGCGAGCGCCGGGACGTCGCTGTAGACATGCACGGTCGCCGTGTAAGGGTTGTAGTAATCGCGGCCGAAGATTCGGCCGGGCAGGATCGCCTCTGCCGCCACGGAAAGGGCTCCGAGCGAATAGCGATAGGGCCAGGCGACGGACGTGTTCTCCCGCAACCGCTTCCAGTCAGCGACGGGGGCGTACTGGTTGATGCGGACTTTGACGTGGTCGAGCTCGTGCTCGGCGAGGTACTCCCCGATCGCCTCCTCCGTCTCGTCTGAGACGCGATGGTTCGCCACCCGAACATCCCAGAGAATGATTTTTCTGGGGATGCCCACGACCCAGCCGATGCCGTCCACGATCGGGCGATCGATGCCCCGCTCCACCGGCTGCGGCCGCGTGGCGGCCTCGAGCCGCGGGGCCACGTTCCGCGTGGTGAGGGGTATCTCGCGGGGCTCGAGACAGCCGGCCGCGACCGGCGGGCCGGCCGCAAGCAGGAAGATGACGCCGAGGATGCCGAGACGCTTGGCCGGCGGGAAGGGCAGGCTGGGCAAACGCGTCACCATTGGCGAGGCGGGGCTGGGTCTGCGGAATCCCGAACTTGAGTTTAGGGTATCGGCAACGCTGCTCCGGGACTTGATTCGCGCCGCCACCCCTTCACACCAGCGGCCGGAAGTGGCCGACCAGTTCGTGCAGCCTCCCCGTGATCTGGCCGAGCGAGCAGACCTCCACCGCATCGACGAGCTCGGCGAACACGTTGCCCTCGGACTCCACCACGCGGGCGAGGCTGTCGAGCGCCCGGCCCGCGGCCGCACGGTTTCGCTTCTTGAAGGCCCGCAGCCTCGCCACCTGCCTGAGCTTCTTCGCGCGGCTCGTCCGCACCATCTCCACGTCGGGCAGCCGTTCCGACTCGTCGCGGTAGCGGTTCAGGCCCACGATCGGCCGCTCGCCGGAGAAGACCTGCCGCTCGTAGCGGTGCGCGGCCGACTGGATCTGGCTCCGCTGGTAGCGGTGCTCGACCGCCGCCAGCACGCCCCCCAGGCCGTCGATCGTGCCGAACTCGGCGAGGATTCCCCGTTCCACCGCCTCCTGCACCGCCTGCATGCCGGGGGAGCCGGCGAGCGTGTTCATCATGTGGCGGAACAGCCCCGACTCCTCGAGCAGGATCGCCTGGGCGTTGGCTGCCAGCTTCACGTACTCCTCACCGGGCGTCGTGAAGGGCTCGTCGGCGCTGTTGCTGTGGCAGGAGTTCGTGGCGTTCATGTAGGCCACGATCAGCTCGACGGCCGTCCGCGTGAGGTTGTTCTTGTAGGACTGCGCGATGAGCGATCGGCCCGACGTCTGCGTGTGCAGCCGCATCCGCTGGCCGCGTTCGTCGGCCCGAAACACGTCGCGCATCCCCACCGCCCAGATCTTGCGGCAGGCGCGGGCCAGCGCCAGGTATTCGACATCCAGCCCGCAGTCGAGGAAGAACGAGAGCCGCGGCGCGAATGCGGCGATGTCGAGCCCCCGCGCGGCGAACAGCTCCACGTAGGCGAAGCCGTTGGAGACGGTGTAGGCCGCCTGCTGCACCGGCGTCGCCCCCGCCTCGGCGATGTGGTAGCCGCTGATCGAGATCGGATACCACCGCGGCAGGGACCGCGTGCAGTGCTCGACCATGTCGGCCAGGAACCGCAGCGAGGCGTCGACCGGGAAGATCACCTCGTTTTGCGCCTGCACCTCCTTGAGCACGTCGGCCTGCACCGTGCCCCGGAGCTTCGGCAGGCAGCCGGGGCCGAACCGCCGCTTGGCGGCCGCCACGTACATCGCCAAAAGGATCGGCGCCGGCCCGTTGATCGTCATCGACACGGAGCAGTCGGGATCGGTGAGGTCGAAGCCGGCGTAGAGCCGCTCCATGTCCTCCACCGTGTCGATCGCCACGCCCCCTTCCCCGATCTTGCCGAACACCGCCTCGGCGTCGGAGTCGAGACCGTAGAGCGTCGGGCCGTCGAAGGCGGTGGAGAGCCGGCGGCTCTGCTGGTGCCGCGTGAGGTAGCGGAACCGGGCGTTGGTGTCCTCGGCCAGACCGAGCCCCGCGAAGAGCCGCGTGGGCTCCTCGGGACACTTCGCCGCCTGCTCGCCATCAGCCGCGGCCGCCGGCTCGAGGTACATCTCGCGGTGGATGCCGTTCACGAAGGGAAACTCACCCGGCAGCCCCTGCCCCAGCAGGAACCGCGCGATCGCCCCTGGCTCGTCGATCGCGGGCAGTGCCAGCCGCGGCAGTTCGAGGCCCGTGGGCGTGCGGCCCTGCGGCACCGCGGCCTGCACGGCCTGCCAGCGATCGAGCCACGCGCGGCCCGCCTCGGGGTCGCTGCGGCCGCGGCACACCTCCGCCGCGACGCCGGCGTCGTGCGCCTCGCAGGCCCGGATCACGCGTTCGAGCGTTCCCATCGCGGCATCCCCGTCACGTCATCCCGATCACGGAACCGATTCAATCCGGCCCTCGTGGCGGCCCGCCCGCCTGGCCGCCTCCGATCACCGCCCGCAGCAGTTCGGCCACGCCCGCATCGCGGTGGGCCTTCGCGACCGTGGCGATGATCCGCTGGTCGCGGCCGTTCATCCGCAGCCGCTGATCGATCTCGCTCACCGCCGTCTTCGCCGCCGCCATGTCCCCCTTGTTCACCACCACCACGTCGGCCACGTCGAGCATCACGATCTTCTGCAGCTGCAGCCGCGCGCCGTATTCCGGGCTCATCACGAGCACGGAGAGATCGACCGCACCGGGGGGAAACGGCAGCGACTCCTGGCCGATCCCCACCGTCTCGACGAGCACGAGGTCGAACGGCAGCGACGCGAGGATCTCCAGGCACCGCGCCGTCTCGGCGGCCACGCCGCCGGCCGTGCCGCGGGTCGCCAGCGATCGCATGAAGACCCGGTCGTCCTGCGCGGAGATCATCGTGGCCCGGTCGCCGAGCAGCGCGCCCCTCCCCGCCATGCTCGGGTCGTGGGAGAGGATCGCCACCCGGGCCCGCGGCCGCTCGGCGAGGAAGCGGCGGACCAGCTCGTCGATGAGCGTGGTCTTGCCGGCGCCGCCGGGGCCCGCGATGCCGACCGTCCGCGGGCGGCCCCCGTTCCGCCGCGGCGGGGCCTCGAGGGCCGTCAGCAGCCGTGCGATCCGCCTGTCGGAGGAAAACCCGTCCGCGGAGCGCCGATCCCGGGACACCCCGCCGCGGCGGCCGTCGGCCGCGGCGCGGCCCGCCTTTCGCCGCGTCCCGTAGGCCAGCACGAACGACACGATCTCGTCGAGCGGCGTGCCCGCGAAGAAGATCCGGTCGACGCCGCCGCGGATCATCGCCTTCGCGTCGGCGGCCGTGATCGTGCCGCCCCCGCCGCCGAACACGCCGATGTCGGCGGCGCCGCGGTCCTCGAGCAGCGTGCAGACCTCGCCGAAAAACTCGACGTGGCCGCCGTTGTAGCTCGAGATGCCGATGGCGGCCACGTCCTCCTGGACCGCGGCGCGGACCATGTCGCGGCTGCTGCGGTGGTAGCCGAGGTAGACCACCTCCACGCCGGCGCGGACCAGCTCGAGGTTGATCGTGTTGATCGCGCTGTCGTGGCCGTCGCAGATCGGCACGGCCGTCAGGATTCGCAGCGCCGGCTTCTTCATGGACGTCGGAGCCTCGTGCCTCGCACCGCCATCGGCACCCGGTCACACCCCCCGCCAGATCATGGCGACGTTCGTGGTGAGCGAGCCGCCCATGTTGAACGTCATCACCGTCTTCGCCCCCTCCACCTGCCGCTCGCCCGCCTCGCCGCTCGCCTGCCGGAACATCTCCACCACCTGCCGCACGCCGGTCGCCCCGACCGGATGGCCGTCGGCGATCAGGCCGCCGCCCGTGTTCACCGGCAGCGAGAAGGCCGGCCGCGTGCCGACGCCGATGTCGCCGCGCACCCGCGGCAGCGTCGTGGCGCCCGACTCGATCAGGGCCGCGGCACCCCCCGGCTCGGCCCAGCCGAGCGCCTCGTAGGCGACCAGCTCCGAGATCGAAAAGCAGTCGTGCACCTCGGCGGCGTGGAGGTCGCGGGGCGACACGCCCGCCATCGCGTAGGCCTGCTCGGCCGCCCGTCGCACCACCGGGAAGTCGGGCACCCGCTTCTCGTCGAGCCGCAGGGAGTCGGTCGTGTGGCCGAAGCCGGCGAGTGCCAGCGACCGGCCGCGCCGCAGGAATGTATCGCTCGCCAGCACCACCGCCGCGGCGCCGTCGGTGATCTGCGAGCAGTCGGTGATCTTGAGGGGCGGCGCGAACCGCGGATTGGCGTCGCAGGCGGTGAGGGCCTTCTCCGCCGTCATGTCGGTGGCCCGCATCTGCGCCAGGGGATTGAGCCGGGCATGCGCGTAGTTCTTGAGCACGACCGTCGCCAGCTGGCGATCCGACAGGCCGTGCCGCGCCGCGTAGGCCGCGGCGATCCCGGCGAACATCTTCGGCATCATGTGCTCGCCGTAGCGCGGCTGCTCGACGTTCCAGTCGGCGGCGGCCGCGAGCACGTCGGCGCCCTCCGCGGGTGACATCGTCTTCTGCTGCTCGGCGCCGACCACGAGCACGAGGTCGTGCAGGCCGCCGCGGATCCACTGGGCCGCAGTGAGCACCGCCACGCTGCCGGAGGCGCACGCCGCCTCGGTGTGGAGCGTGGGGATGCCGCGGAGCGACTCGTCGATGCCGATGAGCAGCGCCCCGAGGTGCAGCTGCCGCGTGTAGAGCCCGGCGGCGAAATTGCCGACGACGCCGGCCTGGATGTCGCCCGGCTGCACGCCGGCGTCGGCGATCGCGGCCCGCCCGGCCTCCACGATCACGTCCCGCAGGACGAGCCCCTCCTTGCGGAGGTTGCGCCTGAAATCGGTCCGCCCCGCACCGATGACGTAGACCTGCCGGTTCATGGTGCCCTCGCAGGCTGCTGCGGCTCACCCTCCGAACCGCACTCGCGCTGTACATTCTACGGGCGTCACTCGCCTGCGAGCAATCGACCTGCGGGAGCAACGCATGGACTTCACGGGAAAGGTCGTATTGGTCACGGGCAGCTCCCGCGGCATCGGCGCGGGGCTCGTGCGGGCCTTCGCCGCCCGCGGCGCGACCTGTGTCGTCAACTACGTCGCCGATCCGGAAGGCCGCAACCGGGCCGAGGCCGAGGCGGTCGCCGACGGCTGCGGCGCCCCGCTGACGGTGGAGTGCGACGTCGCCGACCACGGCCGCGTGGGGGAGATGATGCGGTCGATCGTCGAGCGGCTCGGCGGCCTCGACATCGTCGTCAACAACGCCGGCATCCTCCGCGACAAGACGCTCAAGAAGATGACCGCCGCCGACTTCGACGCGGTGGTGCGGGTGAACCTCGGCGGCGCGTTCAACGTGCTGCAGCACGCGGCCTCGCTGCTGCGGCCGCATGGCCGGGTGGTGAACATCTCCTCGGTGGCGGCCTTCACCGGCTTCTTCGGGCAGGCCAACTACGCCTCGGCCAAGGCGGGGATCGTGGCGCTCACGAAGGTGGCGGCCCGCGAATTCGCCCGGCAGGGCACGACGGTCAACTGCGTCGCGCCCGGCTTCGTGGAGACGGAGATCATCAAGGACATGCCGGCCGACGTGACGCGGACGTTCGTCGAGCAGATCCCGTTGGGCCGGCTGGGCCGGGTGGACGACGTCGTCAACGCCGTGCTCTTCCTCTGCGACCCCGAGACGGGCTATGTCACCGGCCAGGTGATCCACGTCAACGGCGGCTTCTATATGTAGGGCCGGATGTAGGGCCGGGGACGCATCATCCTGACGGATCGTTGAGCGCCGGGGTCGCCCATGCCCCGTCGCCGGACGTTCGCTGCGGGCATCCTGCCCTCCGCTCGCTCCATGCCGGCTCCCTGAGCACGTGCAACCCCTCCTCCGGAGCGCTGCCAAAAGACCGCCCGGCAGGATGCCGGGCGCAGCACCAGCGAGCGGATGCTCGCCAAGCAAAAATCGCAGGATGCGATGTTTTGCGTGAAACCGTTAGCCGGGCGCAGCACCAGCGAGCGGATGCTCGCCAAGCAAAAATCGCAGGATGCGATGTTTTGCGTGAAGCATACCCGCCGGGGTCGCCCATGCCCCGTCGCCGGACGCTCGCTGCGGGCATCCTGCCCTTCGCTCGCTCCATGCCGGCTGCGCTCCGACATCCTGTCTCCGCTTGCCGCCAAGGCCGGCTCCCGGGGCACGGGCAACCCCTCCTCCGGAGCGCTGCCAAAAGACCGCCCGGCAGGATGCCGGGCGCAGCACCGGCGAGCGGATGCTCGCCAAGCAAAAATCGCAGGATGCGATGTTTTGCGTGAAACCGTTAGCCGGGCGCGGCACCAGAAACCGGAGGTTTCAAAGCAAAAATCGCAGGATGCGATGTTTTACGTAAAGCAACCCCTCCCGTGATCCGGCGCATCGGGTCGGCTCCTACGCGACGACTCCGGAGCGTCTCACAGACGCCGCCTCACACGGAGATCCCTCGACCATCCGCACTCGTGCCACGACGATCACGCATCAACGCGTAGGTCGCCAGGCCGCCGCGGAATGCGGGAAAGCCAAGGCCCAGCACCGTCGCCAGGTCGATCGCGTCGCCCGAGTCGACAACGCCCTCGTCGAGCAGCCGCCGCGCCTCGTCGGCCATCGGCCCGATCAGTCGCTCGTCCACCACGCTCTCGTCGATGCCGTCCGCGGGCCTGCCAGACCGCGCGGCCGCGGTGCCTGACAACGTGGCTCCCGGATTCGGAACGCGCCGGCCGTCCGGCGGGTGATCGTAAAAACCTCGGCCCGCTTTCCGCCCCAGCCAGCCACGTGCGGCGATCGCCGTCACCAGCGGCGGTGGCGCGAACCGCAAACCGAAGGACTGCTCGAGCGAACGGAAGATCGAGAGCGTGACGTCGATGCCGATCTCGTCGATCAGGGCGAACGGCCCCATCGGCATGCCCCACGCCCTGACGGCCGCATCGACCACTTCCACGTCGGCCCCCGCCTCGGCCAGGAGCAGTGCCGCCCGCAGGTAGGGAAAGAGCACGCGGTTGACGATGAACCCCGGCGCGTCGCGGCAGACGACCGGCGTCTTGCCCAAGAGCGTCGCGACGGCCACGCCGGTGGCGACCGCGTCGGCGGCGGCATGCGGCGGCCGCACGACCTCGACGAGCGGCATCTTCGCCACCGGATTGAAGAAGTGCAGCCCGATCACGCGGAAAGAATCCCGCACAGCTGCGGCGAGCGTCGCGATGCTCAGGGAGCTCGTGTTGCTCGCGAGCACGGCGCCGGGCCGTGTCGACCGGTCGAGACGGCGAAAGAGGTCGAGCTTGGCGGCGAGATCCTCGACGATGGCCTCGACCACGAAGTCGGCGTCGGAGATCGATCCCCAGTCCGTGGTCACCGGCACCGCCGTGCCTCCCGCCAGACCGGCAAGCCGCGCCGCGGCGGCGGCCGCCGCCCGCTCGTCCGCCTCGACCACGTGCACCCGCATGCCCGCGGCCGCGAGCGCCACCGCGATGCCCGCCCCCATCGTGCCGCCGCCGATCACCACGGCCCGCTGCACCGGCCTGGCCGCGGCCCCTGCCGTGGTGGCGGCCGATTTCCTCGCCGCCGTCCGCAGGAAGAAGAGCCGCAGCATGTTTTTGGCGGCGGCCGTCCGCCGGAGTTCGACGAGGCCGCGCCGCTCCGCGACCGCGGCCGCCGGAAGCCCCGCGTCGTACCCGGTCTCGACGACGTCGATGAGCCGCAGCGGTGCCGGCAGGTGGTCGCCGGAGCGGCGGCGGATCTCGTCGCGACATTTCGCGAACACGGCCTGCCGCGCCGCCGGATCGAGGTCCTGCCCTCGGCCTTGCACGGCGGGGGCCGCGAGCGCGAGACGCTTCGCTTCCGCGTGGAGTTCGTCCCGCGGCACGAGCCGGTCGACGAGACCCTTTTCCAGCGCCTCCCGCGGCGAGATCGACCTGCCGGGCAGCATGAGCGAGAGCGCCGGCTCGAGCCCGAGGAGCCGCGGCAGCCGGATCGTGCCGCCCCAGCCCGGCACGAGGCCGAGCGTCGTCTCCGGCAGGCCGATGTTCACGCCCGGATCGTCGACCGCCACGCGGAAGCGGCAGGCGAGCGGCAGCTCGAGGCCGCCGCCGAGCGCGTCGCCGTTGATCGCGGCCACCGTCGGCAGCGGCAGCGCCGCGATCCGGTCGAGGATCCGCTGGCCGCGGGCGAGGTGGGCGTCGAGCTGCCCGTCCGTGAACGACTCGAGTTCGTGGAGATCGGCACCGGCGATGAACGACCGCGGCTTGGCCGACGCGAAGACGACGCCGGCCGGCCGCACGGTCTCGATCTCGCGAACGGCCGCGTCGAGGCCGTCCCAGGCGGCGGCCGAAAGCGTGTTGACCGACTTCTCCGGCACATCGAACCAGACCCGCAGGACGCCGTCGGCGTCGAGCTCCCAGCGGACCGGACCGCGAGACGCCGGCTCCCGGCTGACGGGGTCGGATCGGCCGGTCTCGTGCATGATGGATCCCCGGGGCTAAGGTATTCTTCCCCGGCGGCCCGCGCAGGAAAAGCCCGAGGAACACGCCGTGCGGGGCGATCCACCGTTTGCGGCCAGGCATTCCTGGCGGCGGTTGCAGGCCGGCCCGCGGGCACTCGACGGCGGCGCGATGTTCGGCATCGCGCCCCGCCCGGTGTGGAGCCGCACCGTGACGCCCGACGCCCGGCACCGCATCCACCTCGCCCACAACTGTCTGGCCCACAACGGTCTCCTGCTCGACGCCCCCGGCGGCCAGATCCTCGGCGAGGCCGGAAGCAGCGGCAGGTTCGACGCGAAGCTGCGAGACATCTCCGGCCTCGGCAAGCGGACGGTGCTCGACCACGAGCCGTCCACCACGCCGTCCGTCCGCGTCCGCCCCGACGGCCGCGGCTGGTTCACGCTCGTGCCGGAGGGTTGAGGGTGGCCGGGTGGCGGCCCGGCGATTCCGTACCCTACGCTCTTTCGGACGCGCTGCCAGGCCTCGCGACGCCGCCTCGGCACCTGCGTGCGCACCCGCTGCGCGGCCGCTCCTCCGGATCCACAGGCAGGCTGCATGAATCGCACCCCGACACCTCCGCTTCCGATCAGCGACTACGAGCGGCGCCGCCGGGAGCGGGAGACGAGCAACGAGCGCGTGGTCTCGCTCGTGCTCGCGGCTCTGTCCGCCTTGATCCTCCTGGCGACGACACGCTGGTGGCTGCCGGCAAACCTGGCCGGCGACACTCTGCCGAGGGCATTCCCGTGGCAGGCGAAGTACGCCGCGCTGGCGATCCTCGTGGCGCACCTGACGCTGCTGGCCTGGCTCTCGCTGCATCGGGGCTATTCGCCCCTGCGCAAGCATGCAATCGTCGTCATGCGCATGACCCTGCTGGGATGCCTGTGCTGGGCCCAATGGCACAACGCACGGCCACTCTTCGGCCTGTTGCTCCCGATCGGCGGTTTCGTCGGCGCCATCGTGGTCGCCGGTCTCTCCTACAGCCGGTCGGCCGTCGTGCTCGCGGGCGCGCTGGCCTGCCTCGTCTATCCCGCGGTCGCGCTGCTCGGGCCCACGTGGCCCGACAGCATCAACGCGGCGCTTTTCGCCGCGCACCTGTTCGTCGCGGTGACCGCCGTCACCTACTGGCTCGTGTCGAGCATGCTCACGATGTCGGCCGAGTCGGTGTCGAACGAGCGTCTCAGCCGGTTCTTCTCCCCCGAGATCGCCGCCCGGATCACCGCGGAGCCCGAACTCGCCGTGCGGGCGACCGGCTGCCGCGTGACGGTGCTGTTCAGCGACATCAGCGGGTTCACCGCCATGTCGTCGCAGATGTCGCCGGAGGAGGTCGTCGACCTGCTCAATGCCTACTTTCCGCGGATGGTGGAGATCGTCTTCCGGCACGGAGGCACGCTCGAAAAGTTCATCGGCGACGCGCTGCTCGCGGTGTGGGGTGCGCCGGTCGCGCGGCCCGACGACACTGACCGGGCCGTGGCGGCCGCGAACGAGATGCAGGAGGAGGTCAGGCGATTCAACGCGGAGCTCGAGTCCGGGAGACGGCCTCCCATCGCGATCCACGTGGGCATCGCCTCCGGCCCTGCGGCGGCGGGCTACATCGGCACGGACCGCTACGTGCAGTACGCCGTGATCGGCGACACGACCAACGTGGCCGCCCGCATCTGTGCGGCGGCGGGCCGCGAGGAGACGCTCGTGTCGGACGCGACGCGGAGGTGGCATTCCGGCAGCGGCGTGGTGTTCGACCCGCTGCCGGCGATCGCCGCCAAGGGCAAGGACGCACCCGTGGTCGTGCACCGCGTGCGGCCGGCATCCGATCCACCAGCCACGCCCCGCGCACCGCAGCCCGGTCGCGAGCCCCCGGCATCGGCCGCCCCCGCCGACCCGCTCTCCTGATCCGCTCTCCTGCCCGCTCCTGATCCGGCCCGCTCAGGTCGGACCCGATGTCCAACCGGATCGGGGCTCAGATTCAGAACTCAGATGAGGTTTCTTTTCCCGACGGGGTCTCCGCCGAGGGCGACCGTCTGCCGGAGACAGGGTCGGCCCCGGTGAAGTGGCTCTTGGAACACCGCCGTTTCCAGTCGCATGCATGACAGTCGCAGACCCCCGCCCGGGAGTCGCTCCACGCCCGCGGGCCGCGACGACCGGGCAGGCGGGTACACTCTGCACGGTGGCCGGCGGCTCGACCCGCAGGCGGGCGGCGTGCGTAGAACCGAGAGCCACCGCACGGACCACGTTCCGGCCTCGCAGCCGGGCGGGAAGGAGGGTGGACCCTTGCTCCGCAAAGCCGAATCGACGCCGTCCGCCAGTTCGCCGGCCACCCCGCCGGTCAGGTCTTCCGCCTCGCCGCCCGCCGGCGGCACCGACGCCATCTCGCTGATCCTCGCCCAGGCCGGCCGCAAGCCGGAGGAGATCGCCTCGCTGGCGACGCTGGACGACGCCGACCGCACCGCCGAGGGGCAATTCTCCGGCGAGCCGCCCACGCTCGCCACGCTCTTCGGCACCGGACGGGCCGCCGACCTCGACGCCGGCCGCTTCAGCCCCGCACCCGACGTGGCCGCGACGATGGCGGCCTGCCTCGAATTCGTGATGGCGCGGAAGAAGGAGGGCACGCTGCTCGACCACGAGCGGATGCTCTTCCACGCCGACACGATCGCCGGGCTGGCGGACCGCGGTTTCTTCGGCCTGGCGATCCCCAAGCCCTACGGCGGCAGCGGGGCGAAGCTCGGAGATCTCGGGCCGCTCCTGCGGGCGCTCACGCTCGTCCATCCAGACCTCGCCGTGATGTTCGAGGTGCACAACTTCCTCGGGCCGGTCACGCCGCTGCTCGACTTCGGCACCGCCGCGCAGAAGGAGCGGTACCTCCCGCAGCTCGCCCGCGGCGAGCTGCTCGGGTCGTTCGCGCTCACGGAGCCGGGAGCGGGCGCCGACCCGAGCCGGCTCTCGATGACCGCCCGCCGCGACGGCGACCGCTGGCTCGTGTCCGGCGTGAAGTGGCCGATCACCAACGTGCTCTACGGCGGCCTCTGCATCCTCGTGCTCAAGCTCGAGGGGGAGGGGCTGCCGGCCGGCCGCGACTCCGCGATGCTGATCTTCGAGGTGCCCCGGCACGACACCGATCACTTCAGGATGATCCGCAACCGGCTCAACGCCTTCGATTACCTGTGGAACGCCCGGTTCCGGCTCACCGACTGCCCGGTGCCCGTCGACGACCTGCTCGGGCCGCCGGGCAAAGGGCTCGCCCAGGCCTTCAGCTCGCTGGCGAAGGGACGCGGCGGCATCTGCGTCAACAGCGCCGTGAAGATCTTCCGCATCATCGCGCAGCTGTCGAGGGATCCCGCGGTCAGGGCCGACGAGGCGCACGAGCGATCCACCTCGGCGACGCGGGACCGCGGCGGCTGGCTGTCGTTTCGCAGCACGTTCGGCCGGCCGCTCGGTGAATCGCCGCGGATCCGCACCTGGATGGGCAAGGGCGTGACGCACGCGCTCGCCAGCCGGGTGCTCGGCGACATCTGCTTCCGGCTGGCGGCCAACGGCATCCGCGACGAGACGATGGGGATGATCGCCAAGGTCTACGCCACGAAGTCGCTCCTCGAGATGGCGATCCGCGGCTACCAGGTGCAGGGCGGCAGGTCGGTGCACGTCGACGAGCGGCGGGAGGCGGCCCGCCGGCACGAGCGGCTCGCCGCCGGCCGCGTGCCGATCGAAAACTACATCGGCGAGAACATGCACGAGTTCGCCATCGCCACCGTCTACGAGGGGCCCAACCCCGTGCTGGCCGACGTCGGCGCCCCCAACGCCATGACCCGCGGCATCCGCACGCGGTATCTCGAACCGATCGGCCTCGCCGAGTCCAAGGGCTCCTTCGGCCTCGTTCCCAAGGCG
>Ga0214917_10005909_pt1 | contig 12899 bp, 13 predicted proteins | sample LL_1208_BB_MetaG_FD_177983 | JGI IMG/M metagenome (GOLD analysis project Ga0214917, IMG submission 177983) | Freshwater microbial communities from Lake Lanier, Atlanta, Georgia, United States - LL_1208_BB | ecosystem: Environmental > Aquatic > Freshwater > Lake | place: USA: Georgia | collected... | reverse complement strand
CAATTTTGGCGGCAAAGTCTTCCCCGTTAAGAATGCGCGCGGACATGGCATCCCACGATGCCGTACGCGGGCGAAAAACGGAAGCACCGTGCTTCAGTCAAAAAGGGGCACGGGTTTTCCGGGAGGAGGTTGCTGAATGTTGATTTCCGGACGGCGCAGGGAGAGGGTTTGGCGAAACCACTCCTGGGCGTCCGGATCGCCGTGGACGAGGAACAGTTTTTTGGGCCGGGCTTCCTCGCAGATCCAGTCGACCAGATCTTCACGGTTGGCGTGGGCGGAGAGATCAAAGTGACGAACCTCGCAACGGACCGGTAGCGGACCATGAGGGTCCCCCCAGTCGACCGATCCGCCTCTTCCGGCGGTGCGGAGTTGGCCGGCCGGGGAACTGGGCTCGGTAAACCCGACAAAGAAAATGGCGTCGTTTTCCCGCGGAAAGAAAAGCCGGGCCAATGTGTGGCTGGTGGTGTGCGGGGTCATCATGCCGGAGCTAACGAGGTAAATCTGTCCGGCCTTGGGGCGTAGGGTCGCAAGGCGACGCGGGTCAAAGGTCTCGGGGCGCACTTCCGGGATGATTTTGAAGCCGGCATGCTGGCGGGGGGCGAGAGACCGCTGGCGGTCGTAGACCTCGGTGAGGACACGACCGAGTCCTCCGATGTAAATGGTGGTTGGGGGAAGGCGGCCGTCCTGGCGGGCGTGGTGCAACAGGGTGAGCATTTCCTGGGTTTTACCCAAGGCAAACACCGGCATGAGAACGGCCCCGCCGCGTGCAAAAGTCTGGCGGATGGCTTCAAGCAGGTCGTTTTCAAGCGAGTCCCGGGTTTGGCCGGAGGGCGTGGGCTGAGCGCCCCGGGTGGTTTCCATGATGACGGTGTCCCACGGGCCTTTCGGGGGACGAGAGGGAATCATGAGGGTCTGCCGGGCGAGGTTGAGATCCCCGGTGTAGAGGGCACGGCGGCCTCCGCAACAAGCCTCGGTCAGGGCGGACCCGAGGACATGTCCGGCATCGTGAAAGACAAATTTTAATTCGGAACCATCGACGTGGAACGGCCGCTGGAGCGGCACGGTTTCCCAGGAGACAACGCAGTCATCCACGCCACGATGGGTGTAAAGAGGGTATTCCTGCTGAAGAGTCTCCTTGCGTTGGCGCGTCATGACGTTGACGGAATTGTGCAGGAGGGGTTCGGCCAGCGCGGCGGTGGCCGAGGTCATCCATACCTTGGCCCCCGGACACTGGCGGGTTACCAACGGGAGGGCTCCAACGTGGTCGTGATGGGCGTGGGAAAGGATGACCGCCTCCAGATCCTTGGGGAGGGCGTCCAGAAAGGGGGTGGCGGCCCAGCCCTCCATCCGCGGATGCATGCCGGCATCGAGCAGGACCGAGGCGGAATCTGATCGGAGCAAGTAGGAGTTGGCCCCGATTTCCGGAGCACGGGTCAGGTTGGTGAGGGTGGTCATCGACGGCGGAGCCGAGCCCGCGGCCGCCGGACTAGAACGATCCCCGGAGAAGCTGGACCACTTCGCGGGGAAGTTCGTTGCCGGGCTGGAAAGCCTGTCCCACGAGCCAATCCCGGGCCAGCTCGCTGCGCCGCTGGTTGAGAAGTTGGGCCTGAATCTTGGGGAGCTGGTTTGTGGCGACATCGGCAGGTACCGGTTGACGCTGTGCAAGAAACACCGCCAAACCGCCGTCCTCGGTGCGAACGAACGGACTGACCCGGTTGGGTTCTAGCTGGGTGACGATTTGGCGGATCCGGTCGGCATCCGGAAGGGTGAGCGGTTTGCTGTCGGCTGGCGCAAAGGAGGGAACCTTCGTGCTGGTCAGTCCGGCGGCTTTGACGATTTCCTCCCACGGTTTCCCTTGTGCCAGTTCGATTCGGGCGCGATCCAGAAAGTTGCGGGAAGCCTGGTCGGCCAGCTGGAGACGGGCCTGTTCCTGCCAGCGGGCCTTCACATCGGCCATGGCCTCCCCGAGAGGGCGTAGCCGGCCGGGCTGTCGATCCTTCAAATGAAAAACCAGAAACCCGTTTTTCGAGGGAAGAAAGTCGCTGACCGGGTCATCCGGGGTCAGGCGCAGGGCGGCCGCCACCAAGCGCGGATCTGTCTCCCCGGGGAAGGGAGTGTCGGCGGCTGTGAAAGGCCCGGCTCTTTGAAGGGCAAGCTTGGCCTCGGCGGCCTTGGCGGAAAAATCCGGACGCGTCTGCCCTTCCGACAGATTGAAAAATTGGGAGGTAAAGGCAAAGGCCGCCTCGCCGGCCTTCTTCAGGGGCTCCTTGTCGGTTCCTCCCGCGCTGAACTCAACATATTCGACCACGCAACGGGCCGGGATGGCAAAAGCCTGCTCATTGGCTCTGTGGAAGGATTCCAAATCCTTCGCGGCGGGTTCGGGTGGGGTGAACCTGGAAGCATCCCAACGGACGACCTGGGCCTCGACCGGCCCAAAGAGCCTTTGCAGGCGGATTTCGGCCTCTCCGGGGAAAACGACCGCGGTGGAACTCAGGGCAGTCAGAAGTTGCCGGGTGCGCACCTCGTCCAGGATCGCCTCGTTGAATCGATCCCCCGTGAAGCCTTGGGGCGAAAGAAAGTTGTCGGAGAAACGCTGAAAGAGCTCGGGATCGTAATTACCGTTCTTGAGGAAGAGGGGATTGCTGCGGATCGATGCGAGGAGTTGTTCTGGTTGAGGCTCGATTCCGGCGGTCTGGGCCGCCTGGTTTTGCAGGAGCCGGATCCAAGTCTGGATGGCGAGGAAGCGGTCGTTGTCGTTGGGGATCCGGCCGGTTTCCAGGGTGGTTTCCAGGAGGGTTTGGCGCTGGGCGGCGACCAGGTCGTTCAGGGAGAGTGTTCTGCCCCCGACTTTCCCCATCTTTTCTGTGGCGGGGTCGACCCCGTGAGGTGTCCAGTTCCCAAAGAAAATAAAAGAGATGGCAATGACCGCCAGGAGGATCAGGAGGAGCCCCTTCAGTTTGTCGTGCAGAAACGAGATCATGGAAGCTTTTTGGCTTGTCGGGGGGGGAGGAGGAAAGTCCAAAATCCCGGAATGTCGTGGCGATGGATCCCGCTCTGGTTGCTGTGGTTGGTTCCGGGGTGGGCGCAAGACCAGTTAAGGTTGAAAAACGGCGAGGTTAAATCCGGTACTGCCGTGAAATTCGATCCGGCCACCCAGTCGCTGACCTTCAAATTTGATCAGGGAACCCTCAGTTACACCCAGGCCGACATTGCCGAGGTCACCTTAAAAGAGCGTCCCGGGGTTGCCGAAGGGAGAAAGGCACTGGAGGAGGGGAACATGGAACAGGTGGTGGCGAAATGGCAGGAGCCTGTGGGTCAGTATCTCGGTGTCGACAATCCTTGGGTTTTGGAGTGTGCCGGGGGCTTGGGCCAAGCCTACCTGGCCTTGGGGAAGGTGGCCGATGCAGAAACTCTCTACGGAAAGATGAGGCAGTTTTACTCTTCGGGACCGGCCGCGCTAAGGGCCGAAGTCGGGCTCGCGGTGGCGACATCCGGAAAGGACGCTTCCGGACTTTTGACGAAATTGCAAGGCCTGGAAGGGCGCCTCAAGGAAAGCCTCCGTCCCTTGCGGGCGGATCGGGAGGCGCTGGCGGAGTTTTATTTTGCCCGGGGTGAGGCCTATGAAAAAAAGGGGGATGGGAAAAAAGCCCTTGAAGACTATCTCCGGGTCAGTGTTCTTTATCCCGACCCGCCTTCCCTCGGGCAGCGTTCTGCCAAAAAAGCGGAGGCGCTGCGCCAGGCAAACAAAGACCTCGTCACCGATTAGGCTGCCCTCTAAGAATATCCCATGAACTGGATGATCCGTTGCCTGATGTTAGTTCCATGCATGACCCTGTCGTTGGCTGCGGCGGAAGGCGCTGCCCCGGGTGCGCACGGGGACACCTTCATGGACCTGTTCCTTATGTCGGGCCCGGTGGGCTGGATTCTTCTGGTCGCCTCAATTCTGATCATGGCCTTTGCCATTGAGGCGGTGATCAAGATTCGGATTGGCCGGCTTGCCCCCCCGGCGGTGTATGCCCAACTCAAGGACGCCTTTGTCTCCGGAAATTATCCTCAAGCCTTCCAGATCTGCGCGGCCAACCCGTGTTATCTGGGTCGGATTGTCCAGGCCGGCCTTGAGCGTCTGGGGCGGGGCCGTGAATCCGCCGAGAAGGCGATGGGAGAGGTGACCGCAAAGGAAATCAACGACCTTAAGTCCAATATCAATTACCTGTCCGTGATCGGCGTGGTGAGCCCCATGGTGGGTTTGACCGGAACCGTCATTGGAATGATGAAGGCGTTCAAAACCCTCGGATCGTCCGGGGCGGCGGACCCCAGCAAACTCTCCGCGAACATCTCCGAGGTTCTTTTTGCGACGGCCTTCGGTCTCTTCGTCGCCATCCCCGGCTTTGTTCTTTATTATGTCTTCCGGAACCGTGTCCAAACCGTCACGGTATCGGTGGATCAACAGGTCGGTCATCTCTTTGACGGGGTGCCGTTTGAGCAGCTGACTGGGTACCGCGTCCAGGATTACCTCGGGGAAAGCGCCGGATTCCCGGCGGCCTCGGCCTAAGGCTGTCCCCGGCCATGGCCGGCCACGGAAAAAAGTTTAGCGTCCACGCCTCCGGGGGGGAGGAAGAGCCGGAGTTTCAGGTCGCCCCCATGGTCGACGTGCTCCTTGTGCTCCTCATGTTCTTCACCGCCACCACCACCACGGAAGTCAAAAGCCAGATCGCCGACCTGACCCTGCCGGATGCCCAGGAGGCCAAGGATCGGGAAAAGGGTCAGGGGCAGTTTTTGGTAAACATCAACAAAATGGGCGGGGTGGAGGCGCAAGGTCGCAGCGGTCTGGATGAGGCCTCCTTGGCAAACCTGATCAAACAGGATTTCACCAACGTCAAAAAACTCGATCCCAATGCCAGCTACCGGGTCTTGGTCCGCGCCGACAAGGATCTGGGTTGGGACAAGACCAAAGTGGTTTTAAAGGCGGCCGCGGCCGCAGGCGTGGGTAACGTTGTGTTCGCCACCACCAAAGGGGGGAAGGGGTAGATTATGGCCGGCGGCGGAGGAGGAGGGGAGGGGGAATTCGGCCTGCAGATTGCGCCCATGCTCGACGTGATGTTCGTGCTGCTGATGTTTTTTATGGTGATGGCCGGTCAGCAGGTGAAGGAGGCGGAACTGGGGGTTTCCGTTCCAGGGGGAGGGCAGCCCTCCACCACGGCCAAAACACCCGTGACGATCCGGATTGCGCCGGACGGAGTGGTGACCTTCAACGATACGCCCGTGGACAACCGGGAAGATCGCGAGATGCCAAAATTGAGATCCCGCCTCAAGGGATTGATCGACGCCTCCGCCGACCAGTCGGTCATCATCCGCCCAAATGATCGGGCCCCTTACCAACGGGTCGTGGATGTGTTGAACGCCTGTGGCGCGGAAAGGGTGAAGAATTTAACGTTTGGAGGATGAGGGTTTTGTCCGGGCATGCTGAGGGGATAGGCGGACGGGGCGTTGGCTGAGGAAAATAGTTCGGGGTCTGCACGCTTCCCTCATCGCAAGAGCTGGACGACGAAAAGGACTAGGCTCGTCCCATGTATTTGCGTTCACGGGTGTCGACCTTGATCATTTCCCCTTCCTTGATGAAGAGGGGAACCTGCAGCTGAATTCCGGTCTCGAGTTTTGCCATTTTCATGACGTTGTTGGCGGAGTCGCCGCGGATGCCCTCGGGGGACTCGGTGACCTTAAGGGTGACACTCGCGGGCGGTTCGACCGAAACGGCCTTGCCCTCGATGAAAAGAATTTCGCAGGGCGTATTCTCCGAGATGAAATCCTTGGCTTCCTCCACCAACTCTGCGGGAAGCGTGATGTTTTCATAATCTTCCGGATTCATGAAGGTATAACCGGTGTTGTCCTGATAGCTGAATTCCCACTTCTCACGGGAAACATTGACGGTTTCGAGCCGTTCGTCCGAGGCGAGTCGGTGATCGGAGGAAAGACCGGAGCGGAGGGATCGGAAAGTGGCCTGGACAAAGGCCCGCTTGTTCCCCGGAGTGCGGTGGGTGGTGTTGAGCACGATATAAATGTCCCCGTCCTTGGTGACGGCCATGCCCCTGCGTAGGTCGTTTGCGATCACTGCCATGACGATGAGTCTCCTGAGTTGCGGACCGTTCAGTAGAGCCTGAAGCGGGCCAAGTCCTGGGAATCCACCAGCCCGACTGGCCGGCGGGCCGCATCCAAAACGATTAAGTCCTCGATGCGGTGGGTTTCAAAGATATGCAAGGCCTTGGCGGCCAGACTGTCAACGGGGATGGTGACGGGATGCTTTGTCATGACGGCGCGGAGCGGGCGCTTGCCGATCTCCGGATCCTTCTGGAACCCGCGGACAAAATCGCCGTGGGTGTAGATCCCGGCCAACTTTCCGCGGGCATCCACGACCACGGCGGCTCCGCATCGTTTCGCGGTGATCAGCGCCAGTGCCTTGGCTACGGGAGTCTCCGGTTTGCAGACCGGCACGGCGGAACGGGGGCGCATGATTTCGCTGACCTTCAAAAGCAGGTCCCGTCCGATGGCCCCGGCCGGATGCAATTTCGCAAAGTCCTCCCGGCGAAAACCGCGGCTTTCCAGGAGGACCATGGCAATCGCATCGCCCATGGCCAACATCGCCGTGGTGCTGGAGGTGGGGGCTAGGTTCAGCGGGCAGGCCTCCTGCTCCACGGAAACATCCAGGGCCACGTCCGCCTGCTTTGCCAGTGGCGAGCGCGGGTTTCCGGTGACCCCGATGATGGGTGTACCCAACCTCTTGAGCAGGGGAACCACGCGGAGCAGTTCGTCGGTGTTGCCGCTGTAACTCAGCACGATCACCAGATCCTTGGGGGAAACAACACCCAGATCCCCGTGCGCGGCGTCCACCGGATCCAGGGCGACCGAGGTGGTTCCCGTGCTGGCGAAGGTCGCGGCGATCTTGTGGCCGATATGTCCCGATTTGCCGATGCCGGTGACGATGATTTTTCCACCATTTTCCAGCCTCTGTCGCATCAGTTGCACCGCCTTGAGAAAGCTGGCGCCAAGGCGACGGCGCACCCGCTGCAGGGCGGCGATCTCGATCTCGAGAACCCGTTTGGCTTTTTTGAGATGATGTCCGTTGGCCATGAACAGGTTAGAATATCGTGAAGGGCCCCGCCGGGCAAACCGTCTTGCGGCTTGAGCCAAGGGGGGATTCCCCGCACGGTAGGGGCATGAAAAGCTGGCCGGAACTTTTTCTCGCCCTCCGTTTTCTTCGGCCTCATCGCAGTTTTCTCTCCGTGATCACCGTGCTGAGTTGGCTGGGCGTGGTGGCCGGCGTGCTGGTGTTGATCGTGGTCCAATGCGTGATGCGGGGATTCGAGGAGGAGCTGACGCGCAAAGTCATTGGTTTTCAGTCCCATCTCACCGTGGCGGGTCAGGGACCCTTGCCCGAACCCGGCCGGCTCTTGGAGGCGATTCGGTCCGAGCCGGAGGTGACGGGGGCCAGCCCGGCTGTGCTGGGACCGGTCTTGGCGGAAACGCGGGGACGGATTTCCACCCCGCGCATCAAAGGATGGGATTCCACCACCGCGGAAAGCGTGGTGCCGCTAAAAGAGTGCCTGATGGAGGGAGCCTGGTCGCCGGGAGCAGACCAGCTGGTGGTGGGCAGTGAGTGGGCAACGGCGAATCGGGTTCAGATCGGAACCGAGGTCAATCTGCTCGGGCCGCAGCAGTTCCGGGATCTGGTGGGAAAAACCAACTCCCCGGGTGTTCCCAAAAAAATCCCGCTTCCCCGCACCTTCCGGGTGGCCGGAATTTTCAAGACCGGGATGTATGATTACGACTCCGACTACCTCGTGACCGATCTGGCGACCGCCCAGGATGTCTATGCGCTCACCAACTCCATCCACGGCGTTGCCATCCGCCTGCAACAGTCCTCCCAAGCCGCCGCGGTGGCCGAGAAACTCCGGGCCAAACTCCCGGGTCTGCGGGTCCTGACCTGGATGGATCATAACCAGCGCCTTTTCGCCGCCGTGGCGGTGGAACGGAGGGTCATGAGCTTCCTTCTTTTCTTTGTGATGGCGGTGGCCGCCCTGGGTCTGAGCGGCACCCTGATCACGGTGACCGTGCAGCGAGCGCGGTTGATCGGAACGCTCGCCGCAATCGGCGCGACCCCCGGTCAAATCGCCACCGTCTTCACCCTCTACGGGGTGGTCATCGGTGTGCTTGGTTCCTTGGCCGGGGTGGCGGGGGCATGGTTGGCGCTGGTGAACCGCAACGGCATCGCCAACTTGATTGCCAGGATAACCGGGCAGGAACTTTTTCCTCCGGAGATCTATCACTTTGCGTCCCTGCCGGTGAAGTATGATGCGGGAGTGTTTCTGGGGGTGGCCGCCGCCGGCCTGGCTCTGAGTGTGCTGGCCGCATTGGTGCCCGCCTGGGCCGCGTCCCGCACGGAACCTGCCGCCAACCTGAAACGGTCATGAGTTCCCCGCTTCTTGAGGTTCGGGATCTGCATAAGAGCTACCAGCTTCGGGGTCGCCCGGCTTTGGAGATTCTACACGGGATCGACTTCCAACTGCCTGCAGGGGAATGCCGGCCGGTCTGCGGTCCCTCGGGGGCCGGAAAATCCACCTTGCTTCACATCGTGGGGGGTCTGGAAACACCCGACCGGGGCGAAATTCTCTGGAAAGGGGAGAGCACCCGTGGCTGGGATCGAGCCCGCTGGGCGGTTTGGCGACGGAAAGCGATTGGCTTTGTGTTCCAATCGTACCACCTCGTCCCGGAACTCACCGTGGAAGAAAATGTCCGACTCCCTGCCATGTTGGCAGGGGTGCCGTTGGGGGAATCCTGGGAGGATCTTTTGGATGAGGTGGGCATGACGCTGCGCCGGGACCATCTTCCGGCGGAACTTTCGGGCGGCGAACAGCAGCGCGTGGCGGTGGCCCGGGCCTTGGTCTTGGAGCCAGACCTGATTTTGGCCGACGAACCGACCGGGAACCTCGACGGGGCCTCCGCGTCGACCGTGCTTGATTTGCTTGTGAAGATGGTGCGCCAGCGGCAAAAATCTTTGCTTCTGGTCACGCACGACGAAACCGTGGCCGGGCGGGTGGGAACCCCGTTCCGGATCGCGGACGGAAGGCTGACGGAAAACCGCCCATGATCATTTATATCGATGGAAAATTTTATCCGGAAGAGGAGGCAAAGATTTCGGTCTTTGACCACGGCCTGCTGTACGGTGACGGCGTCTTTGAAGGCATCCGGGCGTACGAGGGCAGGGTCTTCAAGCTGGAAGAGCACCTCCGGAGGTTGGAGGACTCTGCCAAGGCGATCCTGCTGAAGATCCCGCTCGACCGTGACGAAATGCGCGCCGCGGTGCTGGAGACCTGCAAACGCAATAAAATGAAGTCCGGCTACCTGCGTCTGGTGGTCACGCGCGGGAAGGGATACCTCGGTCTTTCCCCGGATCGTTGCAAGAAGCCGACGATCATCATCATCGCCAGCGACCTGGAGCTGTATCCCGAGAAGTACTACCGCGAGGGATTGCGGGTGGTGACGGTGCCGACCTGGCGAAATTCCCCGGCGGCCCTGGATCCCGGAATCAAGTCGCTGAATTACCTCAACAACATCCTTGCGAAAATCGAGGGTCAGCAGGCGGGGGCCCAGGAGGTAATCTTGCTGAATCCGCAGGGTCTCGTGGCGGAGTGCTCGGGCGACAACATCTTTTATATCCGCGACCAGGTGCTCGTCACCCCCAAGCTTTCTTCCGGGGCCCTCAATGGGATTACCCGGAACACGGTGTTGGAGATCGCCCGGGAAGCCGGATGGAAGACCCGGGAAGATGATGTCCGCCGGTATGACCTGTTCACGGCGGAGGAGATGTTTCTCACCGGCACCGGGGCGGAAGTCATTCCGGTGGTGGAAGTGGATGGCCGGGCCGTTGGCACGGGCAAACCCGGCAAACATACCGCGGACCTCATTCGCCGGTATCACAAGTTGGTCACCACCACGGGGACGAAAATCCCCGTCTAAACGCGCCGTGGATTGCCAGAAGTGCGCGCGGAAGCCGGCGACCGTCTTCATGACCACGGTGGTGGGCGGGGAACTCAAGCGCACCGATCTCTGTGAGGATTGTGCCCGCGAAAGCGGGGCGATCCATCCCTCCGGATTTCTTTCTGCTGAAACCCTGATGACGGGATCAGCCGCGGAAACGGCCGAAAAAAACGAAAAGTGTCCGGCCTGCGGTTACACCCTCGACACCCTGAATAAAACCGGCCGGCTGGGTTGTGCAGTCTGCTATGAAAAGTTTTCCGCCTCCCTGGCGGCTGCCTTGCAGGAGTCGCAGAAAGCCATAACCCATGCGGGCAAGCGTCCGGGGAGAAAAAAAGCCAGTTGCGAAGAGTTGGAAGCAGAGATGCAGCAACTGATCCGCACGGAGCAATACGAGGAAGCAGCCAAACTACGCGATCGTCTTGCCAAGCTGAAGCCTGGCCCCTGGAAAGGAAAAGCAGGGTGAAAGTCTCCTTGGAATGGTTGCGGGAATGGTGCGAGTGGGAGGGAACCCCTGCCCAGGTGGCGGATCGCTTCACCCGCAGCGGCACGGAGGTGATTTCCATGCGCTCCACGGGAAGCCAGGTTCCCGGCGTGATCACCGCCAAGATTCTCGACAAGAAGCCCCATCCCAATGCCGACCGCCTGACCGTTTGTCAGGTGGATGATGGTGGCGGTCCGCGGCAGGTGGTTTGCGGGGCGAAAAACCACCAAGCGGGCGATATTGTTCCTTTGGCCAGGCCCGGCACGGCGTTTCCCGATGGCATGATCATCAAATCGGCCAAACTGCGCGGGGAAAACTCCGAGGGGATGTTGTGCTCCGCAAAGGAACTGGGCATCGCCGAGGACGCGGAGGGACTTTTACTTTTACCCAAGGAGACCCCGCTGGGCGTTCCGCTGGAAAAACTTTACCCCGGTGAGACCGTGCTTGAGTTTGAGGTCACGCCCAACCGCGCCGATCTCGCCTGCATGGAGGGTGTGGCACGCGAGTTCGCGGCCCTGGGGGCCAAGGCCAAGGATCGTGGACCGATTCAGGCGCCCGCCGCCGGACTGTTGTCCGGTTGGAAAGTGGAGGTGGCCGACCCTAAAGACTGTTCCCGGTACTCCCTGACCGCCATTTCGGTGAAGGCCGGGATCGATTCACCGGACTGGATGAAAAAGCGGCTCTCTGCCTGCGGCCTGCGTAGTTTGGGCCTGCTCGTGGACGCGACCAATTACGTTCTTTTGGAAATTGGCCAGCCTGTTCACGCCTTTGATGCCGCTAAGGTTCAGGGAACCACGATCCACATCCGGCGTGCCAAGGCAGGGGAGAAGATCACGGGACTAGATGGGGGCTCCCACGAGCTGACTGCGCAGGATCTGGTTATTGCTGATGCCAAAGGACCCGTGGCGCTGGCGGGGGTGGTGGGAGGGAAGGAAAGCTCGGTGGATGCGGGGACGCGAAAAATTCTCCTGGAATCCGCCCGATTCCATCCTGGCACGGTCCGGAAAACCGCGCGGAGGTTGTCGCTGCATACCGAATCCTCCCGGCGTTTCGGCCGCGGGGGTTTGGATCCTTCTTTGGTGGATCGGGCCCGGAACCGGGTGATCGCCCTGTTGCAAGAGTGTGGAGCCCTGGAAAAAGTGGAAGGAATCCTGACGATAGGCACAGAGGTCACCAAGGCGCCTGCCCCCATTTCCCTTCGCGTGGCCAAGGTGGAAAAGATGATCGGTCACCCCCTCGATGCGAAAAATATCCAAAACCGCCTGACGGCTCTGGGATTCGAGGCCAAAGCCGAGGGCTGGATTCCGCCAAGTTGGAGGGAGGACGTTCGCGAGGAGATGGATCTGATCGAGGAGCTGGTCCGTCTGGAGAATTTGGATCAAACACCTTCCATCCTGGATTCGTTGGCCGAAGGGGAATCGGCGGAAGATCGGGAGGATCGGCGTCGTCGGCGGATCCGAACCTTTTTGACGGAACGGGGGTTCACCGAGACCCTGACCGGGAGTTTGGTGCGCAAGGAAGAGGGTACTGCCGTGAAACTTTCCGTGCCTGCCGGGCCGGAGGCTTCGGCCCTACGTAGTTCCTTGATTCCGGGCCTTCTTGGATCTGCGGGTCGGAATGTTTCCCGGGGCACCGCGGACCTTAAGTTGTTTGAAATCGGACGGGTGGCCGGGGACAAGGGGCGGGAGGAGTTTCGGCTCGCGCTTTTGGTGGCGGGTCGGGAACGGCCCGTGGATTGGCAGGAGCCAGAGGAAAAAGCCGGCTGGTTCAGCCTCAAGGGGGTCTTGGAGGAACTCAGGATCCGCTTCCCGGGAATTCCCGCTGAAATGAACCTGCGCGAAGCTGGGGCGACGGAAAAAAAGCAGGCGAGCCTAAAAATCCCCGTCTGGATGGCTGAAGTTTCCCTGGGATCGGCCACCCCCAAGCTCGCGGAAAACCGTGAGATCAGCAGTTTTCCCGGTGTGGAGAGGGATCTGGCTCTTGTGCTGCCGGAGACGATTGCCTACGGGGAGGTGGAGAAGGCGATTCGGGCGGTGGCACCTCCGGAATTGGAAAGCCTACACGTCTTTGACCGGTTCCGGGATCCCGCAGGGGCCAAGGTTCCGAAAGGCTCGTACTCTTTGGGATGTCGCTTGAAATTCCGATCCGCCACGCTTACGTTGACGGAAGTGATGGTGAGCGGCTGGGAGAAAAAGATTCTCGAGTCGCTTTCCGCCCGGTGCCAAGCCAGGCTCCGGGGAGTTCTTTGAACCAAGTTGGTTCGGTTTCACGCCCTGTCCGGCGCGTGTGACGGAGCAATTTCTTTCGTCCGATATAATCAAATACGAGGCCCAACCTTAATCCGAACATGTCGTGCCTTGATTGGAAGGCAGACGCGGAAGCGGGA
>Ga0214917_10005908_pt1 | contig 12905 bp, 9 predicted proteins | sample LL_1208_BB_MetaG_FD_177983 | JGI IMG/M metagenome (GOLD analysis project Ga0214917, IMG submission 177983) | Freshwater microbial communities from Lake Lanier, Atlanta, Georgia, United States - LL_1208_BB | ecosystem: Environmental > Aquatic > Freshwater > Lake | place: USA: Georgia | collected... | reverse complement strand
GTGTTGTGTTTTTTCCTTGCCGTGTGGGTAGGTTACGCCTTATTCGCACGAAGACTGGCCGTGCATAAACATTCCATATTGGCTGCCAGTAACCGTTACAGGTTGCGCTGGATCAAGGTGTCTTTGATGCGAGACCCGCGTGTGTTGGACGGCATCATCACGCAAACGCTGTCTCACACGCCATCATTTTTTTCTTCAACCACCATCATCATCATGGGTGGATTGCTGGCGCTGCTGGGAACCACAGACAAAGCCGCTGAACTGGTGCGGGAAATTCCATTTTCTCAAGCCACGCCATTGCTGGTGTTTGAATTCAAGATACTCATACTGATCGCCATATTTGTATATGCTTTTTTTCGTTTTTCCTGGTCAATGCGGCAATACACTTTTGTTGCGCTGATGATTGGTGCGCTGCCTGCGCCACAATTTTTCATTGATAACCCGCACAAGCAAGACGATTACGCTCGTCGAGTTGCTGCGATGACGGGCTTGGCTGCAGAAACTTTTAACGATGGTTTGCGAGCCTACTATTTTTCTTTTGCCGCTATGGGTTGGTTTTTTTCTCCGCTTTTTTTCGTATTGACCACTTTGTTGATCGTGGCTATTTTGTACAACCGGGAATTTCATTCCGATGTATTAGGTGTTTTTGACGATGGAAATTAAATTTCATCGCGCAGTATTTTTTTTATTCAAAGTCGGTTTTTAACGATACTCTTACCAGAGACATCAATAATGATGTTCAATGGGAAAAGCGTTTTGAATCATTACTGTCTGTGATTCGAAAAGGTTTATATCGTGAGCGTTGGCATAGGCGCTGGTTGTGTAAGTGAGTGAACCGCTGTCTGCCGCAATCGCATTTAACCAACTCTCTAAATTGTCTGCTGAACCTGTGATGGCCTGAGTGATTTGAGTGGCTGTCAGTGATGGACCTGCAGATTGAAGAATCGCTGCTTGTGAGGCCACTAAAGGAGCCGCCATGGAAGTTCCTGACCAAAGCCACAAAGTGTTATCAATGCCAAAGCCAATCAAATCTACGCCGTTAGCCGTGACATAGTTGTAGGGCTGAGTGCTACCCGCATGATTGGAAAACGAAGCCAAGTCAACGCCACTATGGCTATTCTCCGATGCGCCAACTGCAATAACGTTCGAGAATGTTTGGCCATAAGCCGCAGGATAAGAAGGAGAATTTCCACCGTTATTCCCCGCAGCAGCGACCACAACGACATCATGTGACCATGCATATTTCATAGCTGTCAGTAACTGCAGATTGGGATAATGTTGACCCAATGACATATTGATCACATCTGCGCCATGGTCAACTGCATAGTAAATAGCTTCGCATACATTTGAAACTGACCCTTTGCCAGAAGCATCTAACACTTTGAGCACCATCAGTTCTGCATCAAACGCTGCACCGTATACGCCGTAGCCGGTATGGGGATCTGCCACCATTTCTGAGGCAGTCATTGTTCCATGACCGTTATCGTCCTGTACGTTGTTGTTGTGGTCAATGAAATTCCAGTTGTATGCACTGAAGTCAATACCTTGAGTTAAAACATAGTTTTTGAAATCAAAACCTGTATCTATGTCGGCGATCACAACGCCTTTTCCGGTGAATCCATTTGCCCAGGCTGCGGTAAACCCCATTTCTCTCAGGTATATCGGAGCGCCAGACGTATCAACGAGGTTGACAGTGGAATAGTTTGCATGCACCCGTTCAAGAGATTGACCTACATTGATTTGTCCCCATCCACTGTTTGAACTCCAATCCCCATCGCTCGCATTAACCTGCGTTGTGTACGCCTCTGCTGATAAATAAAATTGATAGCTTTGCTGAGGCCATGTGTATGCAGCACTCGCAGACCAGTCAAAGTTGTTAGCGATGGTTTTATCAAAGGGTGTGTCGGTAATTTCTACTGCACCAAACTCGGCCATGACTCTATGGATAGGGAACGATGGGTAGAGCTCTGTCCACCCATGACTACTGGGGACTGTTTTATAGCCTAAGCTTGAGTCAAGTTCAGTCGATTCAATATGGTCATGGTGCTCATGCGCGATACCAGAGCCATGGATTTTTTCTCGCTCTGATAAATCGATTTGAATAGAGTGGATTTGCTGCGGTTCACTAGACAGTAATGGCACAGAGCTGTCGATGGATCGGTTGTCGTCTCTGACTTCACTTGCGGGCGCTTTATCATGGTTCATTGCAAACGCTGAACCCTTGTCGAAACTGATGAATGAAGCTTTATCCATGAAGATCAACGACGCCAACAGGTTTTGTACCTGTTCGGTTTGATTCATGCGATCTGACTTTGATCGGGTTTTGATCTGGGTGGTAGAGGCAGTCATGGCTTATTCCTGAATGCGTGTTGCTGTCAATTGACAGACACTAAGCAAAAATCAAACCAACCCAGTTATTTAATTATTAATTTTTAAGAAAATTAGAAAAATAATTTATTTAGTATTGATATTATGTATTTTTGACACTCCCATAAGCAGTCAATCTATGGTCAATGAAACACCGTGACAGAGCAAGCAACGAAATTTTGACTTTGCGTTAATGCCGGATTAAAAAGGTAATAAAAAAACTATTGGAAGTTGACGAGCCTTGACCCCGGCACTGGCTCCACAGTTAGGGCTGCTTGGTTCCCCACCTGACCCGGTTGGCCGCTTTACCATGCGGGAAGGCCCGTCAGTCGAAATTGTACGCCCCGTAGAATGTTGGCTATGTCCTATTTGGTGCTTGCTCGTAAATACCGCCCTAAAACCTTTGACCAATTGGTAGGGCAATCCCACGTGGTTCAGGCTTTAACCAATGCATTGCGATCACAACGTTTGCACCATGCTTATTTATTCACAGGCACCCGAGGCGTGGGTAAAACGACGGTTTCACGCATATTGGCTAAATCGCTCAATTGTGAAACCGGTATCACCGATAGCCCTTGTGGCGTTTGTTCGACTTGCACGGACATTGATGCTGGACACTTTGTTGACTACACCGAATTGGATGCGGCTTCTAACCGCAGCGTAGATGAAATTCAGCAGTTACTGGAACAAGCAGTTTATAAACCGGTGCAGGGTCGGTTCAAGGTTTTCATGATCGACGAGGTGCATATGCTGACCGGTCATGCTTTCAATGCCATGCTCAAAACCTTAGAAGAGCCACCGGAATATTTGAAATTTGTGTTGGCAACAACCGATCCGCAAAAAGTACCCGTCACTGTGTTGTCGCGCTGTTTGCAGTTCAATTTACGCCCAATGGCCGCACAAACCATGGTTGAACATCTACAGCATGTGTTGTCTGCTGAAAATATCCATGCGGATTTACAAGCTCTGCGTTTGCTAGCCCGTGCCGCTCGCGGCTCTATGCGTGACGCCTTGTCCTTGACAGACCAAGCCATTGCATTTGGCAACGGAGAACTGCTTGAGCCCACTGTGCGTGACATGTTGGGCAGCGTTGATCGAAGCCACGCATTGACGCTGGTGCAGGCCTTGGCTGAATCGGATGGTCTGGCTGTTATCAATACCTGCGATACATTGCGTCAATTGGGGTTGTCGGCCAGTTCATTGTTGGAAGAGATGTGTATGGTTTTGCAGCGAATGGCTGTGAATCAGACCATCCCTGGAAGTGCTGAGAGTTCCTCTGACCCAGATCCTGATGCCTTGCGTATAGTCAAATTAGCAGGCGTCATGCCTGCTGACGAAACCCAGTTGCTCTACAGCATTTGTCTCAATGGCAGAGCAGAGTTGGGACTGGCGACGGATGAATATGCGGCTTTGTCCATGGTGCTGCTGCGTTTGTTTGCCTTCAAACCTTCATCGCCGTTTGAAAAAAAAACACCAAAAATAGCTGATCCAGTTTCATCCCCATCTGTTGCCAGGCCAGTGTTGCAAGTTACCCCATTGCAGCCATTGCAGCATTCAATGGCGCCGCCGCCCATGGCACCAGAGCCTGCAAATCTATCTCCAATCATCATTGAGCAAAGCGATGCAAGTTCAGTTGCAAACATCCCTCCCGCAGACAGTGAAATTGGAAAACAATGGTTTGAATTGGTTCAGCAACTGTCTACAACGCAAAAAATCCAGGCCATGACTCGTGAACTGGCCATGCAGGCGCAATTGATCAGTCGTGACGTTGATGTATGGGTATTGCACGTTGAGAGAGAATCATTGTTATCTGCTGCCAACATTGAGCGTTTGCAATTAGCCGTGCAAACCGCTGGACATGATGTGGTTTTGAATTGCAAATTAGGTGCTGCCGCTGACACGCCAGCCATTCGTATGACCAAGCAGCAAAAGCAAGCACTAGATCAGTTCGAGCAGAAAATATTGAATGACCCACACATTCAAAATTTAATCGCTGAATTTGACGCGAAAATAGTTCCAGGCTCCCTCAAACCCCGTACCTCTTGAAAGAAATTTATGTTTAACAAAGGACAACTCGCTGGGCTCATGAAACAAGCACAGGCCATGCAAGAAAACTTGAAAAAAGCCCAGGATGAATTGGCTTTCATTGAAGTCACGGGCGAATCCGGCTCAGGCATGGTGAAAATATTGATGACGTGTAAATACCAGGTGAAACGCGTCAGCATAGATCCAAGTTTGCTGACCGATGACAAGGATATGTTGGAAGATTTAATTGCTGCCGCATTCAATGATGCCTCGCGCAAGGCTGACGAAACCTCTGAGGCCAAAATGGGTAAGTTGACTGGCGGCATGCCAGGACTGCCTGGTGGAATGAAGCTACCGTTCTGATGCGTGATCACAGCGCTTTACAAACTCTTGTGCAAGCCCTCAAGCGTTTGCCAGGTGTTGGCGAGCGCTCGGCTTCTCGCATGGCTTTTCACTTGTTGCAACACGACCGTGAAGCCGCGCAATTACTGTCTCAAGCGCTTGTGAATGCAGTTGCCGCTGTCAAGCATTGTCAAAGTTGCCACACCTTGACAGAGTTTGATATTTGCAGCACATGCCAAGACACTTCGCGTGATTTGACCCGTTTGTGTGTCGTGGAGACACCGTCCGATCAGTCGGCGGTAGAGAGAACGCTGGCATACCAGGGGATGTATTTCGTCCTTATGGGTAAGCTCAATCCGATTGAAGGAATGGGTCCTAAAGACATTGGGCTGCAAAAATTGATCGATCGAGCAGATGATGGATTGGTTCAGGAGATCATTTTGGCCACCAATTTCACTGCACATGGTGAAGCCACAGCCCATGCACTCAGTGAGATATTCAAGCGCAAAGGCTTGACAGTGACCCGTCTTGCCCGTGGTGTGCCAGTGGGTAGCGAGTTGGAGTTCGTCGATCTTGGCACTATTGCCCATGCACTGGTAGACAGGCGCATTGCCTGAGCTTGTCTTTTGGGGATTTCACCTACGGGGAAGCTACGGATATTTATTTCATTTTTTGCTTTTATGCTGTGTGCATGGAAGCACCAAAAGAGAATTCCAACTATCATGAATTAGTCAGCAGGCGACAGTGGTCCAAGCAGTTGTTGACCCTAGGTATGGCCTTGGCTGCCTGCCCCTTGCCCGCGATAGGACAAACAGAAAAAAAAATTCAACTGCAACTGGTGGTAGATGATGTCTCCAGTCTGGTTCATTTGCCTGTGATGTTGGCCCATCACTTGGGTTATTTTAAAAATGAAGGATTGCAGGTTGATATTGTCGAGCAAACTGTCAGTCAAATAGACAACACAGCCACAGGCCTCACAGCATGGTCTGTACCTTTTGAGCACATTGTGCGGGGCAATCAAAAGGAAACCCAGTGGATGTCAGTGATGCAAACCGGCAGAACCCCACAATTGGCGCTGGGGATCAATAAAAAAACTATGCCAGTATTCAAGGGCTTGAAAGACCTGGAAAATAAAAAAATTGGCGTGTTGGAAATAAATACTTTCTCACAACACTGCGCTAATTACTTATTGTTGCAAGGCGGCGTCAGTCTGAATCACATCACTTATATACCTGTAGGACAAAGCGCCAATGCCATTCAAATGCTTAGAAGCAGCAGCGTAGATGCAATTTGTTTTTCTGACCCTTTGATTAGCTTATTGGATAAAAAAGGGGAGATCATTACCGTATGCAATCTCAGATCAACCAGAGACACGAGCCGTGTTTTTTCCGGACTGCTGCCGGGCCATAGTTTGTGTGTACCTGTTCAAATGATGGAAAAAAATCCTGAGGTATGCCAGGGGTTGGTGAATGCAGTCTTGCGTGCCATCAAGTGGCTACGGACTGCAGGGCCTTCAGACCTTTTGCACAACATGACCGACAATTCTTTTTTACCTGACAGAGCCATTTATTTGAATGCTGTCGAAAATATGAGAGAGAGTTTCACGTTAGATGGAATGCTGGGCCCTGAGCACTTAGCGACAGTTTTGAGAATGCAACGCACGCTTTCGCTGACCTCATCGTCTAAAAATAATTCACTAAATTTAAATCACACCAATGACTTTGTGATACGAGCGAGAAAGCGTTTAAAGATTTAGCTTTCAAGCAACTGCCAATCATGCTTTTTTTCGCTTGCCAGAGGCTAAAGTGGCTTTGACTTTTTTGGATTTTGCAGGTGTGTAAATGACCAATTTCTGACCTGGCCGCAAAGCACTGTTGCTGCTTAAATCATTCCATTGCGCTAACTGCTCGAGATTGACTTTATAGCGCTTGGCAACCAATTGCATGCTGTCATTTTTTCGTGCTTTTACCGTTTGCTTACGCAGTGAAATTTCTGGCGTTAAATTGAGTTGACCGTTGTCTGCCACTTTGGCAGAAACATCAGCTAGTTGTTTGGATGAGCGGGGCACCAATAAAGCGGATCCCGCTTTGATCAACATGCGAGGCGGTATTTTGTTGATATGTCGAAATTCTTCTTCAGCCATGTTGTAGCGCTTGGCGGCTTCAGATACCTTCATATTTTTGGGTGCTACCCAGACGGTCCAACTGGCCAATCGTCCGCCATAGGCATCCATATTGCGTTGAAATATTTCTGAATTGTCCCAAGGAAGCAAAATTTGAGAGACGCCACCTGCGAGCAGCACGGGTTTGTGCGCCGATGGGTTCAATGCTTTGAAATCTTCCAAGGGGACTTCTGCCAATTTGGCTATCAGTGCAACATCCATATCGCCCGTCAATGGGACGGATTGAAAATAGGGATGATTAGGGATGGTGGGTAAATGGACACCCAGTGACTGAGGATCAGCCACCACATTTTTAATCGCTTGTAGTTTGGGGACGTACAAGCGTGTTTCTGCGGGCATGCGTAAATCTGTGTAACCCAATGAAGCACCTTGCTGTTGATTGCGTGCCAATGCTCTTTTGACGTTACCTTCCCCCCAGTTGTAAGCAGCCAAGGCCAAGTGCCAGTCACCAAACATACCGTAGAGTTTTTGCAAGTAATCCAGCGCTGCACGAGTGGACGCCAGCACATCACGTCTGTCATCTCGAAATGCATTTTGTTTCAAGTCAAAGTCCTTGCCGGTGCGGGGCATGAATTGCCACATGCCACTGGCGCGTGCCGAGGACACCGCTTGGGGATTGAAAGCGCTTTCAATGAACGGCAGTAAGGCCAGTTCAGTGGGCATGCCCCGACGTTCCAATTCTTCTACGATGTGATAGAGGTATTTGCTGGAGCGCTCTGTCATGCGTTGTATGTAATCGGGTCGCTGCGAATACCATTGCTCACGTTCTTGCACCAGATCCACCTGTAAATCCGGCATACCAAAACCTCTGCGTATCCTTTCCCACAGGTCGTTAGGAATATCGACTTGTGTGATGGAGGCGTTGGAGACGGGTTTGGTTTCTATTGGCTGCAACTCCTCTTGGTTGGCAGATGAATTGTTGCTTTGGGCATAAGCAGATGAGATTGAAAATAAAGTGAAAACGAGCGCGAGGCAATAAAGCCGAAGCGTGAACAGTTGCATGGATATAAACCTAAGAGCAAGCGGCGCCATTCAATTTGCGGGCTTTGGGCAAGAAAAGGATGAATAGAATGAAGCACAACAACGCCATTTGCTGCGTCGTACAAGCTTTTACCCATTCATTCATGGATCATTCAATTATAAGAAGCCCCGCTAGCCTTGCTGATTGGCTTCAAACACCTGCCGGTCAGTACATGACTTCTTGGGAAATTGAACAGTTTGACAAGGTTGTTGCAGATGTTTTTGGTTTTCATGGTTTGCAACTAGGGCTTTCAAGCTTGCCGGTTTTGCGTAACTGCCGAATCCGTCACTGTTGGGTGGCAGAAAATCAAGTGAATGGACTCCACACTCAGGCAGGCAGTGCCCTGGCTTTGTTTGCTGATTCGGTTGCGCTGCCTTATGCAGACCAAAGCTTAGACCTGGTGGTGTTGCCGCATACGCTAGAGCTCAGTATCGATCCTCATGCCACGTTGCGTGAGGTAGAGAGAGTGTTAGTGCCCGAGGGCAGGGTCATCATCAGCGGTTTCAATCCATTGAGTTTATGGGGACTGCGCCAAAGAAGGTCGCAATGGTATGCGCGTTTCGGTTTTTCAAATTATTTTTTACCTCCCGAGATAGATTTCATTGGTTACAGGCGTTTACGTGATTGGTTGAAATTGTTGAGTTTTGAGGTTGATCGCGGGCGGTTTGGTTGTTACATACCATCGGTTCAAACCCCGTCCTTGGTGGCTAAATTTGCTTGGATGGACAAGGCCGGGGACCGTTGGTGGCCAATTTTGGGCTCAGTTTATTTTTTAGCAGCGGTTAAAAGAGTACGTGGCATGCGACTGATTTCGCCTGTGTGGAAGCACGCCAAGGTTCGGTCTGCCAAAACAGTGCCTTCGGTCAACTCTGGGAAAGTCAGTCGAACAACATCCAAGCACATACCCCAGGAAGAACAGTCATGAGCCGTGTGGTGATTTATACCGATGGGGCTTGCAAAGGCAACCCAGGGCCAGGAGGATGGGGTGTGTATCTTCGTTACGGTGATTCAGAAAAAGATTTATGCGGCGGGGATTCGCAAACCACCAACAACCGCATGGAGCTTCAAGCGGTGATAGAAGCCCTTCGCGCACTCAACCGGCCGTGTCAGATCGACTTTTTTCTCGACAGCGAATACGTTCGCAAGGGAATCACCGAGTGGATGAGCGTATGGAAGGCTAGAGGCTGGCGCACTGCTGACAAAAAGGCAGTCAAAAATGAGGACTTGTGGCGGATTTTGGATGAACTTCTGTCACAAAGTGGACATGGCATTGCATGGCATTGGGTAAAAGGCCATTCTGGGGATCCTGGAAACGAGCGGGCAGATGCACTCGCAAACGAGGGGGTTCGGATGGTGCAAACAGGTTGATAATGAACCATCAGTCATTAGCAAATGTAAACCCATGTCCTCTTCTTATAAAACCACCGTTACCGCCTTGATCGCCTTAGTTTTAGCCGGAGGTGGAGGGTGGTGGTATTTACACAAGCCCCCTACTTCCGGTGCTCCCACTGCAGGTGCTCCCACTTCAGGTGCTCCCACTTCAGGTGCTCCCACTTCAGGTACTCCTACCGCAGGTGCTCCTACCGCAGGTGCTCCAGGCGGTGCCCCTTCCGGGCCACCCAGAGCCATGGGGGTTGAAGTCTCAACCGTTCTTAGCGCTAGTCTGCGTGACGATACGCAAACCATTGGTACTTTGAAGTCGCGGCAAAACACCATTGTTCGCCCCGAAGTGGCAGGGCGAGTGGTTGCTTTGGGATTTACTGACGGCAGTCAGGTCAAGGGCGGGCAAATGTTGGTGCAACTGGATGATTCACTGCAACGCGCAGAAATTCAGCAATCGCAAGCACAAGTATCCATTGCACAGGCCAATCACAAACGAAACCAAGAACTGGTGGCCCAGAATTTCATTGCGCAAAGAGCACTTGACGAAAGTTTGGCCAATCTACAAGTTGCCCAAGCCCAACTGGCGTTGACGTGTGCCCGTTGGCAGCGCATGCGTATTGTTGCGCCTTACGCAGGCACAGTAGGTATTCGCAATGTCAACATCGGAGACTTTGTCAAAGACGGTGCAGACCTAGTCAACCTGGAAGATTTAAGTGGCTTGTATGTAGATTTCCGTTTGCCTGAACGCTTCCAAGACAAAGTCAATTTGAGACAAACGGTGGAAGTGCAAGTCGACGCCATTCCTGGTCGCAATTTTCAAGCGCGTATTGAAGCCATTGACCCATTGATTGATGCCAATGGTCGCTCCATCAGCGTTCGCGCTTTGTTGAGCAACAGTGCGGCCCCGCAAAAATCCAAAGCGCCAGATGCGGGGGCCGCGGTCCCTAAGGCTTTCAATGCTTCTGCGACAAGCGCAGAAACTGTTTGCCCTGCAACACCTGTGGTTTATGCTGACAAAGCGGCCACGCCAGGCCCTTTACGACCCGGTATGTTTGCCCGAGTGAATGCCTTGTTTGCCCTGAAACAAGCGGCTTTGTCTGTACCGGAAGAGGCTATTGTGCCTGTTGGTGGAAAGCAATTCGTGATCCGGGCGGTGCCGCCAGAAGAGGTGCCTGAGCACGGGCCGTTACCGCCTGACACCAAACTTGTCTCTAAACGTACCGAGGTCAAACTGGGCTCTCGCAAACAAGGTCGGGTAGAAATCCTCTCTGGTTTGAACGCTACTGACAATGTGGTGGTGGCTGGGCAACACCGTCTGCAAAAAGACGGTATGGCGTTGCGTGTGGTTGAAACCAGGAACTGATATGCAATTGCCTGAACTATCGATTCGTCGACCGGTCTTTGCGACGGTCTTGTCATTGCTGATTCTTTTGATTGGCACGGTTTCTTTCAATCGTTTGGTGGTGCGCGAGTACCCGAAGATTGACAACCCCACTGTGACTGTGGAGACACGCTACGTGGGCGCTTCAAGTGCTGTGGTTGAAAGCCAAGTGACCAAAACACTCGAGGATTCATTGGCCGGTGTCGAAGGCTTGGATGTGATTACCTCCATCAGTCGTCAAGAACAAAGCCAAATTACCGTGAAGTTCTTGTTGACGCGCGACCCGGATGCGGCCGCTGCAGATGTGCGTGACAAAGTGTCTAGGGTACGTCAGCGTTTACCGGTAGGCATTGACGAACCGGTGATTGCCAAGGTCGAAGCTGATGCATTCCCTGTGATTTGGCTTTCCTTGAGTTCTGACACGATGAACACATTGGAATTGACCGATCTGGCCAACCGCATTGCTAAACCCATGATGCAGACTGCACCAGGTGTGGCAGATGTACGCATTTTTGGCGAAAGAAAATATGCCATGCGTATTTGGTTGGATACCGACCGCCTAGCGTCTTACCGATTAACCACACAGGATGTTGAAGAAGCGCTCAGGCGTGCCAACGTAGAAGTGCCCGCAGGCCGTGTCGAAAGCCAGACGCGAGAATTCAATGTCACCACCGCTACCGATTTACAAAAACCTGAGGAGTTTCAGGATATTGTGATCCGCAATATCAATGGCGTGTCGATTCGAATGGGCGATGTGGCTCGTGTTGAACAAGGACCATTGGCCGAGCGTTTTTCAGTCCGCTACAACGGTAGCGAAGCTGTGGCTCTTGGCGTGCTGCGTAATTCCACTGCCAATCCGCTGGATTTGAGCAAGGCCATCACAGCCATGTTGCCGCGCATTCGCGAAAATATGCCCAAAGGTGTGGATATTGAAATTGCCAACGACTCGTCCGTATTCATCGAAGAATCCATCAAAGCGGTTTATAAAACTATTTTGGAAGCTGCGGCATTGGTGTCGCTGGTTATCTTTTTCTTTCTGCGTACATTCCGCGCCTCCATTATTCCGCTGATCACTATTCCTGTCTCATTGACAGGCAGTTTTGCGTTGATGGCCTTGTTTGGTTTTTCCATCAATTCATTGACGCTGTTGGCTTTGGTCTTGGCTATCGGCTTGGTGGTGGACGATGCTATTGTGGTTCTTGAAAATATTTATCGTTATATAGAAGAAGGGATGGAACCGTTTGCGGCGGCCATCAAGGGCGTGCGTGAAATCGGGTTTGCTGTGGTTGCCATGACCTTGACCTTGGTGGCTGTGTTTGCGCCTTTGGCATTCACGCCCGGCCGAACGGGTCGTTTGTTTGCCGAGTTTGCGCTGGCCTTGGCAGGCGCGGTGTTAGTGTCGGGCGTGGTGGCTTTGTCCTTATCACCCATGATGTGTTCATTGCTGCTCAAGCACAACCCCCAACCCGGATTTTTTGATCGATACGTTGGTAAATTCCTTGAGAAGATGACCCAAATTTATGGCGGGATGTTGCACTGGACCTTGAGTGCATCGCGCTTAGGTGGTATTCAAATTTCCAGACGTTGGCTGGTCGTTGGTGTCATGCTTTTAGCGGCTTGGGGCTCGTTTGAATTATTCAAAACTGCCAAGACCGAGTTGTCACCCATGGAAGACCGTGGGGTCATTTTGATCATCATCAACGGACCCGATGGCGCCACGTTGGACTACACCTCCAAGTACGTCAATTTGCTTGAAAAAATCGGTCGCAAATACGTTGAGTTCGATAAATTTTTTGCAGTCGTGGGTAATCCCACGGTAGCTCAAGGCGCTGTATTTTTAGGTGCTAAACCATGGGCGGAAAGACCAAAGTCCACCTTAGATTTGGCCCGTGAAATGATGCCTGCGGTGGCCAGTTTGCCGGGTGTGATGGCATTTCCGATCACACCTCCTTCATTGGGGCAGGCGTTTCGAGAGCGTCCGTTCAACTTTGTCGTGCTGACTGGCGACAGCTATGAAAATCTGGCGAAAGTCACCAAAGTTTTGCAAGAAGAAATTGCAAAAAATCCCGGCATCGTCAGTGCAGATGTGGACTTGCGATTGAACAAACCAGAGCTGAGCTTAGAGGTGGACCGCGATCGCGCAGCTGACTTAGGGATTCCCGTAGAGACCATTGCGCGTGCGGTAGAAACCGCCATGGGTGGAC